>Ga0123352_10009529_pt1 | contig 15196 bp, 8 predicted proteins | sample TergutLab28metaG_FD_89700 | JGI IMG/M metagenome (GOLD analysis project Ga0123352, IMG submission 89700) | Labiotermes labralis P1 segment gut microbial communities from Petit-Saut dam, French Guiana - Lab288 P1 | ecosystem: Host-associated > Arthropoda: Insects > Digestive system > Gut ... | reverse complement strand
CCTATTATTACTTGCATCACCTTTTTTGTTGTTGTTATTACTACTTCTACAAATTCCCCCCCCCCCTTCCCCTCTACTAAGGTGTCTTTACTCTGACGTAGTGGTGGTGAGGCTTGCGTCGTCAGAGGTTCTTGAGAGCTCTGCAGGAAGTATCGTAGTTGCTGTCAGGGTTTCCCGTGCCGGACAGGTCAGAGATGATGTCCCAAACGAAAAGGGCTACCCTAGTCCTCCAGACTGGGTGTTGGTCGCGAGAGCTCACAGCTGACCCCGTACAAAAGTTTATGTCCACAAAACCTTAAAGATGTCTCGGAAAGCAATAGAGAAGAATGGAGGCTCCTTGTGGAAGTGGCCAGGGCCCTGACAGGACCGCAGCGCCTTCATGAACGTATGGATAGATTACAATGAATTACTGTAGCACATCTTCATTTCCTTTACATACTTTGTCCCGCTTGGCGACACATCAGCTTGAAGACTTACTTTCTAAAGCGATTTTTATTTTAATTGGTTTCTCCCAACCATGAATGGCATCCTAACCAAATAGCAGCAGCCTAATGAAACCTTTTTCCATTTTCCATACAAGAAAATGTAAAAACAGGTTTCTTATGCGTATTGGACCGTGCATCATCTTGATATTTGAATAAAGGTTGACCAACTAGATGACACTTGCTTTATTACAATATATAATAAAGCAAGTGTCATCTAGTTGGTCAACCTTTATTCAAGTAAAAACAGGTTATTTTGATTGTTTGATATCATACAGCATAGAAGAGAGTTTAATCCGTTACAAAACCATCATAGTATTTTTGTTATGCGCTAAAATCAAGACATAGCAGAGTATGAATTACCATTTCAACCGCCGCTGAAGGTACAAGTGACTTTCAAAGCTCAATCAGAATCATTAGAGTTTATGTATCGCTATATACCGACAGTACAGTTACTGCTTCTACCAGTTTTACAACAAAAAGTTGCAGATCGCCAACAGACACACCGAAAGTAGTATTATTTATGAGCGTCAGTCTATTAGCGTATTAATCAGCCTGACAAAGTGGAGAAAAATTAATTGAACGCACTGGACAAACACACGACGGCCAATCATCAATCAAGTTCACAATGCACATATTTTGGATCATTTCTTTTTCGCACTGAACAAAAACGGTCCACTTTTACCTGTACGGCTGTCCGGTCAGTTCTCGCTAAAAGTGAGACATCTGTCATAGTGTGAGACCTTTCGCTCCACTCTGCCCCGATATCAGTTTGTGTTTTCTGTTCGGAGTCACTGTGTCGCAGCTGTTCCAGTCTCGGGATCGCACAGAAACGTGTGACCCCTGAGACTGATCTGCGCCGGAAGCAGATGATAACATTTCAGCGCCAAATTAGGGACGTCTGTGGGATGTTTTAAGGGTCTTTAGTTAAGCAATTATGCTGCCCGGACACTAATTTTCTGATCCAAACTCGTGCGTCACCAGGACACGCGGAAAACATGCTACTATAACGTAATTAGTGACTGTTAAACTTTTGACGCCTAATGTCAACTATAGCGGTCGTACCGCACCGCTAACCTCTAAAGTTACATTTTATACATTTATTCAACAAATATAGGTGCTAAAATTTAAAAAAAAAATAATTCCGGCGCCAAAAGGTTAATATTATGATATCAAAAGCAAAAAATTCACAAGATTGGCCAACACATGTAGGAGGTACACGATTTGTGTATTTTCATACACTTATGTGCATTTATTCACTGGGGAGACCTAGGCATAGATGGGTAGACAATATTAGGACGGATCTCCAGGAGGTGGGATGTGGGTATATGGACTGGATTGGGCTGGCCCAGGATAGAGACAGGTGGTGGACGCTTGTGAGTGCGGTAGTGAACCTTCGGGTTCCGTGAAATGCGGGGAGTTTCTTGACTAGCTGCAAACCAGTTAGCTTCTCAAGAAGGACTCTGCACCATGGAGTAAGTAAGTAAATAAGTAAGTAAGTATGTGCATTTCTTGGTTTTTATATCTTATCTAATTGCTCAAGCATTGAAAAAGATCATTTACAATCGTCAACTGTATGTTGGTTATCCTCATTGGGTGCTGGAGGCAACGTTGGTCCACACGAAAACTTGAATGGAAGAAGTAGCTAGGTTATCACACTTTTATAGGCCACTAAGGCCCTTAGGGTGAGTAGAGGTATAGCTCTACTCTTTCTAGGACCTCGGAACTCTAGATGGGAGTGGGGGGTCAGCCCCACGCCCCGTCCGCCTCTACCCCCGGGAAAGACCCGGTACCCATTGTACAGAATGGAAGAGAATACTTGAAAACCCTAGGTGTAGACAGAAGGATAAGAAGAAAATTTTGTATTAAGAAGAGCCTTAGGATATTACAAAATAAACTAAAATGTAACTAAGAGAGTGACGAGGGCATTAGAATAAAACATAAAGTAATTAAACTAGCAGAATATAAACTGTAAGCTGTCACAGGAGGGATCAGTAGGAAGTCTTGCCTTGATTGGGCGGAATAAGCAAAGAACTTTTACCTATGACGTATTTTAACTGGCAATATCAAGAGCTAATACATTTAAAACGGTGCCATTATTAGCGTTTAAACACGCATATAATCATTCAAAAGGATATCTGTTCAGAACAAACATTTATAAAAAATATGTGGAAGTGGAACGGGCAGAGAATATTCCGCGAGAACATTTAAATTTTAAATTACACGAACATGGCACTTGCAAGCAATCTGCAAATAAACACACGTAAATAGTCGAATAAAATGATTTAATGATTTCCAGAACTGGCTGACTGCTTGTAATCATAAGCCCTTGAAGCATAGTGCACAATTTCTGCACAGCCTGCTTGAACAATCGAAAGTCGTGCATTTGACTCAGACCTTTATTCCTGGGATGAAGGTTCAGAAAATCAAAGTATTACTTGAAAGATCTTCGGAAATACAATTGTTAGTTTACACACACAGGGTGATTGAGGATTAAAAACAAAATGCGAGCGAGCTACTTGACTCGTGTACCCCCTTTTCTTTTATAAACATAAATTTTAATATAACGCCAGAAACAAAATCTAATGTTTATTGGACCGTGCATCATTGTGATAACCGAAGAATAAAAAACCAACTAGATGCCACTTATTATTTTATTGTACTTCTTATAGGCTCAACATGTTTCGGGCTCTACTATGCCCATCATCAGGAGCTCGCGATTATAATATGGTAATCAACATCATAGTCGCGAGCTCCTGATGATGGCGTAGTAGTGCCCGAAACATGTTGAGCCTATAAGAAGTACAATAAAATAACAAGTGACATCCAGTTGGTTTTTTATTCTTCAGTTATCACAATGATGCACGGTCAAACAAATATCAAATTTTGTTTCTGGGGTTAGATTAAAATTGATGTTTATAAAAGAAAGGGGGATAATCGAGTCAAGTAGCTCTCTCGCATTTCGTGTGCTGCTGGCCGCATAAAGAAACGTGAAGATTACAAAGTTCCAAAGGCCACTGAGTTTGAGGGTGGGTTTTTCGAACATATATTTTAAAATGTAACGTAATTGTCACTCTTTGTAAAATTTTTTTAACATTAAATTGGAATACAAGGGAAATTAACAGTAAGTAATGTCTCTTTCTTACACGTAGTGTCGTATGGAGAAAAATAGAGCACTCTAAATAGGCCTTTGTGTAAAAAGGGACCAGTGTAATAGCGAAGATGAACAATCAAAGAGACTAGATACCTTCATATATTCATAGTTTGTACGCGTATACCCTTTCTCTAATATGTACATCACCCCCCTCCAAACTCTCCCACCATGATCTGGAAAGCACACAAAATCAATAAAAAAAAACTCCTTATTAGATAAAATTGTGTCGTTATAACGTCCCTGGTTAGCAAGCAATTATGAAACTTGATGTTAGGTTGCCAGGCGGCAGTGACTGTACAAAGAAATCTGTCGTTAAGAAACTGTCGACAAGTGCTGATTGCGCCGTCGATACTGCATTCCTACCTTTCGAAAATAGCAGGGACTATTATGTCAAGCTGCCGGTCAAAAACATATTGAAAGTCACGGCGTGAATATTGATGGAATTTGTGAATTCGTGGCGACCGTGAAGGGCCACAAGTAAGGGAATGGACTAACAGAACAATTATCTGTAACAACAGTAAATAACAGATGCGAATTGGCAAACAATCTTGTTGAAATTTGAAGGGAAATTTTACAATCCTAGTACTAGTTGAATCAAGGCACAACAATGCGTACGATAAATTATTGACTCCTTTGGACATGTGGAATTAATCGGACTAATAACTAATGTGACTAATAAAAATACTGTGGGTCTACGACTCACAACATTTAATTATAGATTAAGAAATAAAAGCCATGTGAAGCCCCAGTTCATTTCAGCATACGCCATTAACTTTAATTCGCAGCACTGCAGAGCCTGCAGAATCCATTCACACTTCCCGCATAGCAAAAGTGTTGGAGAAGTTGTCGCAAGTCACGGCGCATCACGTCACTCTGCTGTAGAAATATGTTCGGACAATACAATGTCTTAGTCTCTCACATCCATATTCCTAGAGGGTCACGTTTTCTTGGATATTACTGCCTATCGACTGGTAAATGGCTACCGACGCTCCCTGGAAACGTTGTTAACTGCTTACCATTAGACACAGCGCTACATCCAAACTTCATGTTCACATAAATGTATCTAAAGGTGTAAGTTTCTTAGATCCTATATTCCACGTCCTGGATTAATGATTCACACATCAAACGTACAATAAATACGTAAAAATTTATCACACTATACTAAGGTGAATTCGTACGTTAGTTAACGCCTTCGTTGCCAGTACGGGCTTAATGTAATATTGAAAAGTGAGAAGAACAGATGATTTCATATTAAGAAAACAAAAATACCTCAACAGACGGCGTACTAGCGAGTTTGGAAAAATCACACAGCTGTAGGAGGAAACAAAGTAATAAAAAGTGTCCTACTTTGAGCTACATATGTTCTATTGTCGTGATGCCAAACCTACATTACTGGATTATCGAAGGAAATACAATGTGATTTTGGAAAAAGGTTCTTTTCATTTGATTCTTGCTCGTAATTGTGTGGTACGTTAACGACATTTTTCCAAAATGAATAAAAATCAGCAAATTGTTCTAAATTTCACCATGAAATATCCAACAATACAGATATTATCTTCACACAGTCCTGGTACTACGCATAGTAGATGCGAAAAATAAGAAAATGGCCGACCGTTTAATCCCACAGCACTTTGTCTGTATTCTCTTCTGATCATTAAAATAACTTGATTTCCCCGTCATATGTGATAGATGCCGCTTGGTTCCCGGCGAAGCTTGACGCTCTGAACAAACAAAAGTAGCCTTGGGTCAGATTCGTGTAAGTGTAAAAACATATATATTCACTTTGTACTTCCACCTCCAATCTGTAGGATTTTTTTCACCCTCCTACTATGACGTGTATAGTTGTCTGCCCTCTCCTTTACTAACACTCATTTCTCCCTTCATCCCGCTGCTACCCTTCTATGTATGATTTACACTTCACACTTTGTTTGGAATACGAGGGTAGGTAGGAGGGAAAAGCAATGCGTTTGTGAAGGATCGATATTGTAAGCTCGCCAACTGAACGCTTGGTAACAGGTGTTGGCAGATACGAAGGATCGATTGAAGCAAGTAGGAAGCGAGTCTATTGCTCGTGACGCTCCCCTTTGCGCAGGCGTGCACCGGAAGAGCGTCGCCGCCATGGACCCTGTAGCAGCGCGAAGCCACCCCGCCCGAGTGAGTGAGTGTCGATGCCGGTGCTATGGGCGAGGGGTTACCACGCTCCGGACGTAAGGCTGGTAAGGAGTGCTTGTGGTGCGTCCCGTTGGTTTATTTCCGTCTCGGAGCGGCTTTCATCTTTCCTTTCTTTGTGTGTAAACTCAGTTAGCTATATTACTTCTTCATGGTGTCTGTTCTGCTGATACATTTCTCCGGTGAGTACGTGCGGTCAGAGCCGACAAGCCTGCATGGCTACTGCGTTTGAAAAGTACCAACGACTGAATGATATTTCCTACGGGTTAACGCTTGTGAATAACGAAAGGCTGAGAACTGTAGAGTGAACAATGGCTGCAGTGGTGCTGAAGAGTGACATAAAAAGTCAGTGAATCCGATCCTATTCCAACTATAAACCATACAAACTCTATTGTGAAGCACAATACGCCGTCCTTTTCTGTAAAAGGGGAAAAAAATTAACAATTTTGGCCTTACTGGAGCCTCTGTTTTTCTACTTGAAATTAATTCTTCCTATATTTCTTATCGCTGTGACTGTTCGCCTACTGATTTGGGACAAACCAATTGTTGATTCTGAGATCCGGCAGAGTCCTCGCGAAAGATCCGCGCTGCACCACTAACAGGTGGCTGGAGAAGACTGCCTATAGCCACCCCCCGCCCAACCCGCTGTACAGCCTGTCTGTCTGTCTGTCTTCCCCTTCTAGCTATGCTTTCTGCGCTCCAGTCTAGGCCATCTTCTGTCTTCTTCTGCCTCTCATCTCTTCACTTTCGTTTGTGTTTGCACACTTCCTTAACCGGATTCCTAATCTATGAGTAAATTACTAACTGAAGACAACGAAAATAAGGTATGCTAAAATATACAACGAGATTTCTTCAGTAAAGTTTTATTCTTCATATTTAATTTCATATTTGTATTTTTTTCCGAACCAGAGAAGAACTTGTATTAACGATTTGCTGTGATGGAGAATGCCAAAGAAACGAAAGCAATAGAACCATAACGGGGACCTTTCATGTTGCCATTGTTACACGTATTCGCCGACAAGAGAAAGAACAACACAAGAACAAGAAAGAAACGAAAGAAGAAACGATGGAGTATTCTGAATACATGTTTATTCTCTGAGCGCTGAGAATATGTTTTGTCGAAGAACATGATTCCCATTTAACGTGCTCCTGAAATCTGACACACGCTTTAAGAGCACCGCAGTACCATTGTTATAGAATAAACATTTGTAGCAATTAGGAAGTTCGTAATATGTAACACACACGTCTACATTAATTTTGATATTATATTACTTGAAGGGAATATTTCGTAGTGTATGTTTTGTATAACCTGTTGGTTACACTTTTCGTGTGGGTGACGTGCAACTTGTTGATTCGTAGTGTTGTGGCATGATAGTGAAGCTCTCGTCGCATTTAGTTTACAGCTAACTGTGCTGACTGTATTTCAAGTAATTTAAGTCAGTCCTTTGAACTACATACACATCATGCGTCAGTGCAAGTGATACCTGACCACACAGAATCAAGAGCAATATTCAGCCTCAAAATTTAAGATATCGATTTATTGATTTGTAGCCCATTTATCAATTTAATATTGCACCTTTATATAAAACAACGAAAGCAATATTTCTCTGCTAGTGAAGACACAGTAGTCAAAGTGAAGTAGAATTTTTGTGTGTAAACAAAATCGTATAAAGAAAAAAACGTTATAGCAAAAAAGCGAATAAGTGATTAACAGTAAATGTTAGAAGCCTGACCTACTAACGGAATAAGGTGCTACAACTTAAAGAGGAAGCAATCTCTCTCAACCAGGACAAAAATTCCAGTATAAGATTTGTCTGAAGACGGTACTGGATTAGTCATTTTCGGCAACGAAGTACACTTTCATCTGAGATTCCATCGACTACCAGAACATTTCAGCAGCCATCAGAATGCCGAGGTGCTATATGGTAAAGAAGGCATGCAACAAGTACCAGACGACGGCGAGGGATTGTTGGAGCGTCGCGGCGGCGACAAAAGATGAAGACCGCGAAGAGGCGCCGGCAGGCCCTGTAAGTCCAACTGAAGGATGCGTGGCGCCACCCAGCCCTGGCGCCTACTACAGACCGCTCGCTGCTGTCACCACTCAACACAGTAAGTCGCAAGCAATTTTATGTCATGTTGCAAAACATTTAGGATCGCAGTGCTTCTGGACTATGTCCGTCGTTTGGGAAATAGTTCGAGTTTCTAAAACGCTGGGTTACAAATCAAGAGTGCTGAAGTTCCTGAAAACAGCTCTTTCTATCTGAATCAACTGCTGATGTTTCTTCCCTCGCTATTAAGCGAGAATGTAGACACATCCAGTTCCATAAACGCTGTGATCTGTTAGAAATAGCAGTTAACGGAGAAAGTACAGAAACCAAACAATTTTCATTAACACAACAATATCGGGATGACAGCACTTTCAGTTTGTTCACCCACCTCTCAACCACCTGACGCAGCTGATAACCCGAGGAAGATTTACTGAATTCCGTCACCACGAAACATTTACAGTATAATTTCCGTACTGTTTGTCCCATACACTGTGAATTGAATTATGAACACTATCAGCACCAACTAATGCACAGATCTATATATCATATATTTCACTATTAATTTACTGTTACATGTTTCGGCGCAATTGCCATCCTCAGGGAGCTTACATCAATATTGTTAAAACGTACGGAAATAAATTTTTTTTCAATAATCACAGATATAAAATGTGCAGGTTTTAGTTAAAATATACAATATTTAAAATGGTATTATAAAATGATAGTATAATTTGTTGTTGTCTATGTATTGTCCGTTTTCAGTTGGTTCCTGGTTTCGCACACTCCTTGTTTTCTGATCCTAACTGGATCCTGCCCTGTACTTAACAGTGTTTAGTAATTCTTGCATACAACAACAATTAATGAACTCCCTGTTCATAAACTAGTAAGGTCCGTAACTTGTAGGAGTTTCATATCTTTAAAAATGATGTTCTTAAACGACGCACGTGTGCATTTGTTGGTTTAAATTGTGGAAACTGACATATAATACATGGAATGAACAATACAAAAAATTCCTTAGGTAGATAGCTATCATTGGTTCAGTTCACACTAACAGCTGCCAAGTACACAGCCTTTTATATTTATTGGGATGTTTAATACCGGGGTGCTGATAACTCCTTAGCCCGACCAGGAAGAGAACAATCTCGGAAGCATGTCAGGGACGCGCGCGATTTCAACAACATCGAGACGCGAGCTGTCATCATGTTTTTGATCATGCAAAGCAAGGCGCCTAAGGAAATTCACGCCATTCTGACAGAAACACTAGCTTGTATGGTCAGTCCGTATAGTGACAGGGATCAGACAATGCATGAAACGTCGGACACACAAATTCGCTAAACAGAATCAAAACGCAACACTGAAGTTAATGTGAAAACTTCATAACTGTGGTCGCTTACTGCGATAGCAGTCCATCCACTGGCATTCTTTTCTTCTGCTGTTATTTCTGGGGAATCTTATACTTTATTCCCCACTGTCAACAGCGATCTCTTTCTTTCTTTCTTTGTCACGATGGAACTAAAATCTCTAGACGTTCCGGTATTCAAGAAATTCCTCGCTTATATGGAACCCCACAGTTTCGTCACTGTTAAATAATGCATGTGGAGGCATGACGTGATTGCCAATTGAAACACTGGTAACACAGTCGCCCCAGACTGATGTCCTGTATGACCAACTAGTGAGAAATGTGAATTTATCGTACCAATATTGACGTGTTCTCTGTTTTGTTTGGTTATCGTCAGAACTTCAACACTTATAGAAAATGTACGTTACACGTAAAATAATTTCCATCTTTGTCTATAAAACCCGTTTGAAATATTTTTTTTACGTTACAGATTTAACTGTATTAATAAATGTCCAACCAGATGCAACACAAAGCAGTCTATTTATTATTCTGCAAGTTCACTCTACATGTTTCGGGTGTCAACCACACCCATCATCAGGAGTACACAAAACTGTAACTACAGCCTCTGGTACTGGTCATATTTTTTGCAGCTACCTCCGTCCAACGTGACCAAGCTTGGCCACGTTGGAGGGATGTAGCTGCACAAAAAATATGATCAGTACACAAAACTGTAACTACAGCCTCCGGTACTGGTCATATTGTTTGTGCAGCTAACTCCCCCCAACGTGGCCAAGCAAGGCCACGCTGAAAGGAGGTAGCTGCACAGTACCGGAGGCTGTAGTTACAGTTTTGTGTACTCCTGATGATGGGCGTGGTTGACATCCCAAACATGTAGAGTGAACTTGCAGAATAATAAATAGACTGCTTTGTGTTGCATCTCGTTGGACAATTATTAATATAGATCGACGATGCACGGAACCATACACAAAAAAAAACACATTTAACTAGTTCACAACAGCATGTGGTCTCGTGCAGTTTCCTGTGAAGTGTCATGTATTTCCCGATATAAAAAAATGAAATTGTTGACACATTTTTGTAAAACGCCGGAGTATTAAATTTCGTTAATACCCATTTAGCGGGCACACAAATTGACGTTGCAACACTTTGCAATTTTACTATGCTGGCGTACCAATCAGACACGCATGCCCAGTCGAAGTAAATAAAGTATTTAACCAGAAACGAAGGCGGAACTGCACCGTCCGTGTTACACTGCATCGCTAGACATAAAAAACTGGTACATCTGGCTGTGACACGTTGATATCTATGTTCACTGTGAAGCGTTTGTGGCGTGAAGAATAACACCCAGCACAACATAGCTCTTGTCTTGTTAAAGCTACATTCCACTCCTAAAACCTTATAGCTTAGATGCAATTATACGTCCTTCCATTAGCAAAAAACATCCGCAGAAAGGGTCAAGGCTACTTGCTTCTTCCAATTAAAGCAAGTATCACTTTTGTGGTTTTTCTTAGGACGGCACCTGTCACAGTATGAGTCGGTGGATACAGGTTGTCTATGTAACAAATCTACCTTGCTCGGGGGAAGGATGAAAGAAAAGCCCGATATTTGTAAATTTATTATTTCATTCTTTAAAGAAACTACCTCCTTCATTGCGGCTTCCGGCCCAGAAACTCTGTGGACATTCTGAATGGAAACATTCAGTACCTACAGGCGTCTAATTTGATTACATGAACTGAAGCCTTTCTTCTCTAGAAACCTGTACCAATAAGCGCATTACTAAAAGTTTTAATAACATTCTAAGTCTTCCGACACTTCTTAGTACTTAATAAACTTCACTGCTCGATACTTTCTCGGAAAATATGAAACAGGAACTTGTCACGGCGGTGAATGTAAACATCAGTGTCGTCTAGAATATAACACCGTGTAGTCTGGTAGAAAAGTGCCGACGTTAAGGGAAAAGCTGTTACCTTAATTCTTATGGTAAGAGATGCAATTTTGTATTCTGAATTTGGAGGCAGGAGGTTCGTCCTAAACGTCGGTTCCATCCTACCACTCTAAAGTTGACCACATTGCACAACGGTGTTTTGTTTTCACACAACTTCTTCTGCCTCACCCGTTAGACCGTACTCATGCTGCCCCAGAATGGAATACACGAACAGAATAATTTATTTACGCTTTGTGTTTAAGAATAGCACTTTTGTGTAGCAACAGAAGGTTAGCCTTATTGGGTTTGTGGTCAATAAAATGGCAGTTAGACCAATTTTATTTTAGAATAATATATTTCCTATATCCGTCTTAATTACACCAATACGCCATACTCTTACACTGGTGTGGACGAGAGACCACACCAGTCAGAATGTTATGGGGAACTAGGTCCTTAACCCTTATCATGCTAATGTGGAGAATATGGTGAGCTCCTAATAATGCCAGCAAATGGCAGATGGGATTTAATTTGGAGTTTAGAGGGTTAATATTTGTCTCACCTATGACCCGGAATTCCATTCGATTCTGAATAAAACACTTTATCTTTTTTATTGTTACACACCATTACACCTACAATGGTACAGATGCGCGTCGCTTAACGACGGGGATGCGTTGAAAGAAACGCGTTTTGGGTGATTTTGTCGTTGTGAGAACGTCATAGAGTGTAAATCTGATGTTTGTGTGACCGTGCATCTCTGATACAATAATATAAACAACCGACTAGATGCAACAATAACAATTTATTCCAATCTGCAGATTTTGTGGGATGGAGACCGAAACAGGGCAGCACACTATTTGCTGTTGCGAGGCTTTGGCTCGTCAGCGCTACAATGTCTTTGGGAGGCCGACTGTAGAACTAAAAGACATAACCACAGCCTCAACAAGGGACCTTTGCCTCTTCATACGAGGTGCAGGACTATTGAGGCTGTGCTGAACGAAATATTAGGGCTGCACAATAAGCCTAAAGCTGCGGTGCATTCGGTGCATAAGCTGACGGGCCCTAAGAAGAAGAAGAAGAAGAAGAAGAAGAAGAAGAAGAAGAAGACGAAGAAGAAGAAGAAGAAGAAAATAACAAGTTATTAGTAATTTCGATCAGTTCAACAAGTTTCGGGCGATTATTTCGCCCATCCCCAGGAGCACTAGACTGTGTTTACAGCTTGTGGTATAATGCACCGATTATGTTGCCTGCTGGTGAACTTGTCACCAGCAGGCAACATTATACTGTACCAAAAGCTGTAAACACAGTCTAGTGCTCCTGAGGATGAGCGAAATTATCGCCCGAAACATGTTGAACTGATCGAAATTACTAATAAATTGTTATTGTTGCATCTAGTTGGTTATTTATATTAACCTATCATAGAGTGTCCGTACACAAACCTAGATAGTATAGCCTACTACACACCTAGCCTATATATAGCCTATTGCTCCTGCACAGCATATTACTGTACTGAATACTGTAGGCAAATGTAACACAATGGTAAGTATTATAATATTATAATATAATATCAAAATCTTATGGGATCACTGTCGTATATTCGGTCCGTCCTTGACCGAAACGTCGTTATGGGGCGCATACCTGTACTTTGTTGGAAAATTCCATGAAAGGTCTGTGGGAAGACCATGAGTGAGGTGGGAAGACTTCAGGAGGGAGTTGTAGTACTCTTTGAGGCTGAATCTAAGAGGAAGAAGGATAACAGAAGAGGATACCTGGAGGCGAACCGCTGAAGAGGCCAGGGCCCTAGGCAGCGTGTCGCGCCATTGAAGGAGATTAAGAAAAGAATGCAGTTATCCGGCGCAGTTACATTTTCATAATATTCCTTTAACAATCAAAGAAATTTCCTTTGCAAACCTGACCGATAAATAAGACGACTCTGTGAAAAACTTTCGTCAGTGCCACTCACTCGCAGTCGTACCTCTGATCAACAGATGAACAGAAGCGTTTGTTGTGAAACGTAACCTGAATTGTTATTTTGTGACTATTTGTTACGTGATTAACCGCTTTAACCAGATTTTCCTGCACCGTTCCCAATGGTCCAGCTAGTAGCATTGTCAATGAAGTCAGCAGCTCCATAAATAAAAGCATTGGAAGAGATTTAATTAAGTTTCCTTGAGTGAAACATTAATTACCAGACTAACTAACATTCCGGTCTTGAATCCAAGAGTTTAGCACCCCTTACACTAAAATTCGCATTCGGACATGATAAACGAGTTTAATCCAATTCAGATTACAAAATTATCTATGTTATTCATTTTAATATTATATACTCGTTTCTTGCTCGGTGCGTAGTTTTCCTCCAGCATATCTATGATAAATGTGAGTGAGTATTCCAGTTCGCCGGACCGTACTAGAAGCGTCAAAATCTTCAAAGAATTGCAAATTACAGCATTTCTCAGAATTCTAACCTAAGGGGACTTTTCCATTATATTAATTTATTCTATAATTACGATGTGTGTAAATTTCATTAACAATTTTTTTCATGTCGTTCCTTATCCACCTGCTTCCGATTTATCGTTCTAATTACCGAAGTTTGAAAATTCTAAGATTTATAATCCCATAGAAAAATACATGTCCATAAATTCATAAAAATAATTTAGTCAAAAAAGCTGAGTGAACAGAATGCCTTAAAGACCTAAGTACCTCTGGAAGTAAGGTAAAGGTAAAGCAGTCCCGTTACAGGCCTGGACAGGCCCAGAGGGTTCCAGGAAGTTAAGGGTTCTATATTTCGTGACAACAGCACAAGATGGTGGTAGGTTGTCAGCCTTACGCACCGGCCGCCTTTACCCCCGGAAATGCTCCTGGTACTCGTTTCTGTTAGAGGCTGAGTCGACTCCAGGGTCATAGTGCGATCGGAAGGATTTTATGTCAATGAAAAATTCCAATGACACCAGATGGGATCGAACCAGCGACCTTCCAATTTTTAGCACAGCACCTTAACCACTGTGCTACTGCGGTCCCCTACCTATGGAGGATAATATGAAAGTCAATATCAAATAAACAGAAGTTTATAATATGGACTGAATTTTTCTGGGTCAGGATAAACGCCAGCTACCGGCAGTTAAGCAACACAAACTAAGATTTCCAACAGCATAAAAGTTTACCCTACAAACAAATAGCAGTTTCTAAAGGACTCTATTCCACGGAGTTGATGAAAATTGACTGTGAAGAAAATGCCAATTCCAGATTATGTACACTCCCCGCGGACAGGAAATTAATTTTCAGTGTTCTCGTATTACAAAACAGAGTCACGGTCACATTAAACATCACCAAATTGCTACCTCCTAAACCTCCATCATCAGAGCTGCGATTAAGCCAGGACCGTCCCTGGCCTTAGTACAAGGGGCGTCTTCCCCAGGTGTGTTAGTTTTGCGGCGCATACCCCATGTAAATTCATCCCCAAAATGTGTTATGAACACATGGTTTAATTGCAAGGTCGAGTCTTTATGTCGTTTCCTAACGCTTCTGCTCAACTTCGGTTCACCTACACTCGAGGAGTCAGCTGTGCTGGACTTTGTCAGGACGCCGCGTACGTGTCACTTTAGGGGGTGATGCAGCCGAGGTGGTGAGGGGAGACTAGTCGTACATACTTGAAAGGCGTGCTGCAACTCGGAAGCACAGCTTGACAATTTTTCAAGATTGTTGTAAGTTGGTGTGTGTCGCGCCACGAAAACTTAATCATCTGTTTATCCCTTCATCATTTCTTAACGTATTTTACATCATACTCGTATTTAGATAGTATTTAGATAATCTTATGTTTATTGGACCGTACATCATTGTGATAGTTGAGGAATAAGAGACCAACTTGATGTCACTTGCTATTTTATTTCACTTCTTATGTGCTCAACATGTTTCGGACATTAATATATCCATCATCAGGAGCTTGCGACTCCAACCCAACCACACCGAAACTCCAACACACATCGAACCAAGAACAATACGACCAATGTGGTAATTCAACAGAATAGTCGCAAGCTCCTGATGATGGATATATTAATGTCCGAAACATGT
>Ga0123352_10009527_pt1 | contig 15196 bp, 6 predicted proteins | sample TergutLab28metaG_FD_89700 | JGI IMG/M metagenome (GOLD analysis project Ga0123352, IMG submission 89700) | Labiotermes labralis P1 segment gut microbial communities from Petit-Saut dam, French Guiana - Lab288 P1 | ecosystem: Host-associated > Arthropoda: Insects > Digestive system > Gut ... | reverse complement strand
TTGCAAGAGCGTCACCGCTGTTACAAACTAAATGCTAACAAACAAACTAAATTCACACAACCAATGAAATCAGACGTCAATATTAAAACGACTCTAAACTTGAAGTTCTCGAGGTGATTATGAAAATTATGGGACACTTAAATCCGTGACACTGACATTTAGTGAAAGCCTATACTTGTATTTCCCTTTTAGATAAATCTGAACATGGAGGCAGTAAATTTCTCCGAAGCACTGTTATCCAGGTACCACGTCACGTTCCTGCGGATAACAATCTATCTTAATCAAAATAATTTAATTATTCCCAACAAATTATACAGTGTAACTGTAACTGGAAATCGCTCGGCGGTTCAAGTAATTCCCTATATTTATTGGATCGGAGGTTCGGTACTGTGTCAACAGAATCCTACAAGTCGATTATATTTTAAATCAATTGAATACACTCTCTAAATTGAGAGCCTTTTTCCTTAAAGTACATTTTAATATTATTCTCTTTTCTGCGGTATGGTTTAAAGCACAGCAGAACAATAGAGAAATAAATGAATCAGAATAATATAATATAATATAATAAGATATATAATTTACGGTGTGCGTGTTATGAATCAATACGAGTTACATGGAGGCAATTAAGAGAATGATACGTACCCGTGCTTCGTTCAGTATTGCAATTTCGATCTTTATCCAAGCAGTTTGCACAGCGTTCTGCCTTTAATGTATATCTTGAGAGCAGTAATTTATAACAGAGATTAGCTGTGGAAAATGTAGGAACATCAGGTATCTGTGGACATAGTACGAAATCAAATTTTACAATGTACACACACATGGCGTACTTCAGTTCTAAGTCCACATGAATTGGTGGGAAGAAGAATAAAGTTCATGTGAACTTTTAAGTAAGAAATGTGAAAATCAAATCAAAAGCAACGAATGCAGCATTGATGTGAACAATAAACCATTAGTTATACCGTCTTGCACATGGGAAATAAAAGTAGGGACCAAAACGGGAAGAAGAAAGAAATTGTCATGGGCCAGTTTCGGAACTAATTAATCGCATGCACTAGGGAAAATAGGAGAAGAAGTATAAACGGGCCCAATTTATGTCAGCAGAGAAAATATTTGTGCGTTTTAGTTATGTTCAACTTATGCTGTTGTGAACGCAATAACGGACGTATGGGTTCCATACAAGACAAAAAGATTGTACACAAGCTTAATGACTACCAGCTTCTCCAGAAAACTCCCTATTACATGAAGTTTTTCAGCTCTTTGCTGCTTTGCTCGACTGTTATTCTACTGTGGCCAGCCGTATCCTGGGCCCGTCATTAATATTAGCATGTTGCTGTACAAATATCCTGATGAGAGAAGCAGCCGTCGCCTCCGAAATGTCGGTAACCACCCACCAGACTGCACGGTAACACATCTCAGAAGATCACAATCTAGAAAGCTTTTCGACTTGTTTCAGAGAGACAGTTATGCTAAATCCTACATGAATTAAAGCAGTGAGAGTAAATATTTTATATAGTGAGGAGAAATCAGTCTGACGTTCAGGTGAACGTGCATCGTGAAAAATTCTTATAACAAATCCAACTAGATGCACTAATTTCTCAATTTTATTTTTGGAATAAAACTCTACATGTTTCGGACAGTTCATCTGTCCATCATCAGGAGTTTTTTACTCTACACACAGCAATGGTATATGTCATGCGGGTTTGCCGACAGCTTGCAAGCAGGATCAGGACGGAACTGGTTCCGTCCCGATCCTGCCCGCAAAGGATCAGGACGGAATTGGTTCCGTCCTGATCCTGTTCGCAAGCTGTATGACATACACCACTGCTGTGTGTACAGTGAAAAACTCCTGATGATGGACAGAGGAACTCTCCGAAACATGTAGAGTTTTAGTCCAAAAATAAAATTAAGAAATTAGTGCATCTAGTTGGTTTTGTTATAAGAGAAATCAGTTGCAACTTGCCGGCAACGGGACTGTATTCAACCATAAATGAACATTACTGAAAGCTGTAGCGACTGAGTAACAGTCCTGCTTCACGTGCAGACACTGCCTCGTCAGGAACGTAAATAAGCGATCCCCTTCCTCACGCGAATCCATAATTTGTTCCCCTTTTAACCATTAGCGAAGTTACTTCCTGATCTCACAACAGGGATCCAGGATGCTGCCTTTTGTCACAAGAACGGAATCCAGTCCGAAAGAACGGAAAACAAATTTCAGTATTGTGTATGTCTGGGGAAATCAAGAAGAAAGAAGTTGGTGGAGCATGAAGCACGTATTGGGGAGAATAAAGAAACACAGGGGTTCTGGTGGGAAAACTTGAGGAAAGAGGACACTTGGAAGACCTAGACTAAATTGGAGGATATTATCAAAATGTATCTTTACGGAGCAGAATGGGGCTATGAACTGGACTGCTCTGCCTCAGGACAGGGACAGGTGGAGGGCTCTTTTGAACGGGGTAATGAAATTTCGGGTTCCGTAAAAAGAGGGGAATTCCTTGAAAAAGTGTTAGTTTCTCAAGAAATACTCTACTTCATGTTGTTAGTTAGTTGATTGGTCAGTCTGTCTGTCGGTTTGTTAGATAGTTAGTTATTCAGTTAGTTATCTTGTACGTGTGTTCGTTGGAAAGCCCCCATTTCTCAGGGAGCCCCGCGCTGCGTTGGCCTTATTTGCGCCTCAGTTTCAGGGTAAAATCTCGGCTCGGAGTTTTTTCATTCCCACCAAGTAAATGCCATAGTTGTGCGTCAAACTACAGCACGAGCGTATTCTTGGATATTTTTCCAATTCACCATGCACTAATTATGCTGCCATTTCATGCTACCTAAGCTGAGCTAAACAGAATTTCATTAATTAGCACCCCGTAAATCCATTTCACGCTACGTGGGCTGAGATAAAGACAGGGTTATTACATAAACTGTAAATGGGTAAAAGGAAGGCCCAAGGACCAACTCTAGAAATGTAAGTTTTAGGTTCTTGTGACCGTGCGTCGTGAACATAAGATGAAGAGACAGAACCAACAAGATGCAACTAATTCAATGTTTATTATCAAACTTTCTATCTCAACACGTTTCGGGCATCATTATGCCCATCATCAGGAGAATAAGACCGTGTCCTACTGCATGCGGTGTTCTGCCTGTTAGGAGATGAAAACATAAGATCTGACAGCCATAGTGTCCTTGTGGTAAACATGGTTGGTAGTGCTTGTGTGTATGTTTTTTTGGCCACGTGTGTACGTGTATGTCGTGAGTAAATGTGTGTGTGTGTGTGTGTGTATTTGTGTGTGTGTGTATTTGTGTGTGTGTGTGTGTGTGTGTGTCTGTGTGTGCAAGTTGTGATGCTTGATTGGTATCTAATTCGTATGTCTGTCAGATCTGGGTATTGGGTGTGGGTGTTTTAATGCCTAAGTTGCGCCTGCTTGACGGTAGGTTTGTGGTGTGGGTATTATTAGGCTTATCTTGATAGAAAGTTTGATAATAAACATCGAATTAGTTACATCTTGTTGGTTCTCTCTCTTCATCTAGAAATGTAGTTAAGGTTTTTGATAAGTTTCGTTTTATGCTAACGTGATTAGAATTTTTCTAAGACGCACGTGTTGTGCCGATTCATGGGTGATATCCCCCTTAACAGAGCAGTATAGCTTCTCAAGACACTGGATAATTATCCGCGATGTAGCTCAGTGCATTAACACTGCAGCATGAATCGGCTTTCCGTAGAATAATTCATGTTTATTGTTTATCTACATGACGCGGAAGCGACGTTTGATCCCAGGAGAGTTTATATGGGATTTGTGGTTGAAAAAGTAACGATGGGTGCCGATCCCATTCGTCGCGCGTTCTAAGGCATGGGTCTGCTGCCGCTTGCTTGCTGAGATTACGTGTTAAAATCCCGCCGGGGGCGTGGATGTCTGTCTCTTGGCAGTATTGTGTGTTGTCAGGTATAAGTCTCTGCGTCGGGCCGATCACTCGCCCAGAGCAGTCCTACCGAGTTTGGTGTGTCTGAGTGTGATCTCGAAACCTCAATGATGGAAGTTCCAGGCCCACAAAGGTTGTCGGGCCATGAAAAAAAAATGGTACAGGTTTTTCTCCGAGTATTTCGGTATTTTCCTGTCGATATATTTCCAGTAACGTTCCGTACTCATTCATTCTTCACCTTCTCTCTATAACCTTAGCAACTGACAACTTCATTAAATAACACTTCTGTTTGTCACTTCGCATTGTGCAGTTTCCACACAAACTTCTGCAAAGAAGAAAGAAGACACACTGATATCAGAAGCTTCAGAAGTGCAGAGAACGCCACATGCATATAGTGCTGACGTGTATATTATAACCGTTATAGTTAAAGTTTTATGAGTTGTTAAAGTTTTTTATTTGATAGATTGGATGGATTTGTTTTAATAATACGAAGAATACTTTGTGGTGGACAGTTATTTATTCCCGATTTGCTACTTAGAACACTTAGATTCCCTGAAATTAAGACATGCGAAATGACTGATGAGCTGTGTTAGGTTAGGTTAGGTTAGGTTAGGTTAGGTTAGATTAGGTTAGGTTAGGTTAGGTTAGGTTAGGTTATAATATGCATATCAGTTTTGTTAATTGAGCTTAAAGAGGAGAAAAAGCCCATTACAATTATAACAGATCCAAATATTTTTATTTTGTAACAGAGTATTTCGTTACATTGTCACAAGAAACCTATCGAAACTTGAAAAAAATAAAAGTAGTTGGTGCGGAAGACAACAAGGGGCAGTATGTATGTTGTCTAATTTTAATAGCGTATACCAGTTATCTGGTAATCAGTTATTTTCTGTCGTGCGCTGGTTACCGCAAGTTGATAAAGGCTACAAACAAGAGAGGTTGTAAACACAGGAAGTTTGTGTTCGCACTGCACTTTCTTTATGTGAAGTAGTGCATAAAAATTGAACTCATTTTGAGAAAATGTGAAAATGCAGTTGTGTTTTTTATGATGTTATTATATTAATGTAACTTATTTCGGCAAAGAACTCTGTGAGCTTCCTCCCTGTTCTCATACCAAGCAAGTTAGGTAAGTGGTTAACACTTGTAATTTGTAGTGGACAGAAAGCCGATTCGAATTTAGGTCGGGTCACCGAATGTAATTATTGAAGTTTTCCTCGTTTTCCTCAGTCCCTGCATTCAGGTATTTCAAGTGCAGTCACGACCCCTTCCTTTTATACCGTAATTAATTTTCAGTCTAATATTCGACGCTGTGTAATCTTAACTATTAAAAACCGCCTTTAACTAAACCATAAATAAATGTAAAGCTGTCCCCACCGCTTGAAGGCGTATAGGGGAAGAAGAGGTACAGCTCCACTCATCTTAACCTTGTCACTAAATGGAAATGTATGGTCAGCCTCAAGATCCAGCCGCTTTACACCCTGGATAGAAACCTTGCGTCATTGCATGGGAAGCTGGTTGATCCTCCGAGCGGGTCTGGACGCTTTTGGAGCAAAGAAAGGAAAATGTAAGTAAATAAATAAACACATAAATAAATAAATACATGCTCATGCTTAGGATGAGCAGCTAGTCAGGTTTTCGCCATATTAGCGCCATAATCATTTAAGTTCCACTGTAGGCTTGCTGTAAAAATAGCAGAACGTCGCGGTGTACCAGAATTTTTTGCTTTCGGAATTTCCTGCTTCGAATCTCAGTTATCTTGTTTGAGGTAGGCTTGTTGTAATTTCTCGCGTTATATCACAAGACAGTTGAGACACTACCTTAAAACAGGACACGGCCACTTCGTACAACGTTCTCAAATCTATATTCATAACCGTCTTGATATTCTACCCCATTTAACCTACACAACTGGTGATTAGTCATTGAGAATACCAAAAAGCGACAGTAGAGAAAACCGCCGCTTTGTCGCAGCAATGAATGAAAGATCATGCATTAACTCACGTTAGATGACTGTTGTGGTCTACAGCCTTTACACACCAGCACCCATTTCTTTCCACAAATCTATGCAATTGCGTATGAAACCTTATGAAGCCGCTGTTCAGCTAACATTTCGGCCTTCAAGGGATCCAATTAGTAGGCCTGAAGAGCAGGGAAACGTACACAATTCAGAACACTAGTACGAAAAGTCACTCTGCAGTAATATGGTTACTTTGGCAATTGAAATGTTGTAGGCGGAACAGCAACAAGGAATTAATTGCATTTGTAATAAATGTATAGGAAAAGACCAGTCAAAACATATGTTAGGATAATAATATGAACCCGTAAAGCCTTCTGTTTGCTTCATATACGGCCAGGTTTAACAATAAAAAAATTCTACGTTTATGCCCAAACAGTGCATTTATACTTTCTAATTGTTATGCAACATTAAATGTTTCGCTTTTGTAACAGAGATAGCGTTTGTTTACTTCGCGGTACGAACTAAAACTTTAAATAAAATTCAGGTAAAACTTTTTCTTTTAAGGGGTTGTGACTTTGGCGTAATCATAAAATTCGCCATACTGTCTAGCTTATGATTTCTCAAACTGTGGTAGGCGTATAACTGCTGGTATACACGGCCTTGATTAAAAAAAAAATCGAAATTTGGTAAGGAGAGATATTTTGAAACTAAACAAAACATAAGCCACGTGTATTTGATAATATGCAGCATTGCAACATCTCGTAACTCATCTCCGCTGGCAGCCTATCTCCAATTTTAGGTTTTTAAATTTAAAAAAATATTGGTGGAGCTACAAAATTGCTAAATTTCAACTAGTGATACACCAGCGGTAAAGTGTGAGAACCCTTACTCTAGTTCATTTTTATTATATCAATATTCGTTGCCCAGCCTTGTTTCGTATACATTCATGTCCTATATTTGGAATATTGCTAATCCCATATATATTCCAAGGTGACTTTTAAGATTATCAGAGTATTTAGTGTCAAAATTTCGTTCTTCTGTGTTGTGATGTGGTGCAGTTTGGTATATGATTACAAAAGATTCCTAGGAAAGTGCCACCTTTAGCTGCAGTTTAAAAGTCTGTCCTGAAGGTGCAGGTAGGATGCTCCTCCGAATGGTTTTTACGTAGCCATCTACCAAACAACACGATGTCATGCACCAAAAGCGGTAGAATTAATCGCAAAAGGATTGTGTGTTACATAATACACTGCTATACTGTATTGTGATAGACACATTCTGAAGTAATGTAAAGGCAATGTCTTAAATGCAGATATTATATAGTGTTAAATAGGTTGGAGATATCTTCGTGAATATTGCGTGGGTAAGGATTTGGAATGAAGTGGTATTAGACCTGAGGGTTGGAATAAAGACGCGAAAACACACAGGAATAGCTGGCAGCCACGTGTTGCGTAGCTGTAATTGCATGGTCGATGTCTTGTATAGGGCATTGCACGTTACTTGTGTGATTATGCAAAGTCTGTATGAGGGCGAATGATAGGCGTCGTCAGGAATCATACTAATAAAGTTTCATCCGGAATCACACAAAAAAAATCTTCATCAGAATTCATACTAACAAAATTTCATCAGGAATCGTACTAATAAAACTTCATCGGGAATCACACAAACGAAATTTCATCAGAAATCATACTAACAAAACTTCATAAGGAATCATACTAATAAAACTTCATCAGGAATCACACAAACAAAACTTCATCGGAAATCATACTAACAAAACTTCATCAGGAATCATACTAACAAAATTTCATCAGGAATCATATCAACAAAAATTCAGCACTAATCATACTGACAAAACTTCATTGGAAACTGAGAGTCTGACAGTGGGTCCGCACTATTACATTTCGGAATTCTACATTACACTGAGCAATTAAAATGGATGATATTCCCCGAAAAAGAACCTGAAATAATGCTCTAAGCAGGTCACAGGAAGTTCTGTATGAATCATGGACGACAATTCCTCGCCTCGCCTCGTGCGTAATTGCACTTTGTTCAAATATCCACTGACGTTGCCACGTTCTGTTTTTGTAACGGGAGGTGGGAGGAGGCGCTTAGGATGCTAAGTTGAAAGAACCTTATTTGCCAACCGTAATATAATTATAATTTTAACGATTGTAACTTTACTCTACAATTTTAAAAGGCAACAGGGAGCTCATAATGTTCTTCATAAGAAACACTTCTTTTTAATCGTGGTGTTCTTTGCCTTCCTTCTTTGTTATTATTCCGTAATTCAGCGGGATAGCTCAGCTGAAACAGGAATGAGACTACGGGCTGGAATTTCAAAGAATCGTGATTCGATTATTTCCGGCAAGAACAAGAGCTCTATCGTCCTATCTGTCTCTAGATCGCATCCAGTCCCCTATTCAACAGGCAATAAGGGCCTTTTACCCGTGGTTAAAGCGGCCGACGCGTGAAGCTTATCACCGATCTCCATCTAGTGCCGAAATTAGGAATTCACCTCCACTCTTCCCATTTTCCTTCATAGCGTGAACACCGACAAATTTACCTTATAATGTCATACTATTTCTGGAGTATTAAGCAGTATTGTCTCCAGCAAGAGAAATATGTCTCTGTATCTCTGTGTTTTCGAAGTAAATGAAAAGAATTTATTGACAAAATATTTTATGTGTTTTCAAGTGGTGCTGGAGAAGGTAGGAGAAGATCAGTTGGACCTATCATGTTAAAAATGATTAAGTATTACATAGAGTCAAAGAGGAAATGATTTTCCTACATACTATTTAAAGGAGCAAGACTAACTGAATTAGTCACATCTTGCGTAGAAACTGCCGTGCAAAGGTAAATATAGAAGGAAGGATAGAAATGAAAGGAAGACGAGGAAGAAGAAGCAAGCAGCTTCTGGATGGCCTTAAGGAAACCAGAGGATTTTGGAAATTGAAAGAGGAAGCACTAGTTCGCACTTTGTAGAGAACTCGCTTTGGAAGAGGCTATGTACCTGTCTTAATACAAACTGCGGAATAACTACGATGAATTATTCATAGGTCACGCATGCACATCGTGAGACTGGCCGTGATATTTAATTATTCAGAGTAGAGTCTGTAGGTGATAAAACCGTATTATTGTATTAATAGCGGTGTCTTATATTCACAGATTTGTACGAGGTAAAGTATAGTAGGGCCTGTGCTTAGTTATATCGCCATACCTCAGAGACGTGCAGGAGAATGAAGGTGTAGCACAATGCATTCTTAATCCCGGCTGTCAATAGAGGCAAGCGGGAAACTTTACGTCATGGTCTTTCTACTCTCACGTAAAGGGTTCCAGGTACCCTACTGACGGAAAGGTGGGTCCCAGAATCAATCCACACACCGTGGAGAGGAATATAATTCTGTCGCTGTTGGGAATCGAGCCACAGTCCCCCAGTCTTTCAATTGTGCCCTAGATCAGTGGTTCTGAAGTGATGTACCGTGAGGTTGTGTCAAATGTGCCTCAAAGCTTGCAATAGAAGAAATTATATATACAGTGGGAAAAGCAAATTAAAATTTTTAAAATAAAAACTGGTTTGTCTTAGGTACACGCAAGTACACAAATTTAAAGTATGATGCGGAGATTCGTTGGTACCTTTGTTAAGTTGACGGATCATTAATTTTGGAAACAACGGCATTTATTTCTGCTTTGAAAATGGTATTTGTATAAAGACTTTGTCATCTTCCTTCTGTAAGATTGTTTTATATTTTATACGTTACAAGATATTGAAAAATAAGTACACGCAGTTTTATTTCTATATTCTAATTCTAGTGTGCCGCAGAGATAACAGGATATCTTTAGTGTGCAGCGAGAACCAAACTTTTGAAAAAGACTGACTTGGGCGCTATACTGACTGGGTTATCTTAAAAAAAACTCCCCATGGGCAAAGCCGCACTTGATTTGTCGAATTCCAACAAACCACAGCCTCCAAATTATGAAACTCAATTATCTTCATGGCGCCCGTCGTGACATGTAACAGAAATGATTCAGCTGGCATGTGAATCCTTATTTAAGGAAACTTTATAACATAGACAACAAGGCTACTTTAATAGACGTATATAATTTTTTGTTTCGTTTAGCGGTACTTCCGGTCAGAATCACTGGCCATAGCAACTGACTGTTATTGTTTCTGGCTGTGCGTGTTCAGACGCTTAGCGGATGTTTGGGTGTCGTGCGCTTTAGCAGCAAATGTCCGATTTTTTATGTCATAAACTATGTACTATGCCGCTCTTTACTACATAAATTTAACATAAGCTGATAGTCGTTTATTTTCGCTCATTCGTTCTGCAAAACGTTTCTCATCATTATTTCATAGACTTCATGGCAGATAAAAGAGGCCCTCTAACTACTGATATTTTCTCTGCAGTTCTTTCCGATATGTGATTCATATTCCTCCTAGCCTATTGCGGAAGGTGGAATAGCGGAGTGGACACGGTGGTTAAGCTGTGGGCTAGACGACCCAACGTTTGATTCCCGACAGAGCTAAGAGATTATTCTCTTCCGAACTTCCAAGCTGTCTCTGCAACTCACCAATCCTCCTATTCAAACTTCACCGCAGGTTCTTTCCTAGGTGGTAAAGCGGCCGAGACGTGAAACTGACCTTCATCGAATGCCGAGGTTACGAATCAGTAGGCCTTTATGACCTGCACAGTAACAAATTTACCTTATCGACGTGTGGATATACACTGTATTAACATGGCTATGACGTTCTTTAGAAGAAAAAGCTGTATTTTAACCACGGAAATCGGTGGCTGTTAAGTTACCGATGTGTTACTTTCACACCGAACAAGAGTGTTGTTTAGCTATATGTCTGTCTAATGGCCGCCCATATCGCGAAGTTTAAATACTATGTAATTTCATGGTGTATTTCAGATTCAACAATAAGTTATTTATTTCGACTTAGACCTTCCCATAACTGACACCATAAAAGTATATGTTCACGATTTTGAAAGCGCTTTGTCGTACTACTAAAGAGGGTTAGGTTTGAATATAATCTTCTCGCGCAGAGAGCCGCGACAAGTTGTGAAAGTTCTCCAGCCTTTTAGGGACTGGCTCCGTCCCCATCTTCTGTAGCCGCGAAAACATCAAGACCTACAGGTTTAGGTTTAGCTAATTACAGAAGCCTGATATTGAAGTCTGCATGCTCTACACAACGCTATTGTCGCCCCTACTCCACATTCGCATGCACCCCCCCCCCCAAAAAAAAGGTCAATGGTAGGAAATTAAAAGAAAAAGTGTTGGAAACGTATCCGGAACTATTCGCAGATATCAAGTTTTGTGAAAACTGGCCAGTTCGTTCAGTAAATTATAGTGAAGATGAGACGACCGTGTTGATATCTCATGTACCACCCTTCTTGAGAAACTAGGCAAGTGGACTAAGTCCTGACCCACTCTCCAGACCAATTACTGTAGAGTGATCTATACATCCTGGTCTCTTTTTACAATCAAATCAACACACATGCCTGTCTGTATAAAAACCATGTCCTACTTCCATGTACTGTCCATCCTTCTGTCGCCTTAACGAGGTGTTTTCACGGGCCATTTACCGTAGTTGACCGGTAGAATCTATTAATTCTTTTACCTCATTTCTTCCAGGTGTTTATAAAATAATTCACGGTGAAATATTTAGGGAAATAGTACGAATAACAGCTTAAAGGGCATCTTTCTCACCACTATATCAGAATCCGTATTTCGAAGTGAAAAGAGAAATGTCAAAATAATTTCGGCCTATTTCTGAAGTGAACTTCCCTTCAGAGGGTCAGAGCAAGTGCCTTGATGCACTATTTTTTATTTCTGTTTACTCACATTTAAAGTGTTGCCCGTCTGGTTTGGATATTTCTGGTGTTCGAGATTTTCCTCTGAATTTCAGAAACTCTTCCCCATTGACTGCTACTTTCAAAAACTCTCAATCTTCTAGATATGTTTCGGCTGCCAACCACGTGTACGAAGAAGTCGCTGTCTTGAGGAAACCGATTGCTTCATTAAAGCAGATTCTGTACAAATATGTGCCTTTTTTATATCAAATTATCTTTGTTTTTTCGGGGTTAATGGCATTTTGTTACTGCTTTTCCTACCGTATTGTTTTTGTTTTGTTTGCTTACTCTTATGTTTCTATGTATTTGTACTGTTTTGTGTTTTATTTGTGTCTTTGTGCTGACTTTATAACAGGCACGTGTGCCGCTAAGCCTGCGGGTTAATAAAATGAATTGAACTGAACTACTACATCTCTTATCATAATATCATTAACCCAACGATTTAGGTAAATAGCGTTCAAAATAATGTATTTTTCCCTTCATGTGAGATATAATATCCTCAAGATATCTTCGCTCTTCTGGGATGTTACGCAGCCTAGAATTGTAGTTAGTTACCGACGTTTCGGCATAACCTGTCGGCCCCACCCTCAAAGGTCAAGCCGACCCTTTAAAATGGACTGATCGGTTGTCCCGAAACGTCGGTAAATAACTACCAATCTACGCGGCGTAATATCCGAGAAGATCGAAGATTTCATTTATTCCGCGGCGGAAGCCTAAAATCACGCATTTCCTCAGGAATTTTACTGTAAGTATTATCGCCTTCTGATAGGTGAAGGCACACAATTTCGCACGCCAGTACCAAATACACGGTTTCAAATCCAAGAATTGTGTAATCTTTTTTATTTCTTCATATTACATCAATTTAAGCTTCACCTCACTCTTACAACTCTATTAAGCCCACTTCGAAAGGACAATAACTTGTGGAATATATCGTAGAAGTGATGAAATTGACTGAATAAAGAATCTAAAAGCCGTCGGGGTAGCTAATATAACACAGTCTTTGACACTGAGGGAATTCGTTGATGTAATCACTGAATACCTGAGAAGGACAAGGCGCTGTCTTGACCGTTACTGTACCTGCTGTACAAAGATATACTGATGGAATAGAGCTGAATCACGAACATTTCAAAGACAATGAACCCGTGTCTTCTGAAGTTGAACGAGGACCGTTATTTCGTTAGAAACGCATTTTATCAACGCCAGTTTACTTTTATACATCCTATATAGTCCATACATATGTAAAAATAATCTGTGCTTGGAATACACAAAAACGAAATGAATAATGTGCAGTTCTTCAGATAGTAATACTGTGAGCGACAATACCGACAGTCTCCAATTCTTAAGGCTGCTTCATTTTTGTGACACATGATGCTCCGATTACTGTGACACTGAACAGGCTATCACACACCGTAAGTAATAAATTCCCGATTGAATGTATTCAGTCTTAACGTCGAGCAAAACATGCACTGTGAGTATAAAAGTAACAACGTGGTGCGTTCGCGTAACCATTGTTGCTGTGGAAATGCAATAAATATTACATATTCTGAGTGTGCGTCTGTAGCCTTAGCTATCCAGCATGCATTGCGCATTATGTCATCTATGGTCTGTCGGTGTGTATCATATTCTTACACATTATTTCATAAATGGCACGATTTTCGGGAGAAAAAGTTGTTGAACGTAAAATGCCTTTTAATTTTCTGTACAACATTTGTACGAAAATTTTCTCGTTCTAAGAAGAACTGAGCGAGATATTAACATAAATGTACATAAGTCTTCACACAAAGTACCCGCTATTCTTGTCAGATTTCAATGAAACTTAAGTTTTCTTGATAGATTTCAGAAAATATTCTACTATCAAACTTCATGAAAATATGTCCAGTGGATTTGGATTGTTTCATACAGAAGGACGGACGGACATGACGAAGCCAATGGTCGTTTTTCGCAATTTTGCGAAAGCGTCTAAAAATTGACACAAGTCTCTTAAATACAGTGTGTCACACTTGCTACTGAACCCGGCATTTCTTTAATAATTCTAACACCAATGAAGATATTGCAACGAAATTTGAACAGAAGTACGTTCGTTGTGTGAGAAATGAAGACGAATGTGTCTGTAGTCCGCTTCAGATTTCGTTCCAATATCCTCATTAGTGGTAAAATTATTAAAGAAATGAGGGGTTCGGTAGCGAGTGGGGCACACTGTATTTAGAATAATTATTCATAGATTCGCATTTACAAATCAGTATCCCGTGTCTCACACAGACTTATTTTTGACAGCATTTAGTTGCGAGGAAGGTTTGTTTGTGAAGGATACAACAGTATGAACGTGTTACACATGTGTCTTGTATCATTAAATTTGTCAGTGTGAAGTCCCAGATGCGTAGCCGAGTGCACGGAGGAGGCCACTTACCTCTGGTTGTATTGTTATCCACAGTGAGCCAGGTTCCTAACCGGTGCGAGGCTGCAGTGCCAGTGAGTCCACGGTCCGCACTGCCTGCCTTCTGTTGTCATCAACCTGAGCATACCACGTGACCTCAAGTAACCGTAATTCCGGTGGCTGCAGTTGTCTCTTGGCCTACCCGCTCCACCCTCAACAGCCGTCTCCTTGTCCACATTTCCACATCGGGGGATATCAGGCACTACAGGACATGAATTGAAGTATTTGTTCTGCCTGTTTTCAGCCAGCGTTTTACCCATTACTACAGATCGACAACAGCACGTATTGAAAGGAGAAAATTTCGAACTGTGACAACGTGTTTCTCCGTAGACTTTGGCGTAATTCCATCGCCTTAACGATGGAGACATTACGTTCTTTTGAAACGTAGTCTATGTACAGACCTACATAACTAGTTAATCTTGCTGTCGAAGCAAGATTATAAAATTGAATCACTTCCCACCCACCCCCCATTCACCCCTCACCCACCCACCCATCCAACCCTACATATAACACGCGAATTTTGAGATTCGCAACGTTTGATTCAATTTCAATTTATATAAATGTCCCATTTCCCTAATTGTATTGTGTTCTCAGGATAGTAGATGCATGTTTTATGTATTTCATATTGTGCCTGCCCGTTGTACGCTCCCGAACAAGTGTCCTCTTCGGCTGGTCCTTTTTGTGGCGCTGCCGTACGATATCTAAACCCATAATACTATAATCTGAACATTACCTGTCGCGAAAGGTTGAAAGCCTATAAGTGTAATTAGTTACATTGGGCTTACTCAGTTACCATTATCGTTGGATATTTGGTCCTGTACTGGAACTTCGTCTCCCACATATGTACTGTAGGACCAAGAGCGCCGGCAGAATTATTTGTAAGGTGCTGAACGTGCTGATCTTTTAATTGTCAATGTTAGAAAAGATTGTGCAGCAACAAAGTTATCGTTTAATTAAAATCTTTAATTACTCCTTAGAATAAAACCGTAGAAACTGTAAGAAATTTAGTTTTGTTTTGTATAGATTCTTTATTGTTTGACCATTAAATTATTT
>Ga0123352_10009525_pt1 | contig 15198 bp, 8 predicted proteins | sample TergutLab28metaG_FD_89700 | JGI IMG/M metagenome (GOLD analysis project Ga0123352, IMG submission 89700) | Labiotermes labralis P1 segment gut microbial communities from Petit-Saut dam, French Guiana - Lab288 P1 | ecosystem: Host-associated > Arthropoda: Insects > Digestive system > Gut ... | reverse complement strand
TCCAGGGAACACAAGGAGGAAAGGAAGTTGTTACAAATAGAGGTTAAGGGGAGATGATAAAATGGGGCAATTAGTTTTATATTGTTTATTGCCACTTCATCTAACGAGATGAGTATTTAATCTTAAGGTATTTGATAAACTTATCAATTTAATAAATTATGGCATGGTTGGAACTAATTATTTGAAATGTGGTATTAAACTTGTTAATGAGGTAATTGGTGGGATTCACGTTATCTGTAGGATCAGTGTTATCTTTTATATGTTGCCGATAGCAGTGTGAGCTGCAGTTAAGGAATATTTATTAAAAGTGTTGGGAATTTGCTGTGGATTATTTGCTTTAGATTTATTAAATTTTATGGATTTAATATAATTTTGATCTTTGTAATTTCCTCTTTATTTCTTTATAATTTTGAATGTAGTTTGTTTTATTCTTGCATTTAAATTTTAATTTGTTACACCACCCATTTTTGCTGTTTTATAACACCTTATTTTTATATCTCGCAAAGTCTTTGTATCGTAATTTGAGACTGACAACATTATATCACCTAAAACATATGTAAAATATTTCTTTTTATGAAATTATACTTGAATTTCCCCAGTTACCTATGTGTTATATCTGTGTGTGGAATTGGTTTTATATTTAGTGAATCATGCATAAAATATTTAAGTAGATACTTTTTAAGTTGCTAAATTTATCATTTGGATCAAATACTTCCAAAAATATTCTTCCAACTTCCACTACTCGATTTAGATTGAAATTCATGTAATGTGAAGCTATTAATGTTCCTAACATTACAAGATATCAATTGTGTGTAGGTGCAATGTGGCTTTGTAATTTTAGCAGTTGAGTTTTGTGATATGACAGCCCACATAAAACAATATTAAAACATATAGATCTGTATATCTTAGTCATTACACTTTTGGACAGCAAATGGAACACAAAATATTTTGGACCGAAACGTTTCAGGTATTCAGTATGTTCTTTCATAGTTTCTTCAAAAATATAAATTTTCATTCATTACGGTTGCTCCCAAATATCTGAACTTCACAGTTTTTCAAATGATTTCGTACCAATCTTTACGTTGTAATTCTGTCCCGCATTCTGTTCACAACACATGCACACACACAATTGCATCTGTTTGTATTTATTTCTTAACTAGTCCCCATACTAATGGCTGCGGAAGCTGCTGTGTTGTTCTGTACAGCATGTATACTGTCACTAATAAATTAACATCATCAGCATAAACCAGTAACTAATGTAAAAAATTAATATTCAATCCCTCCCACTTTTCTTACCCCACCTAATGATACGGACTAAAGCAAACTTAAAAAGCGATGTCAATAAAGCTTCGCCTTGCTTCAGAGTATTCTTGATAGGAAATGTGCCAGACACATGGCTATTTGAACTGCACTACATATTTCGTGTATATTCATCTTATTAACTTAAATTGATTTATATGAATACCAACCTCATTCAGTATTATAAATACCTCACTACTACTTCAAACACTGTGTTTATTGAACTCTACTTTTAGCTGAGGCACTGTCCTTCAATACTCCAATTTCTTTTTATCAAGTACCTGAAAAATTCCGAATATATAATCAGTTGTTGGTCGATTACATAAATATCGACAACGATGTTCCCCTACAATTTCACTTACATATGGAAGTTCACCATTACAGATGAAGGTTGGTCAAATTTTGTGTGCAGTTGACAACACTGATATGCTATAACAATAAATGCAGTTTGGTGTATCGCTTTTCTAATGAGCGACTAGTTGTGCTGTTGAGGCAGTTCTTCTTTGTTCGTAATAATATTAATAAGTTTATATATTTCAGAGTGCATTGACCCATCAACTGCTTGAATCAAATTCTGCTGAAATTTGGTCAATACTTGGTCATTTATATCTTCACAGCTCTTCAATAGCCAACTCATCCTCTAAGCACAAGTGGTTCAGCTTTGTCAGTTTCAGTCTGGCTAATATCTTTAATCCAAAATAATTCAATATAGAAAAAATTAATTATTTCGCGTATTTAATACCACGCAGGTGTCTGCATGCTGTTTTCATTTATGACCTTTCCTAAGTCAGTTCAAGGCCGGTAACCATTCTTTAATTCATTAAAGCTCCTCTAAAATCTATGATAATTTCCTCGTGCAATTTATTGCAAGTTCTCTATTTTTATCCACCAACTGTTTCATATTTCTCTCCCCGATATGTACCTTTATCATATGTAACATGGAAATTATCACTGGAGAGGAAAATGATTAGCAAGAACGTGATAACTCTGCACTAGCTGTACTATCCACATTATTGTAGCTGCTCAGTTACATACTTAATATAATGTCTATAAGCTAAGTACGTGTGAGCGTTTGTAGAGACTTACACTGGATAATATTATTTTACGTAGGTACAAAAATACTTGGAGCTTATATATATATATATATATATGGCTAAATTAGCAACTGCAAGGAATGACGTCAAATTTTTATCAGTAAAGTGCCCTTTGTTAGCTACAGCGGTACAGTAATGCTGTATGGTGCATTTAAATTTCTTTCTATCCTGTAGTTTAATGTGTGTGTTTCCCAGTATATCACGGAAAGGATCTGAACTTTTGGTCGTTCGAGGTAAATATATAGCATTAGGGTGGTTTTTGAGGGTGGGGGGCGGGCAGCCGGTAATCATACTGAACACTTTCGTATATAGTCCAAAGGGCTGCCTGTTCACTCTAACCTTCTGTAATTGCAAATATCTCAATATTAGCCTTTTCCTCAGTAGTGCTGTCTTTTATAAATTCAGTTGTCATGAAACGGACTGATTTTCCTCAAAATGACGGTGCAACGTAAATTGTTTTTTATTTTTGCCAAATTGATTTTCACAGTTAGCTTTTCTAACAGTGTGATAAAGACAGATAAAGTAAAGTGGTTTCAGCAGACCGCATTGTCTTTAATATGCATCAGCACATCTTAATGTTATCAGTTACGATATAATGAACCTTCTTACTACACACCTCGGTGCTCTTAGTCACGTAGCTGCATGATTGTTAGATTGTTATCGAAATAACAAAGTGTTACGTGCAGAACACAGCCGGTCGTCAGTCCGTCTGTCACAGAACATCGACGAATAAACCGTCTTTTGGATTTTCATGAAGTTCGCTATGATAGTTGTAACGAAAAGTCCCCAAGCAACCGTCCGTTTTGTGAATACCGTCTCATTGACTGTCACGCTTTATCATAAGGGGATTCATTTTGTTGTCTTTTAAATATTAAAGAAAAAATAAACCGCTATATCAGTCGAACATTACCAATGACAAAAGAAGCACAAAACTTCAGACCTACAAGCAACAATCACTGCTGGTTCAGCTGTCAGTCTTGTTAGAATTATTTATAATGTCCAATAAATTAATGAAAGAAAACTAAACAATCTTTATGATTATAACATACATTGAGGCGCGTTCGCTTAACCTTTGTTGCAGTGCAATAGCTATATGTACTGAACGTTGTGTGTGTGTGTGTCTACATTCTTGCCCTGTTGATCCAGCAAGCACAACACATGCGCCGTATTATATTGTTATTCTGTCCGTCTAGCTGTACAATATTTTTCCATTTTATCTCACAACCGCACGATTTTCGATGAAGAAACGCGCACAAAATTTGTGATTTCGTTTCCTCTACAAATTCGTCTGAAACATTTCCCATTGCAAGATGAAATCAGCGCTACATCGCAGTCAATGTATAAATTCTTCATGCAATATATCCTTTAATTTTATCACATTTTAATGACACCAATACCCACATAATGTACAGAATGCACAGTATTTAAAATACGCACCGTATGTACAATACGCAGAGTTTGTACAGTATGTAAGCTATGCACAATATGTACAGTATATAGAGTATTTGCAATACGCACAGTATGTAGACTATGCACATTTTGCACAGTTTGTGCAGTATACACAGTATGCACACTGTGCACAGTACGTACAGTAAGTACAGTACCCACAGTATGAAGAGTATGCGAATTATGTACCGTATATATTGTATGCACAGAACGCATAGAATGTACAGTATATACAATATGGACAGTATGTGCAGTATGTATAGTATGTACAATATTTACAGTATGCACAATATGCACAGTGTATACAGTATGTACAGTGTGCACATTACGCACAGTATGTACTATATATATATATATATATATATATTGTTGTAAACTGCGATATACAGACCTAGGTCCCCGCCAGAAGCGTATCGTGGATGTTACTTCCGGTAGGAGCCAGGGTTCGTTCTCAGTTAGGGCGTATACGTGATGGTTACTTATTGCAGTGATAACTCAACAGTCTGGCTCTTGATAAGTTTATTAAGCACTGAAGATTAAGTTACAACCAAGTGAAAGACTCAGGAGAGCCGTGAGGGGCCTCTTGACTATTTGCAGCTGCGACCGCTCTGGTCCGAGTCGTAACATCAACTGTTTTAAGTTAGTTGGCTACTGTCTTTGGGAAGCCTCTAACTTATGGAAAGTTTGGAAGTTAATCACAGTTCATAGTTGTTTGGTGCTGGATCTTGGGCATCGCGTGAGCACGCCTCACCACTGTACTTGGTCACCAGACGTACTTTGCCATGAGCAACGTCCAACTTACATGAATCAGCAGTGCATTACAATTGTACACTAAGCCAAAATAATATGTAACGACCATACAACATCTGTCGTGTTAAAGCAAGTACAAAACAAATCTTATTCCCAATATACAACAGTATGTATGTGCGGTATGCACTTATGTACATTATGTAGGCTATGTTCAGTATGTAGAATATTCATTGAACGTACAGTATGTACATTATGCACACTATAGTATATTCAGTATGTAGCGTACATACAATATATAGAATATTACAGTATGTACACTATGTACATTATGCATAATATGTACAGTATGGACAACTTAACCTTTGTTCCACCGCCCACATATCTCTGTTGCAATCAAACCAATAATTGAACTTACAGATAACAGACACACTAGATCCACAAACTGCTGTACCGTCAGCAGCTCGATCCACAGATTGTGTGGACATCGCCAGTGGCAGTCTACAGCCTGTAGCACAGTGGACGCGGTACATGCATGCAGTTTCAGGTAGCGGACAGACAGGAAGGACGAGCGGTAAGTGTTGGTTTGTTTGGAGTTTTATGTTGTTTACGGTTCATATAATGTTATTGATGTTACCAAATAAACAAATGTTGAACGTATGGTGTACAGAAGTGATGTATACGGGGTCTTTGTGGGTAAACCTGGTGGATGTAGACAAATTGGAAGCCATAGAATTAAATGAGAGGATAATATTGGATTGTGTAATGAAGTGGAATGGGGACTTGGAATGAATTGACGTGGCTCAGGGTAGGGGCAGTTGGAGGGCTCTTGTGAATGTGGTAATGAACCAATGTGTTCCATTGAATACCTGAAAATTTTTGACCAGCTGTAGAGTTGTTAGCTTCTAAGGAAGGAATCCTCTCCTTTGTGTTAATTAGTTTTTACTTAGTCTTACTGATATTGTCTTTATATCAGTCTTACTGACGTTCGCAGTACAAAGTTTGTGTTCGGCTTTCATAAATTGAGTTTTCAAACTGTCAGCTGTATTAATTTACCAGCTTGTTCATGTATTTCAGGAGTCAGTTTTGGAAGTATTTCCTAACTTCTGGCATTTAGATATCCTTATTATTGGAGCAATTAATTAGTCTCACAAGTTGTTTGTTAATTTGTATTTTCTGTACTAACACTAGCAACGAACAGGCACAGTGCTGAGCGCTGGGTACGTTTTGAGTTTTAAAATCCTCCGATTTCCACTGTGTAGAAAAAATATACAGTGTCTGAATTAATTGTACTGTGCGTGGATTAATTCACAAAGCCACTTGCCGTTCCGTGTTTTACAGTTGACAAATATATTTAATTAAAATAATAATCCGTACAGTTTATCAGCCGAACACATCTCAAACTTCAGCTGCACACGTTACGCCTTTGAAATCAGTCATCATCAGGGGGTGTATAAGAAAGTCTAAAGAAGGAAAAAATGTAATAATCTTTGCAGGTTGAAATCTGAATATTGTTACAAATAACTGATAATGTCAAATATATAAAGAACAAACGGAAAATCTGAAAACAAAGAATCTTTATAATGAATAAACTTATAAAAGCATGGCTTGGAATCGTAGCTGTTCATAATGTGAAACATAAGAAGCGGTCAGATAGAAGCCAGTAAGCTACGGGAGATACTGCAAGTGTGGTCAAGCAATCCTCTGATGTAAATTTCGAAATAAAAATGTTCAACAATTAAAGTCGGAAGGTAATATTTTGAGCAAAAAATATACACTTAAATTAATAAAGCGATGAAACGTACGGCAGTATTTAGATTAAGCTGATTCGAAATATGGAGTGAAGTGTCACAAATGTAATTCTATTCTACACAGTATAACATCTTTAATAATGAAACAGTTCAACCCCCGCTCTATACATATAACATTACATACCGATTTTAAACACGTCACCTGATGTTAAGCCTCACTGCCTGCTGCACTGTCAGTTTAGTTCAGCTGACAGTACAGTGCTGTACACAATCTGTGTGTTGCGGCTTTCAGTTTGCATTACAGATTTGAAATTTTTAATTGCTGTTACAGTATGTCTGTTATTCAGTTGAATGTCAGCTGTACTATCATACACTTTGCTGACATTTATGGTTGAACATGGCAAGTGAAAGCGATCACTTCAGTATTATGTGGATATCATTTAAGTTCTAAATTCACACGTGAGACGTTTGATTATCTACTTTGAAATTCACAATCTTCATATACAGCAATGTAATATAATAAACACCTAGAGGTAACTTCATGCATAATTATATCAATCTAAACTATAAATTTTGCTGTGGTACACAAAAAATGTGTAAGGCGTTCAAGCAACTCGTCTTCCTCTCTTCGACTCACCAAAACATTCCCTGCTTTCCAGCTCGCTTCCTGGGTCTGTCCTTTAAACAAATCTTCCCTTCTGATGCTGAAATATTCTCATTGCCCTAAATGTGAATTCTGCCGTCCCCAGTAGGCCGAATTTAACTTTCTGTTGTTTAACCAATCCCGCTGAAACAAACGACACAGCGGAACGCTCTAATTTCATTTCACCGACCCCAATCTTGCAATAAACACAATAATTGGCGTGTTATTACGTAACCTTCCGCTGGAGGAACTGTCAATACAAGAACAGTCCTGTATGCGATATCACAAAGACACACCGCGATGTGTCTCTGCCGCCTTGAAGCCATATGTCGCAACCTTCCTTCCTAAACTGGCTTCTCGCCCCTAATTTTTAAGGCCAGGTCATGTACCCTTCTACCCCAATTTGAAAACCAAAGAAAGTAATCAAATCCCATAATCGACATGTTCAGGGTTCGAACACGAACTGCCGATTACAATCCACACAAAACGAACTCTTGTAACCGTAGCTGTACATTCTTGGGGAGTAAATTATCTTATATTGTTAAATAAATTGAGCTCGAAGACAGCAGTCAGATATACGATATCCAGTACAGTTCCAGAAACCTTCTGCACAAAACTCTGTATCGTATCCACCATAATTATGCGAAATAACACAAAACTTATCCGCGAATGTTCTGACCTGCCGGAGGTAATCAATAAACTTTCCTGTGTGTTCCTGCCAGAACACGTGAACAAGTGTGCTACACGTGCACAAACGATATTCAAGTCCTCAATTGCTTCACACTTTGAACACATTTGCTTAGCACATATATTGTTCGGTATTGTTCGAAATATCCATCTCGCTATTCTAGAACTTGCGTTCATCCCTTTCATACAAAAAGTACATAAATCTGTGTGAACGCTGGCCAGGCTTTAGCGGAGCGACTTAGCAAAGACGAACTGATGGCTGCTGATTGTTACAGATATTGCAGAATGTCTTGAAACTTTCAAGCTCAGATTCTGAAGTCACAATAAACTGCAATTTCTGCACACTGGTCTACACTCACAGACCAACTTGCTTCTCACTGTTAGGGTCAGACGATTTTGATAACACTTGTCACTAAGAAATGACCTGTTGCATGTATCACAACACCTTGACTGAACTTTGTTAAGAGGGGTGTTGCAGTGAAGAGGGAGCAAGCGTTTTCAGGCGTAAGTGTCTTGTCTTATAAGGCGTCACACATATTACATAAACACTGCTTAGCTGTTGCAGGCTTACTGTTGTCAGTAACATTATATTGACATGTTTCTGCATCCTACATCAAGTGTAATTTATTTTCCGTAAAAAATTTGCACTAAAAATGAGTCTGCTCTAATTAGTCCTACATAAACAGTAACGTTGTAATCTGAAAGATAGTCTTATAGCTGCTGAAGATCTTCAAGCCCTCCACAAAACCCATTCCAGTACGTTTCCACTGCACATAGCGACAGCAAGACACAAATGTCTTAGCACTGTACAAACGATATACGATACAGCGACTGAAAACAAACACATAACACTTATCTTGTTTCAACTTGAAATTAAAAACGCTCCCTTCATAAAAGTTAAACAATCGCACAAATATTATATTCAAACAACACATTATGTTCGGTTATGAAAATAGAGTCTATCATTTTTAAATGTTAAGCATATCTGCTAATAACATGTATCTGTGAAGGCTCTAAGCATTTCCATTTACCACAAACCACAGCACAGTTGATTGACAGCACAGGCTTAATATTAGTTACTGTTCGGTCAGTCAGGTGCACAGGCAGGCTGACAGTCTGCATGTAATCTGATAGTTTTAGTGTAAAATGGAGAATATCGCGCTGTATTACGTAATATAAAATATAAGCAATGTATCCTTAAATTGCCAAAATGTACGTCGTCACATGTATACAATATATGTACAGTCGTGACTAGTTTCTAATATTATCAGCAGATATATGTTTATGGCAGGGGACCGCATTAGCACAATGTTTAAGGTGCTCTTCTACAAATCGGAAGGTCGCTGGTTCGATCCCAGGTGGTGTCAGTGGATATTTCATTACCATAAATTCCTTCCGATCTCACTATGGCCCTGGGGTCAACTCAGCCTAACAGAAATGAGTACCAAGAGTATTTCCTGGGGTTAAAGGCGGCCGGTGCGTAAGGCTGACAACCTACCACCATCCTCTGCCGTTGTCAAGAAATCTGGTAACCTTAACTTCCTGGAACACTCTGGGCCCCTCCCGGCCTGTAACGGTACTGCTTCACCTTTTACATGTGTATGGCATCAGTAAATGGTAACACGATATATAAACTGTTTATTTACACCACATTTACAATCGACTGCATCACGTGGTTCGCAGTTCTAATACACACAGGCATTATGGTAGATTTCTGATACATAAAAGCGGTGCACAGAGGGCTTTTCTAATTATGGTCAAAATGACTTCTCACACTGTAAACGCTGAAGTATATGATATTCTGAACAATTTTTAGAAGGAAATCTACACGCGGTAAAAAAGAATGCATCTTATTTATCTGTACAAATTTTTTCATCAAGTCCCTCAAAACGACACCAAAAAAGCCACATAAACCCAGAACAACAAAACTAATATCGTCACTGTGCAAATCCAGTACAATTGTGTTCACCAGCCATAGCCACTTACCTTCCACAGTTGCACACTTTGCATTTAATTTAACACAAATCTAAGATCCCAGCCTCGTTACAGAGCCCTATAATATAAAATACAAAAAATCGAAGTTAGCAAGACAAGCATTGTAATTACAACGTAATAATCAGGCACGTTCGCGTAACCTTTTTTCGAAGTGGAATAGCTATATGTAAAAAATGTTATGTGTGTCTGTAGTCTTCCGTTAGATATGCAGCATGCACAGCGCATGCGCCTTATTACATTGTCACCTGTGACCTATGTGGCTGTACCATATCTTTACTGCTGTCATGAACGGCAAGATTTTTGACAAAGAAATGAAAATAAATGTGTGTTTTGTTTCTCTCCATATCCTTCTGTGAAATACTTCTCATTATATCAAGAAATCATCTGGATATTGCCATTAATGTGCAGAAGTATTCACGGAAAGTAAGGTTAATGTGTGCGATTTTGTTGGAACTTGAATTTTCCAGTCATATTTTCGAAAAAATTGCAGACACCAAAATTAATGAAAATCCGTACAATTGGAGCCGATTTGTTCCCTAAGGAAAGACGGACGGACAGACACACATGCTGAAGCTAATAGCGGTTTGTAGCAATTTTGCGAAAGCTTCTGAAAGTACGCGCACAAAAATTCATCCACTATAAGCACCCAAAAGATGGCTTCCGACCGTACCTGTAGCTGAACATTCATAAGAAATAAATTATCCTGTCGTGTTAAATAACGTAGGCCGGAAGGTAGCGGTCAGATAGAGGATAGCAAGATATGGCAGATATAGGGTGTGCAAAAACCAATTGACTGAACAAAATGTAACATTAGCACAGCAGTTCGGTGCGACAGAAATACTGAAGTTTCGAAATGGCGCTGACAGCAATTGCCAAAGTAACTAACAGTCAAGCTTGACCAACCCCTAAATTTAATGCTGACAAACTGAAGTACTGGAAGGTTAAAGGACATTGATTTACACCACTAAGCATCGAAACCAAAACGTCACCAAACTTTTTAAGGACCCGTGAGTCTTCGACTTTCTTATTCCAGTGGATACTTGAAATATCATTGCAAGTCCCAACACGCACACAGCCACACACTGGCTACATTTGAGACCAGTACGTATACAGTAATACAGAGCCTTATATTTTGTATTTTTATGCTAAAGACGGACAAAATTCACAGAGCTTTAAACTGGCTATTTTTATGCCAAGCGGGTAGAATAATTTTATTAATTGCAGTGTCAAAAGATAATACTGTCATGAAAAGAATTTCGGAATGAAAATTTCAAAAAAATAAAAAAGAAACGTTACGCAAGAACCAGGAAGCCATATTAGCCTCTTGCTCTTGCCATAACTAGGAAGTTTAACATTTTTGCAGAGTAAGCAAATTCAACAAATTCGGTAGCTACTCTGCTTGTTTATACGGTAATTGCAGCTTGATTGACCTACAAATGTTTTGAAATTGACTGTAACTAACGTCCATGCATGGTCATGTAGAAAGTCATAAAACGCTGGCTGATGTGCCTCTTTTACTATGTAACGCTTTTGAAAGTTATGATAGGTATCTTGTGTTAAACTGTTTTTCGGCACATATAACTGGACGATATTATACGCCGGCGAACCTCGTATCTACAGACAGAAGGCAGAAAGTTAAAATTCTGCCATTGGAAAAATGGTATTTAAAATAACGATTATATATGCGACGAAACGTTGTGTACTGCAAATACTGTGGTAAGCTTAATTAGTTTTTGTTATAATGTAATTTGTTTCTAAAATTTGGTAGAGGTGAAATTCTAAATTTAACTTGTTACTTGAAGTATTACGTGAGAGGCAAACATGATAAGTCAGAGCTTTTAAATAGAAGACAGAGTTTAATCTGTGTAGATTGTAAATACTTACAGCACAATAGAAACCAGTAAAACCAAGTATATTGATTCTGCTCTACGACAATTCCTTCCCGCAGTAAATCCTAAAGAGCTTGCCCAGATATTTAGGCTGGTGGCAGCTCAGCTGCGCGTACCTAAATCCAGATCTAGAACTGAGGGTCTAAAAATCCTCCACCCCCAAACCCAACCCCCCCCCCCCGTGACCATCATGGCTTAGCTTGGTGGAAGATCAACCCCTTGCTCCAGTGGGCACGACAATACTTATAGCCTAATATAATGTGTATTGAAATGAAGTGGAAAGGTTTGATGCACTAGCCTGTCGATGCACAGTTTCAGGTTTGCTTTGTGATTGTGTGTGTGGATGTGTGTGCGTGCGTGTGTGTTTTTGTGTGGGTGTGTGAGGGGGATGGGGATGACAGAATCAACGAACATGTTGTGAGGGTAGCAGGTGGCACTTTTGAAACTGGACAGCTTCTGATTATAAAGCGCTGTCTGTGTCCTATTGCCTTGTGTCATTACGAATGTCTCAATATAAGCCTTTTCCTTATTAGTATTGTCTTTTGTACAGTCATATATAATGAACCGACTAAATTCCTGCAAGCTGACAGTGGGCTATCTCTTCATGCTACACTTAGCTTTGTGTAGGTGACATAATATGAGATAAGGTAACGTGACTTCTAGCAAATCTCAATGCTGTTTACTGTAAGACAGCAAATTGTAGTGTTATGAGTAATGATGGGACACAGCTTTGGTACTCAGCCTGTAGTTGCTACGTGTGACGTAAATGTGTGATAATTAAGTGCGTCATTCAGTTAACTGTAACTGGCCTTACAGTGGATATTACTAAACAAAATAAATAGAGAGAGTTGTAGGACCTTATACTGGTTACAGTTACGTGGAATGCGTGCAAAATTTCACAGAGCCTTATATTAGTTATCTTTATGCTAAGTTCGTAGAAACCGCTACAGAGCCTTAGTTTAGATGTCTTTATTGACATTAATACATTTTTATACTATAATTGAGTGGCAGTAGTACGGTACACATTTACACAAAACAATACACAGAGCAATACAATGAAACAGAACACACGGAACGGAACATAATAACAATAAGAATACGTAAATATAACAATAAAATTACATAATTTACAAAATTAAACAGAAGCATACAAAACATACAACCACACATACAATGATAAAAAGGAAACAAAAGAATAAGGAAGAATGTAAATAAACAGCCATATAAGCATCAAATTTCAAGTGATCTATATATATTCTAATATTGGTAGACACCCTGTAACTAAGACCTTCACTCTACTTCACTACACTTGTCGACACTTCATTTCTTCTCATTTACACTTCACCCATCTACACTTCTTTACCCTTTCATTGGCTTAACCCCACTTACATTTCATACCGCTCAATGTCACTTCACATCACAAAATTCACAGTGCCATATTATATTTATTTATACACACACACACACACACACACATATATATATATATATAGAATTTAAATAATTAATTAAATAATTAAATATCTTTAAAAAGGTACAAATATTTGCAAAAACTTCCATTCGCTGTCTATGTGCAAAATAAGCAACAACAAGCCCCAACGTTAATTTTTACCAATAAGGTACCGTCTGTTAGCTACTGCAGTACAGTAATGCTGTATGCTGTGTTTCACTTTCCTTCTCTCGAGCATTGTAGAAAGTGCGCTTCCCAGAACATCATGGAAAGGACTTTAATTTGTGGTCGGGCCAGGTACAAATTCTGAATTTTATGGGGAGGGGGGAGACGGCATTCTAACCGAACATTTCCGTATACTATACAGTGTGAAGCATCTCTCCTACTAACTGATGTAATTACAAATGTCTCAATATCGGCCTTTTCCACAACAGTGCAGTCTCTTATACATTATATTGTCACGAATCAGAACGAAATCCTTCATTCCTACGGTGGTCTATTTCTCCATACTGCAACATAAACCGGTTTTCTTGCAGTCACATGGTACTTTTACAGATAGCATTTTGTATGTGTGGTAACTAGATATAAGGTAAAGTAGCTTCGGGCTAGTGTCACTCTTTTTCTATGAGCGAGCAACATTTAATACTATCAGCTACGATAAACCGCACCTTAATCCTCCATCACTTGCTGCTCACAGTTACGTAAGTGCATGATTGTTACGTTCTTGTTGAACTGAGGAAATATTACGTACTTGCCCCACCTAACCTCCTGCACACACACAATACATCCAATTTATACCACGCCACTTCCCTGGACACTGTCTTAATTGACCCCCACTATACATGGGCAAATTCAAATGCCAACTCGCATGTCCCTACTCCTTTACCCATTTTGTACAAAATGATCAGTGAAATTGCGAGACACGTGTTTATGTTCGTATTTATGACAGTTTATAAATTCAAGAGATGTTGCACCTCACCCAACACTCAAACTGCACACTACATATTATCGTCTGTCCCCTACCCCTTATTCAATATATTCGCACTGCCCTCCATATTGCAGGCCGTTCCTCCATCCACAACTTCAGTACGCGTCATGTCGTGGTGACGGGGCCGACTGATAATAGTGACAAATACAAATATGTTTTAATTCTAGAAACCATAACGGTTTTAATAATGAAACAGTTAAACACCCGCTGTATATATATAACGTTATATTCCGACATTAAACACGTCACATGCTGTTAAGCCTCACTGCCTGCTGCACTGTCAGTTTGGTTCAGCTGACAGTACAGTGCTGTATACAGACTGGGTGTTGTGGTTTCTATTTGCATTACAGTTTGTAACATTTAAGTGCTCTTACAGTGTGTCTGTTATTCAGTTGACTGTCAGCTGTAGTTGCTGTAAATATGGAATTTCTCTACTGCGTTAGAGCAGAACATTATTTAGTGTATCATTTGTTTGCAATAGATGTAGACAGACAATCAGGCTGCTATCTGTCAGTTACGGACCGTTCCAAGCCATCAACAGACAGCACAACAAATTCCAACTGCAGTACCTTTCTTCCCATCAGCAGTCTGATAAAACATACAGAAGCAATTCATTGTAACAAAAATCACAGCATTACAACAGTTCAGTGCGCCAGAAATCTTGAAGTTTCAAAATGCCGCTGACAAAACCCGCCAAAGGAATCAAGCTTGAGCGATTCCTAAACGTAATGCGATAACCTGAAATACTGTGGGGTGAAAGGGGCACACTTTGACAAAACTAACTTTGGAACCAAAAGCGTCACCAAATTCTCTGCTAGGACCAGTGAGAGTTCGACCACCGAATGCAAGTGGATATTTCAAACAACATTGGACTTTCAAGAATGCACATAACCATTGACTGGCTAACTGTGTGCTAAGTAGGTAGAAAATGTTACCGAGCCTTGCATTGGCTATATTTATGCTAAAGACGTATGAAATTCACAGAGCTTGAAACTGGCTATTTTAATTCTAAGTGCGTAGAATAATGTTATTAATTACAATGCCAGTGGATAATTATTTTGGCTTCAAATTATATGAATGAAAAAGAAATGGAAGTGATTGAAGGTGCAGCCAGTCGAAGCACAAATTCTGGTTTGCTTGCGGGTCTGTGTGTGTGTGTGTGTGGTGTGTGTGTGTGGTGTGTGTGTGTGTGGGCGGTGTGTGGGTGTG
>Ga0123352_10009524_pt1 | contig 15199 bp, 6 predicted proteins | sample TergutLab28metaG_FD_89700 | JGI IMG/M metagenome (GOLD analysis project Ga0123352, IMG submission 89700) | Labiotermes labralis P1 segment gut microbial communities from Petit-Saut dam, French Guiana - Lab288 P1 | ecosystem: Host-associated > Arthropoda: Insects > Digestive system > Gut ... | reverse complement strand
GTGGTGGTGGTGGTGGTGGTGGTGGTGGTGGTGGTGGTGGTGGTGGTGGTGGTGGGGATGGTAGTGGTAGTGGTGGTGGTGGTGATAATGATGATGATAATAATAATAATAATATTAATAGATCCGTAGGGTTATAAAGCGATGAAATTGGAACGCAGGTTTCATGTGTTCTCCCGCGAACACTAGCCTAGTCATGAACCTTACTACAAACTCTATAGGTTACACAGGAAACACTACCAGCTTGAACTGCCTAAATTACGTGAAACCTTAAGCTTAAATAAACGACGTAAACCACAGCACAACAGAAATCGCAGCATACGAGACGTGCCTGCAGATGTGCGATTCAATAAGAAGCACTGGTTTAGAGTAATACTCAAAAACATTTAACACCAGCTGGCTTTTTCGAGCTTATATCTGACCTTTACTCCTTACCAGTTCGTATGTTTCTCCACTTTTTATCCATCTGGTTTTCTACGCGTATTTTATTTTTCAAGATACACAAAAAATACAAATATTTCAACAAAAATGCCTCAAAACGTTCCCAAAATATTTGTATCCGGTTAGTTTTCTAGGCACTTGTAAGCCGCAAAAATTTCTCTCTTGAACTCAGTACATCCCGTAGCAGCCAAAGCATCCAGATTGGGTCCTAAACTACACGTAAAATCCTCGCCCTTTCAGAGTCGTTACTGAAATTACGTTAATCATTACACTCAACGTTCAGCACAATGCAGCGGCAGATTGACTGAAAAGTAGACGAGACGATAAATTAAGTCATGAAATGTCATATCAACAGTTCCTAAATAAGGGATGTAATTCAGTCAACTAGGCACAATGGAGTAATTCTAATTTTGAAGGACTAGAATAAAAGTTGATGTGATAACGTGTAATCAGCAGACACACCGAAGTTTCGCAGAATGCCGCTACATCAGTCTTCAGTGTGGAAATTATACCCAATACCTTTGTCAGAAAAATTAATACCTATCCAGCAAACTGCACGGCGTCACTTCCCAGGAGACCGTGACCTCATCGCTCACCGTAGGGAGGATCTAAAGCTGAATGTGGATGTAATTTTGGAAAAAGTGCGCAATGTTCATTGGTAGTAAAAAAAGGGTGTGCAAAATTTACAAGCCAAAATTAAATAAATCCTGTGTCAACTGAATTAATTTACTGAGCTAGAACTGTCCGCGATAACACAGTGTACTTTTAATTCATTCAGAGTACGGTGTGCTCGGAGTTTATGTAACTAGTAAGGTGGTACCATTTCACTGCAAAGTAGCACAACGCTGAAAGAAATAAAATCCCATGGAGAACACTCATAAAACGTACACTGATAAGGAACTTGCGACCTGTGAACACTGAAACACAAAATTTAATCATTTGAAGTAAAGAACAGAGAAATGAAGCTTATATCATCCCTCTTTCTCACCCGTTTTACGTTACACTAATGGCAGGACAAGGGTCGTCATTAGCCAACACTGTCGAAGGAACACAGTAGAGATGTTGCCTTCAGCTAAGGTAACGACGCAAAACTTGGCAAGAATGAGAAATGGAAAAGAAAGGGGTGCAGAGGTGGTGTAATGCCTTGTAAAGGCGGAAAGGAGCTGCTGACAGTGGACAAATACCAGTCTGTCCCCGCTAATGGATTTTAAAGTTGTTTGTCCCTTCTACAGTCAGCAAATGATAGGTAATCAAGTTTACACTTCGGCACATCGCTACTTATAATCGTTTTGTAATTACCTTGTTAGGGTTCATTTATTCACACAAACATATCTTAGGCCTGCCTTCTCACACACAGGTGTCCCCACAACAAAATCTGGACTTCGTAAGATTTTCATAAAGACACTGAATGTAGCTAACAGCAAGTGATACAATGTCACGTGAAAAACACTGTAAGCTACATCAAAGGGGTATTGTACATTACGTCATGACGCGCAGAAATAATTACACGGCATATAAATAAGACGACGCTTGCGATTTTTACATTTGTCTGATGTATCAGCAATTTTCTGCTAATCCATCTCAGTGCACATGCACTGGATAAAATTTGGTAGCAATGCCTAAGCGTCCTCATAGAATATCGGAAAGATTTTGAATTGCCTGCACAGAGAAACAAGAATACCGTAGCAATAAATAAGAAAAACGTACAGGAAAGTTAAGTGAAAGTCAAGTGAAAGTCAGGTGAAGTTGCCTCTGTAAACAGCATAAAGGCATATACGGGGAGTGGAAGTATAGCTCCACTTATGCTTAATCTTGGCACCTCAGAGAGGTGAGTTGTCGGTCTTACGCTCCGGCCAGTTCATCAGCGGAGAAACAGCCCCCAACACCCATTGACTGGGAAGCTGTTTGGGCCTCAGGGCCATTCTGGACGTTTTCGAGAAGAGAAGTCTGTTTCACCTGTCGGGATTTGGGTTCAAATCGTCCAGCACGTAGCCTGGTCACTATACCAAAGACGATATCCCTGATCCATTGAAATGTGCATAAACAAAGTAAAACAAAGATAAAAGTGATCAATAAAGATATGAAGCCAAAATTCGAACTGTTATATCTTTCACATGAACCAGTATTAATATATCACTCCTCCAAGAAGAAACAGGCGGCAAACTACTCTAAGTGAAAAAAGAAAGAGTGAGAATTGAAGAGTTTGAGGCAAGAACCCCAGTGCGGCAGGAAATGTTTCAAGCACAGTAACGCAGACTATGTGAGATTTTTAGCCTGGAAGAACTGTTTAGGTCGCAGCGCGTGTACGAGTCTATCAGGTATAGAGACATGATAAATGAGGAAAATAAGACTTAATCAAAACTACTTTTTAGACAATTTTTTTGTTGTTGCCTGAAGTGTCCGCGTTACATCTTTCGGATTAATAAGTCACAAGCAGGCACTAGTAGCAAATGTATAATACAGGAAACACAACATGTAAAAGTTACCAGTACAGGTTAAATGGGGGTTCAGGTCTCCATCTTACATTTCGATATTAATATTTCCAAGTTTTTAAGACGAAATTACGCTAAAATTAATACACGGAATTGATATATTAAATTCTCTCCATTGTTTTGTCGGCTAGCCTCAATTATATAAACATTTAGAATTAGCTCTCACTGTTTGGCGGATTAGCTAACATGTTACAGTTAATGAGATGTAGCGTAGAAAGCCTTCTATTCGGAAGAAGGGACACAAATCGTCAATTTCTTGTCGAACCCTACAGGGAGCCATTTTATCCCAGTTCTGGGCATTCTACTAAGCATTGCCAGTCTCTGCCGTGTACTGCCTTCTATCCGACCTAATTTATGAGTGTCGACAAAATCAGGTGTCTCAAAGATCGTCCCAAGATAATGAGCAGTGTCGACTCATTGGATTGCTTTCCCAAACATCCGCACGAGTCTCCAGGTCCAAACGGAAAGTGCTGCGGTACACATCGTGACTATGACGGTGATCCACCAGTCCCGTACGCTACAGGCAGACGAGAAACTTCTCCTGGTAAGAGTAGGCTCGGACGACCGTCAGCTACGTACACAGCCATTCCGGGAGAGTTGACACAACCGGAAGAGAAGACACACTTTCTGTATTTCAAACTTCTGATTCTAGGAAGAAGTGGCAGGTGTATCCCACCGTAGGCTATGTTACGTAAAGAAAAGTGAACACAACGGTTGGTCGCTCGAGATTGCTTCAGGTTCACAATTTATGATAAAGTCAAGTAAGTTTCAGCATCTACTGTCAATTCGTACGACGTTCTTATATCGTGTGTCACTGCCTTCGGTACGTGGGAATGTAAAATGTGTGTGACTGGAGGATCGCTTAAAGTACATAGCATTAGCTTTATGTAGGTTTCACCAACTTTGAATTCTATCTCTATGCATACAGCATTTATTCGCCACTGATCTCAAACGAGCCAATTAAATAATAACCCGCCAAGGGCTAAGTAACGCTAATGAAACCCAGTCAATACATTTTGAAGAACATATACGAATACCAACCAATAAAAAATAATTCCTTACCATCTGCCTCTGATGTCACTAACACTGTATTTGTCAGGCAGTACTGATAAAATACCCTCAAACACGACCAATACATCAACAAACATAAAAGCTTGTCAGTACAGATTTAAGAAAAACGTATGAACACGAATATCTCTGTAACAATGTATTCGCCATTCCTGCACTGTAAAAAGCAACATCCGACAGGCCAGACTTCCATGAAGTCTCCCGGAACACTACTAGGCCTTTCAGAAAAGTTTCTACGTTTCAGTCTCAAGTAAATGGTCTACTGTGCGTTGCTTATCTGTTTCGAAGGTGACCACCAAAGGTTAAATTTGGATGCAACTAATCTTGAAACTCGGACCGCCATGAAAGATGTTATCTATCGTGAGTAATACCTGGGCTTCTGGTGGGATCCTCAACAGGCTTCTTCAGGTTTTGTACTAAAGAACACAGTCATAGAGCAGGCCACCGTCTTATCATCCTCGGAGTTTATTTAAAGCAGATAACAGGATGCCAAAAATCGAAGAAATAAAGCCCAAAAATCCAACCAAAAATATGAATAAAAAGCAAAGATTTTACCTAAAGATTACTGTTAATGACTCTGAAGTCGATTCGCACTCGTGCTCTGAATGTTGGGAAAACTGCCTGTCACACAACGACAAGAAAAGATGTTTGGATTCAATGTTTAAACCTTTCAACGTTGCCGCATGAATACCGTCCACTGTCTGGAAACAAATGTCTTGACTGCGGTCAGCAGGCTGTAAAGCGGGAAAAGAAAGTAACATCTAAGTACAAGCACTGTTTTCTTGAAAATCGTTTTCAATTTACCAAACTGTAACTTCTTCTTCATTATAGGAGCGTTCGAAAAATTGCGAAAAGCGACTATTAGCTTCCCCATGCCTGTCTTTCTGTCCGCATGGAGCAACTCGGCTCCCACTGGACAAATTTTCATGAAATTTGGTATTTGAGAATTTTTCGAAATCTGGCGAGAAAAAAAATTCAATTTTCATTTAAATCTGACACAAATAACTTGTACTTTACATGAATACTTTAGGAAATTTATGAAAATTCTCGATGAACTATTCTCAGAATGCGAAATATTTCAGACAAACATTGTAGAGAAAATGTCAAGACACACTGTAAGTTAAATAACTATTTTTTTTTCAAAAAAATCGTGCCGTTTATGAGACAATGTGGAAAAATATCGTGCAACTAGACAGGCCACAGCTAACGACGTAATACGGCTCATGAACATTGCATGTTGGATAAGTACGGCAGGAATACAGACACGCACTCATAATATGTAACACTTATTGCTTTTTCAGGGCATGAATGGTTAAGCGAACACGTCTCAATGTTACGTTGTACCTACATTGCCTGCTTTGTTTCGGTTAGTTTTTCTTGGATCCCTATTCTTACAAGCCTGTTTTACAATTTTCTCAATTTTTGTTCACTTGAAAACATGTTTCTACGAGTAGAAGTACCTTTTGCGAATTTTTAGGAACGTACAATAAAAATATCTAACTCGAAGCTTTTCTTGAGTGATACCCTTTAATTACATACATTGTGCAACACATTTGTATTAAAAATTAATTGCTGTCAAGTTTTTACTCGTCTCTTTACAAATAAAACACGTTTCTACTCTTACACATGGAAAGTATGGAAGTTCGCTTATGTCAGTAATAATTAGTCATTATTCATCTTTACTAGCATTGCAGGATTAAGACACTACTATGTAGAGCCATTTCTACGTAGCAGCTCTCCCCACACAAGAAATACATTTTTTTTAAATTAAAATTTCGGGTACTTACGCTATTTCTCACCTCAAAACTCTTTAATTTCTAAAAACCAGATGACCACAGTCCCGTTTCTTTAAACTCCAATACGACAAGCACACAGACTATTTTGAAGTTTTCCGTTCCGTGCATTCTCGTAGATAACTCCTCAAATATATCAACTAAAAGAACATATTTATTTATATAGCAGTATATTTACAACATGCTCCTACATGTTGCGGTGTGCCATACACCATCTTCAGGGAGGGCTATTAGTATTTCTGCTCAGGACCACATGTTTTTGCAAAGGTTGTTAGCTTACATAGAAAACAACCTTGTAGAAAGCATGTGGTTTTGGACAGAAATACGAGTACCCTCCCTGAAGATGGTGTATGGCACACCGAAACATGTATGAGCAATGTTGTAAATATATATTATATATGTGATTTAGTTGGTATATTTGAGGAGTTAAACATTTACACTTTTTCCGGACAGTGAGTCTTCTCTCCCGGAGTGGCAGGAAGGTGTTGCCGTGTCGTTCGGTTCCTGGCTGCACAGGGCAGCGGACACAAGTCTACCTTCAGCAATTCCAAACCGCATGATGTAAGAAATCCATGTGGCTGAGTGGAAGGACGTTGGAACCGTTCTTAAAGGGAAATAGCACGATATGGTTTTCATGATGTAAGTTACGATTTGGAGAATTCTTAGCTTACAGGGGAGACACGCGACCCACACCGTGTCGAAAGGCCTAAGTTGCTTTCAGGTTACCCGTACCTGTTATAATCTTCTCAGCAAATCTACTCTTGACTTCTTCGGACTCCTGTAAAACTAGAATTCATATATATTATTTATATACACACTATGCAGCTGGCCTATATGTATGTATGTATGTATGTATGTATGTATGTATGTACGCACACACACACACACACACACACATAGGTTCATACCTCGCACAGAACACGTCCTTTAGAAAGAACAACTATTTAATGCTGATGAGGGAAATAATTAGCATTAACTATACTGAACGAATGTGGACACTGTGCGGCAGTTTCTTAATGTTACAGCATGTGGTACACATACTTACCATTGCGCTTCAAATGGCTACGCTACAGAAGAAGAAACACTGCCTCCGTACATCATCCCATTATGTGCAGTGCAGAAACAGGGTTATGTTTCAAACACCCAGCCTCCTCGTCACCCTCACACACAAATTATTACAGTGACAGGATTATGGAGCTACGTACATCCGATCAGAAAGCAAAATCCGCTCCTTCTGTTGCTGCATAATCACAAAACGCACTTACGCCTTCCTCTCTTATCGCCTTATACTTTTTCATCTCACTCTTTCATTTCCTTCAAGAGATAATCCAATTACTGAGAAAATGTATTCCGTGGACTAATGATTAGGAGGAGAAACAGGATACGCACTTTCCTTTCCTTAGCTCTTTTCTTTCCCAAGTTAAGCGTACGTATGAGAGGGGCACAGAATTGAGGGAAAGTTGTGAAGGGAAGGAAATGCTCCATGATACAATAAACAAAACTACAAAAAATGTCTCTATTTTCGAAGATAATGTAATTCCAGGGCCTGTATAATTTCTATAGTCTAAAAACAGTCACTTGTTACAGCCCCAACAGTCTTATGTTTACGGTAACAATACAATCAGCATACACTTTTCAAGTGGCAAACCATTAATGACTTTGCTGACACAAAAAATGACAGTTTTACGAATGTTTCTTCATTCTCCAATCTAACTGCACCGTGCTGAGAGTTTGATTCTTAACAGTACGTACCATAAATATGGTGGGTATTCACTGTAGTCCAGCATGCAAAATGTATGAAAGTTCATTTCCGAAAATCTAAAATATTAAAATGGACAAATAAAACACCAATTTAGTGTTCATGCTCTTTCACTGAAAACACATCAAACAGCAAACAGGTAACGAAATTTAATTCGACTCAAGAGGCAATCGTGATAACTCTGTGGCAGATTTTCTTTTGTGTTGAATGTTTGGCCAGCCTTTCTATGTCTGTGATAACAAAACAAAAGGCATAATCAGAATTATTATATATGAAAATACTAAAAAAAGAGACAAAGCTGAATAAGTTCAAACAACAAATGTCGTTGAAACTGACATTGAAAATGAATCTGTACGTCACAAATGGAAATGTTTTATTCTGAACTTGGACGGATCTTCAATAAGGCCAATTAAATGCAAAATTTATATTTAGTCGATGTCTATACCATACTTCCACATGTTTCGATGTATCTCACACCATCTTCAGGGACAACTCACTAATTCCTTACTCAGAACTATCTGCTTTTACAAGGCTATTGTCTACTGTACATTGGTTGGGTCATAAAATATCAAAGACATAACTTTGTTGGTTTACAATATATTTACAACAGGTAAAATAATATTTGTCTCTAATTACAATTCTCTATTTATAGTGCGTATGTATACGGTTGGCTGTGAACGGCCGATGGTATCCTGTATTATACGTGGTTGTGACAATATATGTAGGCCGTGCTGCAAATTATACTTGGGCCCATAGGGTGTACAGAGCCACTACTTAACCAGCCAAGATACTGGAACACCATCAAAACAGGACACAACCACGTACAATACAGGATAACAGCAGCCGTCCACAGCCAAACATATACATACGCACTACAAATAGAAAATTTTAATTACAGATAAATATTACTTTACCTGTTGAAAATATACTGTAAACCAACAAAGTTGTATCTTTCATATTTTATGGCGCAACCAATGTGACACAGACATCAGCTTCGTAAAGTCAGATAGTGTTCAGTAAGAAATATGCAACTTCTTCCCGAAGATGTTGAAAGCAACACCGAAACATGTAGGAGAAGTATGGTATATATATATATGTATATATATATATATATGTATATATATATATATATGTATATATATATGTATATATATATGTATTAAAGTGTGCATATTGTTGGTGTAATTGAAGAGACGCCTAATATATGAAAATGCACGGAATGGAACATTTAAAAAAACCCGAACTAGCATTTAACACCCATTAAGATAGTTCTTCAGAAGTTTCACTGACAAAAAGATGAGTTCCAAGGTTATCAGAAAACGTAAATAATTACACTATACAATTTAACACACTAATGTACGATAAATACCAGGACAATAGTTCGGCCATAAATGGTGACGTCCAAAAAAATTCGTTTTCTACGTGTATCTCCATGCAGGTGTACCCTATAGATTAAAATATGGTCTTTTCACAGATTAAGACACCTTATGTCACGTGACTTAGGTATAAACCGAAAAGCGTACCTGCGAAATTCTACCAGTAATAAGCAGTAGTAATATCAGGAGTAGTAAAAACGCTACAGTAATGAAAAGAAAGCAGATTCACAAGCCTTGTTTTAGGCTTGTTGTGTAAATGCAAATTATTAGTATTTACCTTATCTTACTCTACAACGACACAAGAATGTGCTGCACTCTCTTAATTTCCGTCTCCCATAGACCGCCTGCAAAAATGCCTCGCACGGTCTCGTTGAATACAAAATTTGTTTCCTTTTATGGCTCTACAATCTCCTTACCGTTCAGATTTCGAGATCACAATCAAGCACAAAACACTCGGTAGGACTCTTCAGAACAAGTGAGCGGCCCGACTCAGTGACTTCTGGCAACACACGACACTCACAAGAGAAAGACATTTACGTTCCTGGCGGGACTGGAACCAGCAAGGCGGCCGCAGACCCACGCCTTACACTGCGTGGCCACGGGGATCGGCACAAAATTTGTAGGGTCATAAAACATAAGACAAAAATAATTAGAGATCATCCAACCCTCCTTACAAGCAAACTACCAAACATTTCTGCGAATTTTAACTGTTCGTCTCCATAATGACTCGACAACCTGTCGCCAGACGTGCACAATGAAATAAAGGTCATTACTGTGCTTTAACTTATGGCCAAAGTTGTAAATTTTTGCGAAGGCCGCCTCGGGGAAAAACAATGGCCCATCAGACCGACCGTTACTTGAACAGTATAATGAAACTCGAGCAGTCCTTGACGATATTCGCTGGTGTGACGTGACAGACAAGATTGCGTGCGGGCGAGCTGCACGCTAGTACAGCAAAACATGCTACCAAGCACGCTTCCTTGCCGTACTGAAAACCACGCGCGCACTTAACGTTACACTCGCAAAGACTCCTGTCACGGACGACACGTTATTCCTAAGGGTGCGCAATTACCAAAACGCCGTCAGACTGGTTGAAAAGTATCCGTCAAACAGACTCGGTTTATAGGAGACACTCCAATAGGCCTGCATCATGCGCGGACAGTTCGTTTGAAGGATGCAACACCGTTACTTCGAATGTAAAAGGTAAAGGCAAAAGATAAAGCTGTTCACATGTTTGAAGAACCACATGTCGCGAAGAGAGGAAAGGCACTTACCTTTGACCAACATGTCCTAGACAAGTGTCAGCTGTTTACTCTTATGTTTGCATGGCTTTCATTGGCTCTTCGTAACGTCTTACGGACAATGCTGGCAGTCAATACTCATCATCGTAACATAGTTCCCATTTCATAAACAACCTCGGTCCCACTCGTTATTACATCGGGCATGCTTACGTCGTTCTACGCGTATACGAGTATTCGGGAGGTATCCATTTCGAAACACTCTCGGCTAACTAGCTATCACTACTGGGGTGTTTCATGGTTTTCCTCGGTATCTCCAGAAGAATGTCCTTTAAACAGACCAAAGCTGACTCCTTTCAAATTCAAACATATTCGCCAAGCAGCATACATTCCGATCTCACTTGATGCTGTTAAATCTACACAGCTAAAGCAGCATCTTAACAAAAGAATTAAGCACTCCACTATGTATAAACAACTCATTACTCACAGTATTACTAAACTGGAAGCAGATCACTGATTCAGTCGTACTCAACCAATGCATCGAGACTCAAAGAAGGTCGCAAATGACATTCCGAAGGGTCGCTAACGTTTTGTAAAAGCAACTGACTGTTTACAAATTAGAACAGATAAACAAGGCGAAAATAAAATAATATGTTTTGTCAGCATCAGACAGAGAAATGTGACGATCTCTTGCAAACATGACAATGAACCTTCGGGTTCAATAGCAGGGGGACAATTTGTTGATTAGCTGAAGTACTCTACTATGTGGAGTCAGTCAGTCAGTTAGTCAGTCAGACAGTCAGTCATTCAGAAGGACAGACAGTCAGACACTACTAAGACTTCAATTTGCCGCACAGCCTTACGCTTCCTAACTTAATTTACGTTGCCAAGGAAAGAAGGTGCGTGGCAAAACCGCACGTATCACCGAAAACACGACAGTTACGTCACTCCTGACTCAGCCGCGCCCATAAATAAGCTACAAATTAAAACTACACTCCGCCAGCTGTACATTTGTATTCTCACACTGAGGCCCTTCCATGCACTCTGTGTGCTGGGTAAAGCAGCCAGGGAACCGGTTTTTCTGCCGGTACTTCGGCTTGTCCCTATCAGTATCACTCCACTAATCCTGTGTACTCGTGTAACATTCACCTCCTACCGAAGCTATAATAAGCTTATCAACTGACAGCACCGTAAAAAAATTTCCCGATTCCGTCTCGCTGCTGAGCAATCACACTGCCGTTGTTGCAGATAGCGTAATGTGAATATGATGGTAACACTGCAAGACAGGCGAAAAGAAAGTACTGAGAACAGTTTAACGTAAAGTCTATCAAACACGCGACCCGCAGCTTTGTGATGCGGTCCGCCCACATTTTGAAATACACGTACAACATTTTACTGCCATTCTTTCGAAACACAACACGAAGCATTCTTGCGGAATATTCCGCGTCCAAGACTTGACTGTCCATTACACTCCATTCTACGTTTACGCTTTATACGTATGTGTGTATTTATGTATTCATGCATATATGTACCATGTATGTATGTACCAATGTATGTATGTATGTATTAATTACCAACCCGAATATCGTTTTCAGCGCCAATCAGTTCTCCCATCAACACTCATCAGAAGGGCAGAAAGTCAAGGTGTGTATATCTTGTCTGCTCGTTTGCCCCGTCGGTCAGTATTTCTACAAGTTCTCAAAGATATCAAACGCTTTTTTGCACAAAACACCCAAGAACCCCTGCAAAATTTTAAAAAAAATGTGTATTTTACGTCACTATCTTTGCCAGACAACAATTAGGCGACGAATTTAAGGTATGTCGTATGACATTTTATCAAAAGCAGCCTACGAAATCAAAACATTTCGCAATGGTCTGTTCAGCATATAACTTGGTACGTCATCAGAAGTACGAATCCAGCTCACCCTGTCGTTCAGCATAGCAAGCTCACATGGACAATACCAACACAGAGAATACCTGGAAACTACAAGAAATGAAAGAGCATTGTGAAATGTCGGACTTCTTTCTTTTTTTTTTAATACAGATTTAGATTGACATATTGGCATACAACATTGACACTTCCCCTTCTATGTTCGGATGTGAGAAATACGATGAATTTTAGGGTTCCAAAAGGCGGAAAATTGATTAACCACCTGAATGACTATCAGCTTTGCAAGAAGCATTCTACCCCATGGGGCACCCTTTATTGATTACTTATTACTGCGGGGGGAAATGTAACTCTCATCGGAGCTCTGTCGCAAACCCCTTGCAACCCGGTAGCCCTGGAGGATAATTGAAGTGTATCGAAAACCCGCGTTCCCATTAATGTGTTTCCGGTCCGGGAGCCAAAGTGCACACCGCATCTCATCCATTGCGGTGGGGGAAAGAGACCTTTCATTACTGCGTAGCTACACTGCGGTAATTGAAACTGCTGTGCATCGCAGGAGGAGAAGAGAGTAACGATGCTAAACAGTGACGCATTGATGAAAATAATTTTTTTGTTCCTTCAAGTTCTGGATAAATCGCTAAACAACACGACTAGAATGTAAGAATAAGAAAGACTAATAATTATTAGTCTCCACCCTGAGAACGCATTCTTTAAACTGTATTCTGACCAGTTTCTATCACAACAACCAAGTTCCAAACGTTTCAATTATACTTATGCCCTACAAACGTTGTCAAACCCGTGATATGATCAGATATTCTTAGCTGTCTCTACTTCACAACTCAACACTGCCAGCAGCAGTGTTTGTAACTTACTTAACTTCCCAGTATGCTCATTTCTTCTTGTTCATACCTAGTCCAACAGAAACTCCAGCAGCTCTCTTACGGCACATCTCACCAGTCTTTTGACGTTACCGTTTTCCATGGACTCCATAACTGAGGGCTGTCGTCCGAAGTATAGCCTACAGCAAGACATTCATTCGGTATCCCGAAAACAATTCCCACAGTATGACCTGTAACACGTGATGTGTCCGTAATAGAGGATTCCGGTATTCTGTAACATGCCGCTACGTCACTGGGTACATGGTTCCCGCCATTTAGAAGGAACGTCTGCAACAACTTCACAACGAAACAGCGTCCCATCCAAGAGGATCGAAATCCTCAATTATAGCGCCGTGAAAACTTCGAATCTTGCACTGTCCGTACCAAAACAAATTTATGGTCGTTCATTCTAGTCATTCAAACTCTGTATTGTGCTAACGTTATTCCATTCAATCTTTACTTTACGATTACTTGCTTTCTGCCCCTATATATTTATATCGTCAGCTGAAAGGGTGGCAAAAACATAGATGGGTCCAACAGACACAGCTGTTCTGAAGACCTGGGTGTTGCGACTTCTTCGAAATATTGGATGGAATAAGTCCAGAAACCAATTAACGGACAACAGGAGCCATGTATATGCAGTCTGGTAGTGAGTCAGACTATACACATAACTACAACTTGTGTCACATAGTGTTTGTAAGGCGATTATCACAAGCAAGGTGAAGATACGAAGTTTAGACGTGTTACGCGACAAAGTTGATACTTATAACAGCTGTGCTGGAGTATACATTTATTCACAAGAAGATAAAATAGCAATAATAATAATAGTAATAAGAAGGATAATATTAAGACGGATTTTCAGGAAGGGGGATAAGGGGCATGGACTGGATCGAGCTGGCTCAGGATAAGGACAGGTGGCGTGCACTTGTAAAGGCGGTAATGAAACTTTGAGTTCCATAAAATGCAGGGAATTTCTTGACAACTGACAGCCGGTTAGCTTCTCAAGAAGAACTCTGCTCCATGGAGTAAGCAAGTAAGTAAGTAAGTAACAGTAATAAGTCTGCAGGACTATAAGTAACATTCTATATGAACGTAAACTTTCAGGTCTGCTCGGATATCCTCGTTTTACTTATTAACTGCTCACATTTCTGCTGCGTTTGTCAATCCTGACTCAAACCTTTGAAGCACGACGTTCTTCTGAATTACATTTCAGGACTCGATACCTACATCACAGAAAACAAACTGCTCTTCAATTATAAACCATCCGTTTAAATCCGCATCGGGAAATAATGGCTGTGTACAGTGGACATCATATGAAACACACAGTCTAAACATGTATTGTGGTAAAACACGGTATTTTAAATGACAATGCATGTGGCAGAACACAATAACGACCGTACTTCAAACGGCGGCGAATGTCTGTGTCGAGTCTTGCCTTTAATTCGCAATGTAAATACTTGCTCTACTTGTCACTTTTAATTATGGGGATCTCAAAGTTTAAGTACCGCAGCGCGATACTTCTGTGGTGTAAATCGGACTATATCTGAGCCAGTCCTCATGTATTTTACCACAGAGGGACTGAGGCGCTGTGTTTAAATTGCAGCTTTCAGCAGTCTTGAATTTACAGAAGCTGACTGCCGAATGAAGACAGAACCACGACATTAAGGTGGTTCACTAAGTACAGTAGCTAATTGAAAGAACAGAAAAGTGATGTTCTATACAGAATGCGCAATGCTCAATTAGAATTTGTGTCCTTAGTCACGTCGGTTCTTGTTTTGTCTGATACGCGCATTTCATACCATGTTATAGTCACTAAATCATCAGACACCATCTTGTTCAATCTTAGTATATAACAGCGAAGTAATTTGTACAACGGCTATCCTGAATTTTTACAGTTAGTTTCAATTGTTTGTGGACCAGTGCTTTGTTCAAAATGTATGCACGCAGCTTTTAAGATAGCTAATGGCAAAGAATGTACAGACTGAACCATAAATACAGAACACTTATGTGTATGTGTACAATTCCAGCAAAAGAACTTCATAAAGCAATTTAGAATTCAGGACTAGACCGTACATCACTCCTTTTGAAAAACTGTACAAACTACATGTTAATGTGTGCCGCATATTAATCGATCAATTATGTGCTAATATTTTCTTATAATAAAACCAACGAGATGCACTAATTTCTCAAATTTATTTTTGGAATAAAACTCTACGTGCTAGCGGGATCATCCTGATCCCGCTAGCAAGCAGTCAGCATAACCTGTATG
>Ga0123352_10009521_pt1 | contig 15200 bp, 4 predicted proteins | sample TergutLab28metaG_FD_89700 | JGI IMG/M metagenome (GOLD analysis project Ga0123352, IMG submission 89700) | Labiotermes labralis P1 segment gut microbial communities from Petit-Saut dam, French Guiana - Lab288 P1 | ecosystem: Host-associated > Arthropoda: Insects > Digestive system > Gut ... | reverse complement strand
TAATGAACCTTCGGGTTCCGTGAAATGCGGGGAATTTCTTGACTAGCTGCAAACCAGTTAGCTTCTCAAGAAGGACTCTGCACCATGGAGTAAGTAAGTAAGTATATATTATATACGTAGTACCCGAAGGGACGGTTGAGCAAACGTTACCACTAAAGCTTCACATTTAAGACATCCTGAGTTAAAATCTCGGGCTAGAACGCGGGCTAACCTTACTGTAGATGTTCAAAATTTTACTAAATCCCCTCGAGTAAATGCTGTAGATATTGTCTCACAATAGATTATGAATAATTCCTTCCAAATCGCCTTTAATAGATTGCTCACTGATCTCCGTACCAGTCGAAGCTATATTCTGAAATAGCAACAGCGAAGATAAATAAACACCAATAAATAACTCTTGGAGGAATCAAGTGAAAAGCCTCTGGAAATATCTGGTCTGATGATGAGACTGTCTTCAAATGAAAGTCTTATACAACATTCCTCATTCATAGTTTCTCACAATACTGAGACATTGTTTGAAAGGTTATTCAACCAAGAGTTACGATCAGAACTGAAAATGGAAAGAGATTTCTTTATTCGCCGTTCGTTTAAATCAAGAAAACTTTGTGTTAAGCAACTATTGTTGGTGCCGTATGATGCTACGACCGCTGTTTCCAACAACCGACACAAGCTGAAATGAATTTATGTACCTGCCTTGAAACGACCGCTTCAACAATACACAACAGTCTGCCCTACGAACTTGAACATTAAAAATTAACGCACGTGCTTTCCTGAAAGTCGACTCTACAGCTGAACATAACGGGGCGATGCACGTTTTTCACCATTTCCTTACTTCCTTGCTGAATGTCTTCAAAATAACATACGTGGTGCGTCAGGAAAATAAAGAAACTGGTACTATATTTTTTTATTTAACATTTACCTATAAATCAACATTATCCCCTTCAAAGTAGTTCCCTTGGGAAGCCACACACCGCCGGAGAAGTTGTTCCCACTCCCGGTAGCAGTGCTGGAAGTCTTCATGTAGAAATGCCCTCAGCTGGTCTGTCACGACCTTTTGGATGCTGTCCACAGTTCCAAAATGACGACCTTTGAGGTGGAATTTGAGTTTTGGGAAAAGGAAATAAGTCACACGGACTCAGATCAGGCGAGTATGGTGGCTGCGGAACCATGGAAATAACTTTTTTGGCCAAATATTCGGTTTTCCTTCTCTTCATTGGTGAGAATTTTGGGGACCAGCTTGGCACAAATTTTCTGCATGCCCAGTTCTAAGGTCAAAATTTCGTGGACGGTTTGGCGATTCAAATTCAACATACTACTGATCATTCTGACTGTCAAACTTCGATCAGAGCTCACGAGATTCCTCACTTTGGTTATATTTTCGTCCGTTTTTGACGTGCAAGGTCTTCCAGAACGAGTTTCGTCTTCCGCATTCTGACGGCCATCCAAAAATGCTTTATGCCACCAAAAAACTTGTGTCCTTGATACAGCATACTCTCAATAAGCCCTTTTTAAATTTCTCTTAAGTTTCTGTTGCGTTTTCATTAAGTTTGACACAAAATTTGATCGCGCAACGCTGCTCGAGATTTCGTTTCTCCATTTTCGTAACGCGTCACTACTACACACACTTACAAACCTCGCCGTCATATCAGACGTGTTAGAGCTATCGAGTTGAAACGTGCACTGATCATCAAGTAAGAATGTATGTCTCGGCTGGTGTCTGAGGTGTGGCTACAGCTTTGCAGTTGTCGAGCCACGCATTCAGTGTCTTTACTTTCCTGACGCACCACGTACAACAATCTCTCCAAACTTCAACCAAAATCGTATACCGTTTGCCTGTCACACAATACCTACCGCTCCTCACATTTTTATCATGTCTCACACGTATATATAACTTGGAGAATAAACACGTTTTCAAGTCAAAATAAGACAAAACTCCCGACTTAATTGAAAACATGAACATAAAAAACCGAAATAAAAGTATTATGATCACGTCATAAAGTTTCAGATACTTCTAATGAAAGTATTTCACCACTTCTCAGAGTTCAACCAACAAGCTGCAACGTTTCTCAAATTTATTTATTTCTGTAAGACGCTCTACATGTTTCAGACGGTTTTTCCATCCATCATCAGGACCGTTACTACTACCTGCTGCTAGCAGCAGGTAGCATTAACGGTCTTACAAATATCTGACGACGTGTGTGCAGTTTTGTGTTCCTAATGGACGGAAAAACCGTCTGAAACATGTAGAACGTCTTACAGGAATAAATAAATTTGAGAAACGTTACATCTTGCTCGTTGTACTCTGAGAATACATTAGCGATGCACGGACCTATGAATGTTAAACTTATTTCATCACTGTTCATTAAAACTGAGATAGAAATTTAAACATGAAAGTAAAGCACTAAAAATCTAACGGAGAATGTGCTGAATTTCAGACGGTCTTGTAACATTCGTACTAATGCAGTCCGTCACTTGCTCAGAACCTCTTTATAACACTGAATTTAAAACTGTTAAGAATGACGCCAATCTTGTTAACGGTAACTTCGATATAAGAAATATTTCAAAATGCCACAGCGCCTTATCGCTCTTCATCCCACATCACAAACGTGAAACGTGGGTTGCATATAGTGTTAGGAGCTTCCAAAGTTAAATCTCTAAAAGATTTCAACGAAAAGCCATTCAAATTTTAAGTAATAAAAATACATAGATCAAATGGAACAAGTCACACGGGAAAATTAATATAAGTGTGTGTGGTGTAACATTATTGATTTAATTAACAGAACAATTACATACACAACGTGTTGTTTCACACAGAATGTTTTATTACAGCGACCGCTTTTAATTATGTGAGCAGATTGTAGTTTATATTTTTATTTGACAGTGCCAAATGTTCGTCCTCTTATCACTGTATATATGAAGGCCAATGAGGTTGTGACCCCTTGTTTATTCAGCTCGGCTACATAATTGTGTGCACCTACAAGAGTTTAATTTAAGTCTAGCTGAATCAATAAAATCGAACCGCTCTTTTTATATACGTTCTTCTCTTTTGACTTCTATAATTAAAAAACCCCCAGTACATTTACGTGTCAAACTACGTATTAAAACAGTGCAACCACAGAAAAAGCATCATGTGTTCGATGTTCTTGTTATTACTCTAACAAATACATATCGAAAACAAAAATGGTAACCCCTTGGTGGTACGACTAAATATTGACTTTGTACTTGTGAGTTTCATTTTCCGAATCTCTTATCGACCTGATAAGGGATTTACTAGGAAGGGCTTACAATTACTACTTGGATATATTCTGATATTTAAGCGCAAATTATTTTAAGACCAGCTGTGTTGAAATACGCTCCTGAATTTGCTGAAAAACATGACATCATGTGTTGCCTGATTGTAATGTCAGTGCCTGCACGTGCTTTATGGGTAATATTTACAGATTAAACACAAGAAGTCCCTACTGAACAGATGGTTACAGTAAATACAGAAGCAGAATTATAAAATCCTTCCTACTTCAAAATATATGATCCATAAATCAACGAGCAATAAAATGCTATAAATTATAATGTAACACTGACATCAACAAATAGAGTATTCACTATGAAATATTTATTTTAAGAGATATACAGATGTATATGACAATGTGAATTTTGATGTTGGTCGCTATCAAATATTACGAAATAAATTCGCAGGCTCCTTAAGATAATACGTATTAGGTTGCAAAATGTTAATTATTAGTTTAATTAACGCTTGCGCGATAACAAGGGCGTGTACATGGAAAACGTGTGTCGTATTTCGCAATAGAAATAATAAACGTAAATACGGTTAATAAATTTCGCTGACATATTTTTACGAAGTAATTAAATAAAATGTGATTATGCACATAAAATTCCAGTTTTTTTATCTAATCTTTCAATTATTTCAAACTTAAATTAAATTACATGTAAATGTACACATGCATGTCTTCCTTACATAGTGACGGTATTGATAGTGCATCTTTTTGTGTAAAGAAAATGCAATATGAAAGCCGTAAGACCTGCCAAAATTGATTCCAGATTAAGCCTAAAAATTATTATTATTTTTTTTTAGAATTTCGATATTATCTCTATTAACAAGAAAAGTATTTAAACGAAGATTGTGGAATATGGCAACTCCTGTTTTAAACCGTGAGATGACAAATTGAAAATTTGCGTGCCGGAATGGAGATGTAGAAAATGATCTGTCAGTTTTGATATTTTTCGCAGCGCAGTGGGCTAAAAATGACCATTTTATTTGAGATATTACACCGAGTAAATGGGAGATCGGATCCCAAAATTTCGAGGGACCGTGCGATCCTCGTCTTCAGTAAGTTGCCTCTATACGTCGGGATCGATTACCTACTGATGCAATGCCATAGCCCAGCAGAATGGAAGTCTTAAATTTTGACTTGTCAATTTACCCAAAATCAGTTACTTTGATCCATCTTTTGCTAAATTTCTGAATTACTGAGGCCACCTGAGCTACCCTGCACACCATCAACAACTGTACTCACAATAAAAAATAAAAATTCTAATTTGAATAAGGAGATTCATGCACAGGGATTAATTGTTTAAATTGAAGTTGAATTCTAATTCAAATTCAAATATCGTCGTTTCGCAAACAAAAATAACTCATTTATTTATTAATTTATTTTTTGCGAAAGGGCATAACTGAGTCGCCAGCTGAAATGCCACACCTCTTATAGAAAACTCTGGTAACAAATGCAGTAACGTATTATGTGCGGTCCAGTGACAAAGCCTCTGTACTTAATAGATACCTGGAAACACCCAGAAAAATTCCACGAGCCACAAGTTCAGAAACACTGTGTTGGCCCAGGAATCCGGGAGACTTGACACATATCTGTTGGCTGGGGTTTCAGATCTCACAAAATTAAACACTGCTTACATTTGGTGCCTCGAATACAAAAACTGCCCGAATTAACTTTGTGTGTGTCGACAGCACACAACATATTCTTTAGTTAAACTACTTAAAAATCTACATTAACAATTGTCCAACAAGATGCAACACAAAGCAGTCTATTTATTGTTCTGCAAGTTCACTCTACATATTTCGGGTGTCAACCACACCCATCATCGGGAGTACATAAAACTGTAACTACAGCCTCCGGTACTGGTCATATACCTCCCTCCAACGCGGTCAAGCTTGGCCACGTTGGAGGGAGGTAGCTGCACAAATAATATGATCAGTACCGGAGGTTGTAGTTACAGTTTTGTGTACTCCTGATGATGGGTGTGGTTGACACCAGAAACATGTGAACTGAACTTGCAGAATAATAAATAGACTGCTTTGTGTTATATTACGTTGGACAATTATTAATATAGAACAGCGATGTACGGAACCGTAAACATAAAACTTACAATCTCTCAGAAATACCCCGCCTTTTATTTATTAGGGAAGTCCATTGCCATTTTCTGAACAGCCCGTCACTGCGCCAAAACTCGAGCCAGCTAAACCCAGGCCAAGTCACACTCTGTACTTCTCTGATATCAGTTCTTATTGCCATCTCTACAAATTACACTGTTGATATCTCACACCCAAGTTACACGCCTATTCCTCCAGCTTCCATTTCATCCTCCCTCTTAGCCGCAAGTCTTCTACGAAGGACCCTGTATTTAAAAATTCTGCGTTCTTCGCTTAGGTTGACCCTAGATTTCCCAACAATGTGGTGCAATTGTCTGTATAATTGCACTATCTACTAAGCTACATGTTTCGGCCCTACAAGGCCATCATCAGACTTGTATAATAGTGGTATTTTAAACAAGGTACATCGGCAGTATTACCTACGGGATCCCGTGGTTTACAATTCCAGTATACCTTGGTTAAAATACCACTATTTTACAAGCCTGATGATGGACTTATAGGGCCGAAACATGTAGCTTAGTAGATAGTGCAATAATACAGACAACTGCACCACATTGTTGTGTAACGACGGTATAATAAAAAGTTTTACAAACTAATAATACGTTAACACAACGGGATGGAAAACACCCAATTTAGACTAGATTTCCCACTCATACTTAAAAACTCAAAAAATGATAGCGTCAATATAGCTAATAGCTTTCTAGACATATGGACGAGAAACAGCAATGGCTGAACTCACTGACATCAAGTTCTTCCCCGAAATTTATCTCCTTAAAATTTCATAAATATGGACTAGTTTTGTATTGTTGTTCCCAGACCTTCCATCTTTATCACATTTGGGAACAGTTTATTGTGCATTCGATTTCAGATTTTGTCCTAAATTCCGGCGAAGAGTCACCAAGTTTCCTGTCCTTATTATTACATCAACACCCTTTCCTGCATCTAAGGGAACTTTCGTGTTCCAAGACATAAAGACAACCGCCCAGTTCCTTCCAGTGGCCACAACAGTCACCTGCACTCCTACCAACCGGCACAGTTAGTCGCAAAAGCACTGTTACTTCACCCTTATCCACATAAAATATGTCAAGAAACAGTCAATTCATAAGTCAGAATTTTGTACTCCGAGGTACAATCTTTCGTCTACCGACGCCTCCCCATGTCTATTCGACAGTCTTGCCTTCCCGAGAGAAACAAGGATCAAGATGACTGTGCCAAATACTTTCTCATCCTTCTGTATTAAACTACGGTAACTTCCGGCTACACCACCGAAGACAAAAGAAAAAGAAGGAGATGATGCAGGAGTAAAGTGTGGGCAACAAAACTTAATAGTACATTAGCTCATGGAGGGGGGGGGGCGGGCGGGGAGGGAAGGTTTAAAAAACAAGTATTGAAAAAAGTAGAAGTACTTTTCTATCCATTGCTTCTCTATTTCCGAAAGAACATTGCCGTTTGAAACGTTCCTCATTTTCGCCCCTCTATCCTTCTGGTAAGAGCAACATGTAGATGAAGATGAGTATGCAACATTGGTTGTATGATAGTGACAGGGGGAAACCGAAGTCCTCGGAGGAAAACCTGTTCCAGTGCTAATCTGTCCACCACATATCTCACCTGGACTGACCTGGGATTGAAAAGAGCCTCCGTTTATTAAAATTAATCAAGATTATGAGTTTACAAAGATTCGGTTAGAACCTGAGACAGAACAGAGTTTGCTTCACTTAGAAGGGCCGATCACTTGGCGCTGTGAAGTAAAACATAGGCTGTTCTTTGTATAAGTCACAAAGAACATGACAATGCACTTGAGAAACAACAAATAAAAATTCAGTTAAATTACAGTACAGTCTGGAGTACGTGGTGGCGCAGTTGGTTGAGGCACTGCGATAAAAGCCGGAAGGTTGTGGGTTCGATTCCCAATAGTGTAATTGAAATTTTTTATTGACATAATCCTTCCGGCCCCACTATGGCTCTGGGGTTGACTCAGACTTTAACAGAAATGAGTACCAGGACAATTTCCTGGGGGTAAAGGCGGCCGGTGCGTTGGGCTGACAACCTTAACACCTTCATGTGCCGATTGTCTTGAAATCTGGGAGCCTCAACCTCCTGGAACCCTCAGGGCCTGTTCAGGCCTGTAATGGGATTGCTTTACCTTTTTACAGTATAGTTTGAAAAATTATTGGCACTTAGTGAACATAAAAATCATTTATAAACTGCAAATACACCACGTGATAATAACTTCCATATGGCTGTAAAAACAACGGTTGGTTACTAAGTCACTCACTGCGTCTACGGTTTATTTAGAATGAAGGTTGGTAAGCCGGAGAGCTCGTTAAGGGTGTGTCGATTAAGGGGCTGTCTGCTATATGTGCAATGAACGTATATATCTTTGGGACGTGTTGCTGGTCGGCCATGTTGGGTGGAGCCCTGCGAGTAATTGGCACGACCGTCCTCAAAACGTGCAGCATAAGAGAGACAGTTGCTATTGTAAAAGGGTGATAGAAATATTAAATGAGGTTGAAATTGGATATGCAGACAAAACAATATTCATCGTTGTAGGTCTGTGTAGGTTTACAGATAGGTAATCTGTATGCCACAGGTAATGTTCTCTTCGTGCACGATAGTCAAACATACGGGAATACGACCTACAGGTAAAGCTGAACCTAGAACAGGCCATGAAGCCCCACGGGGATAGTAGAGGTATAACTCTACTATTTCTTTAACTTCGACGCTAGATGGAGTTCGTGTTCAACGTCATCCCCCTGCCGCTTTACCCCTCCCCCCCTTCCCCGTTAAAGGGACCGGGTACCCACTGTACAGGGGGCTTGTTGGGCCCCAGGGCCGGTCTGCACAGGTGCAGAAAATCTCGCCTACACTGGGGTTCGATCCCCGAAACGTCCTTCCCATATCTCATCGTATCTTTTTGATGAACAAATTGTGTCTTTAAATATTATTTACATATAGATCAGGAATGGAAATTGTAAAGTTTTTTCTGAAAATAAGTAACGCCACATGTCCTACTAAAACAGATGATTTGTCTCCGTATCTTGGCGGAACCATTCAAAGGCAGTAGGGTGGCAGTCGGTGCTCGGGGCTGTGGGAAGGGTGGTGCTCGAGTGCATTCGCACTTGTTACACGCGATGCGAGCGTCCCTTTGCGACCATCTGGCATGTCACGGAAAACAGAACCCGCTAGACTCGGGCTAAGTAAAATCACTGGTGTCTTTGAAAGTTGTGCAACGCATACACAGTACTACGTCAGTGGGCGCAAGGTCATCTAGCGTTGAGTATTCTAAATAGCTTATAGACTGCGAGAAATCGGGTCTTCTGGGGTGTGACGCCGTGTCGCTGGGCCAGCGGTTCACGACGTTTAGAAGAAATACAGTGCCTTCATCTTCAAAAATCAGGGATTCGCCATCATCTTCATCATCATCATCATCATCAAAGTCTCTGAAATGCTACAGAACCGTCCGTGTTGTTATTTACACTACCATACCAAAAACATTTGCCACGATTCGAACAACTCTCGCGAAAACTATAGTTGGTACAAGAACCACGACCCCAGAAACCTTACATTTGACCTATTTCTTATCCAAGCAAAAAATTATCATTAAACGAGATGCGACGCCGTGTAGTTTGTTAGACATTTACCGACGTTCCGCTAGAACTTAGGTCTCAAGCTTATACCTTTAAGCAGAAAGTAGTAGGTCCCTCCGAGACGTCGGAAAATTTCTACAAGCCAGTAGCACATCACATCACCTCCCACAAAATATTATGGTTGTACTTCACAGTCACCACTGTGGGAACCACAAATCACTAACGAATTCATGGGTTTCTTTTCATTAACAGTACCAACAGCGATTACTTCCCACCAGCAACATTGGCGATGTGGTGTTTGTAATGGAAAGAAAAGTGTTTTTTTCTGTGAGGAAGGAAATTAATTGTTCACATGTTATTTAAATCAATGTCAGCCTTTAAAGGTATAAAAATAGATAATAAATATAAAAGTTGTCAGTCAAACAATTATTGTTTTTCAATTCCATAACACAACTGGATGTCAACTACAAGAAAAAAACTTTAACCCTTATCCTGCTAACGTGGAGAATATGGTGAGCTCCTAATAATGCCAGCAAATGGCAGATGGGATTTAACTCGGCGTTTAAAGGGTTAAAGTACTCGCTGCCGATAAATTGGCGTAGACGTCTCTGCGCGATTAGGGGGGTCTTTTAATACGTAGCAAAGTTTGTCGATTGATATGCGCAGAATAATTTCCCAGAAGCCGATAAATAAAATCACAAATCATACATGTTTTCGGAATATTCGGTTGAGAGACCTTAACAAAAAAAAAATTCACTTCTGCTTCGATGAGAACACAAAAGGTTCCCGATAAAATTCTATGCTCAGTTCAGTCGACAGAAGACATTATTTAGACGACAATACTTAACGGGCAATGGATCACACATAATCTTCTATATCAAAGACTAGGAAGTCGCCAAGTTATAATTTTCTGACTTATGACAACGTGTAACTAAATATCCCGGTTAATTAAACAGCACATTCGATAGGTCTGCGGGAGGTCCTACTCTATCACCTTGGCCCAGGCATCGGCTAGCTTAAGGCGAGGCCTTCCATAATGATCCTCAGTTCCTCCGACCAGATTCAAGGTTAATACCACACATTAGGCTGCATCTATTCCTTGCCTATTTATTATTCACTTAACATCCTAATGCTCCATGCCAATGTCATTAAATCAAATATATATATATATATATATATATATATATATACATATATATACAGGGTGTTTTAAAAGTCACTTGACACTAGAGGAAAAATGTTAATTGCTGTTCGCTTTTACAAGCATATCTACAGCATCATAATTTGAAACCCCCACACTCTTGGAAGCACTGTTATACAGGGCCATCCTTCATCACACTGCCCTTAGGACGTAACTCCATACCATCATCAAAGGGACGCATCCTGCAGTTACGTCCTAACCGTTAACATGTACTCAAACCGTCTGCTGTATTCTTAAAGTTTTAGTGTTGCCCTCCTCATCACAAATCGATAAATGACACAAAAGCGTGCGGGTTAGTACACGAGCGAAGTCAAGTTCTGGTTGGCCATCTGTCCTCCGAACCCATGCCGAGCTTTCATCCAGAGCAGGTGCGCCTCTTCTTGCAGCACTTAAGTTGTTCTTTGTCCTGTGTACATGAAATACTTCACAATCACTCGAACAGGCACAGCCAGCAGGCTTGCTGTTTATGTGCCAAGTTTAATGCAAGCCACCTCCAACGTTATTCTAGCTTCGTTTTGTGGACGTGTACATTCGAGTTACACGTGTCCCTAATTTCTAGTAATTTTAGCTGCGGTAAGACTGTTGTTGAAATTGATTTGTTACAGTCTTTGACTCATAACACTCAAGTATCAAAATAATCCAGAAATCTGGCTCAAGCAGCAAGGCTTTGATCTAGAAGGTCCCCGGTTTGAAACTCGGCCGACATACGGGTTGTTCTATGTTTTTCCCATTTCCATCGTTCCCTTAGACTAAATACATGGACATACCTTACATTACACCCATTACGATTCTTTCTATTGACTTTCACACAGAATGTTCACTGCCATAAAATTGTGATGCCTAGGGAGTTTAGTCAGTACAGCAACCAGGCTACTGGCTGAAGCGCCCAGCGCTCGAACCCCGGCGAGGAAAAAGAGATTTTCCTCAGAAAATTCCAAACCCCTTCTGAGTCCCGATCAGACTTCCGCTCAATGGGCACCAGGGGATTTTTACCCTAGCGTGAAGGGGTAGAGGGGTGAAGTTGCCCACTGATCTCCATCTAGCGCCAAAGTTAAGAATGAGTGGAGCTGTACCTACATTCACCCTACACGAAGGCTTGCTTAGGGGCACATTTTAACATTTTTAATCATCCATTTATCTGACGTCGCATTTTCTGAATTACCAACAGTAGAGTTAAATTACAAATAAATATATAAATAATATTTCATTCGTTTCACTGGATTGTTGCAAATTTTGACATTTTTTTCATTCTGTGGGAAGCTAGAACACCTAGAATGGGCACAGTATTGCGAGGAATATTTCGACTACAGAGCATTAACTTCCAAATTATACGGAAATATTAAATGTTATTTCCTTTGGGTCTAGTGCATGTTAGAACATAATGCCTAGTGTCAGTTAATTTACCCACAAACACAAGCTTTCCTCGGCCAACACCTTCGTAACTGTACGTAATACAAGAACTAAGCTAACTCAGATAATATGGCGTGCAGCACGCTTATGCACCTTATCATTCGAGATACTCAGAACATGGTTAACTTAGTTCGAATGGAAAAAGGGTCGTCGGTTATTCCAAAGAGTGTCTTAATTTTCTCTAGTCCCTCCAGAGAAATATCGGAAGATTACCTCGATTTAGGCAAGACTTCTTCCTTTCACATCTTTTCCAAATCATCAACCAACCATCAGCCCAATATTAAACTATGTACAGTAGGAGATATTATCAGCGCTCTAAAATGAACTAATGAAAAGAATACGTGGATCTATACCTCCTCTCCCACACCTTTCAGGTACGGTGCCGAATTAAACAGACAGGAAAATTTACTGCCACTACATAAACTTGGCTTTCAGCAGAAGTGCCTAGTGTACATTTAAATTATCTGGTCCACAGTAATTTGTACCAGATGTTACCAACGTGCATTTAGTGCTCGGACGGCCCATTGTAAAGAAAATGATGGGTGTTCTGGCTCTTTGGGCCCCTTCCTCCTCCCCCTTTCATCCCCCAACCCCTAAACAGCTCTTACACCAACAGACACCTGACACGATTTTACTGCAATGGCTTTGAGATAGGGACGAGGGATTTTAGGGCACAGATATCATGCAGCTCACAGAGCGCGTGCGCGCTGCCACAACCAGTCACAAGTATTGTGACATCACAATGTAGGCGGGATCTGCCGGGTTGCCATGGGGATGAAATGAATGAACGAGATAGCCGTGTTTGAACTTGGTCGAATATAAGCTAAAGGGACTTCTGTTCGCGTGCCACTGATCACGTGTCACGCGTGGGTGTAAAGTCGATCGTTATCGCACGCGTGAAGACAACTTGGCTGTAGTCCGTGCGATGTATGTATACCGGTGTGATTTCTTTGCTATTATCTCGTAACAAGGACATCCTGAATAAGAATTCAGGCAGTGATAACAGGCACAGTCAGGTGCCAAACGAAATAAATGTACTGAAGTTTATGCTTGTATGTGTCTGCTCTTAAGAAACATTTAATATCGACAAATTTCAAGTGACCCGTTTCTTTCTCGCTTATGGAAAAGTGCTTCTTTCAAAGCAGAATCTCACAGCAGGTACAGAATTGGTAAGTAACAAGCTGAAATATTCAAGACCTGAATATCAGTAATATACTTTATATTTAATTTATTAATACTTACAAGGACGTCGCATGCCAGTGTTGTTGTTTCGTATTCATTTGGGAGGTCACGGTTTCGAATCTCTGTCCGGTATTGGCTATACTGAAGTGTTTTGTGGTTCCTCCTCTTCGGAAATTAGTATCTGTACTAAGCCTATAACAAGTATCAACACGAAAACAATGAGAAACCTGCTTCATAAGTTTAAGTTTAAATTTTCAAAAACTCAGAAAGTATTTTAGGCTAATACAAAATTACGTAGAATTTGTACCTTGCAGCTGCATTTTACAAAAGTACGTCCAGTAAAATTGCTCGTTGAAACTGCACATACTGTATCATAAAAACTGAAACAAGAATTTAATGTTCAGGTGACAGTGCATCGTAATAAATACTTATAATAAAACCAACCAGATGCACTAATTTCTCAAATTTATTTTTGGAATAAAACTCTACATGTTTCGAACAGTTCCTCTGTCCATCATCAGGAGTTATTCACTGTAAACACGGCAATGGTATATTGGTATATGTCAGCAAAACTGTATGACATATACCATTGCTATGTGTACAGTGAAAAACTCCTGATGATGGACAGAGGAACTGCCCGAAACCTGTAGAGTTTTATTCCAAAAATAAATTTGAGAAATTATTGCATCTAGTTGGTTTTATTATAACAACTGAAACAAGAATGCAATTAATAGTGCACTGAATTGTGAAAATGTGAGATTGACTGCTATTAGCCCTTTATACAAATGTATCATTAAACTAACGGCTTATCCATAAATGCCTAACACAACAGGAAGCCTAATTCAAAGACAGATTTGTGTGTTTTACAAATTACCAAATGCTGCTGTTTTTGTAACTCCCAGAAATAACAAACGGTAACTCCTCCCAACACTTTGAAAATTAAATTACTTCTAAAAAATTTAGAACTGCAGTTCACACATTGCAGAAAGAACACTGAGTCCCTATTACAAAGTTAACGTTGATTGGAGCCACAGACCCTGTTTTAAGAACTAAAAACACATCAATAAAATCTGTAGGTAATACGAAGAATTTTAAAATATTTTTATATATAATTACAACTCGATATTAAACAATTAATGCAAGCTGAACAGAATATTACCTGTAGAATGTTACGGTGTGGGATTTAGAAAAATCATTTTTGGACACAAAAATCCTAAGCTTCCAGTTCTAGTAGATGAATTGGTAATACGCAGTGTTGTGTTTTCACTAAGTAACGTATTTTACATGAAATAAAACTGGTTGGATGTTCAATAAACTGACGAGAAAATCATTCAATCGCGTATAGAAGAACTGTTCGTGCACGCACACAAAAAAGTACGACAGTTAAGAAACAAATAAAATTCCCTAAAAGTGATATTAATTTTTGAGCTGTTCAGAGAATAGAAAATGGAGAAGGGAATTTTTAAATAAGAAACGGCTGAATTTGAACGAAAAGGTAGCCTGTACGAAAATAATCAGACGTACTAATAAAATCCTAGGAATAGACGTAGGTAGATGTTTAGACGAAGTTAAATGTAAGTGATATAATAAGAAAAATATCATTCCCGTAGTAAAACCAACCAGATGCACCAATGTATCAAATTTATTTTATTTTTGGAATGACACTCTACATGTTTCGGACGGTCTTTCCTTCCATCATCAGGAGTTCAAGACTGTACATACAGCAACAGATACTGCTGTCTGCTTGCTAGCAAGCAGACAGCAGTATCTGTTTGACAAATGCCTGTTGCTGTATGTACAGTCTTGAACTCCTGATGATGGACGGAAAGACCGTCCGAAACATGAAGAGTGTCATTCTAAAACAAACAAATTTGATACATTGGTGCATCTGGTTTATTTTTACTATAGGAATGATATTACGATGCACGGCCCTATGAACATCAAAGAAGAATATTCTTAAACATTATGTACTATTGGCGCAAGGGGCTACCGTCGTGAAAACCCGGTTTTAACTGGTAGATGGTCACAAGAAAAATAAACTGTCTGAATAAATATTAACATTAAGTTACATAATTTTTTTAAGTTGTCCATTCCGTGCATTTTTTCACATTCGACACTCTTTCAATATTCCAAAGAAATTAGTATATTTATTTTCAATAAATGTTTCTATCACATCGCTCCTACATGCAGAGAACACACATAACACACAACAGAAACCAGATGGTTTTGTGCCAGTAAGGTTATATACACCATTTTCTTTCAGAAGATGGTGTATATAACATATCGAAACATGTAGGAGAGATGTGAAAGAAACAGGTATTAAAAATACAGATGTACATTTGGTTGGACTATGGAAAATAGAGTTTAATTAAGTTATACAGATCCAAATTAATGTGACAAATCTTAAGGTGTGTCATCC
>Ga0123352_10009517_pt1 | contig 15203 bp, 11 predicted proteins | sample TergutLab28metaG_FD_89700 | JGI IMG/M metagenome (GOLD analysis project Ga0123352, IMG submission 89700) | Labiotermes labralis P1 segment gut microbial communities from Petit-Saut dam, French Guiana - Lab288 P1 | ecosystem: Host-associated > Arthropoda: Insects > Digestive system > Gut ... | reverse complement strand
TACTTTGATGTGGATAATTCCCAGACAGCATATACAGTTCACGATGAATCCTAAACGAATTTATAAACGACATCACAAACATAATGAACAGCCCAGGCACAAGATAAACCACCGTGATTTTGAAAAACATACGGATTTTCCCCATGCCATCCACGGCCGCCCACTCGTAATATTCATTTGGGATATTGGCACGAGCAGCCAGAGCCAATACAAGGTTAAAGCCGAGATTCTTCCAAATATATAACCCTACTGCGATGGTAAAAGCATGGTCTGTTTGCAGCCAATCTGTATTTACATTTAACAAGCGGCTTACAAAACCGTTTGATGTAAAAAGGCTTTGAAAGAAAAAGGCTATGCTGGCGGTAGGTATAACAAGCGGTGACATCAGTATCGTTTTAAGCCATCCCATCCTTTTTAAGTTAAACAACAAACAGGCTATAAATAACGGTATTGCTATGCTTAGAGGTATGGCAACCGTCATGAATCTGAAAGTATTCCAAGCGGCAAGCCGAAAGGCTTCGCTATTAAACAGATTCGCAAAGTTGTCGATGCCCACAAAATTTCCACTTCTGTCTGTAGTTGCATAACTTAGTGACATGAAAAATGGGATTATATAAAATAATGCCACACCAGCAAGGCTTGGAATTAGGAAGGAAAACGCTATTGCATTTTCCTTCCCAGGTCGCATGGGCGAGCAGCGGGCTTTGCCCGCGACCAGCCTAATTTTTAGCATTTTACTCATTTAAGTAGGTGGTAAGCCTTGCTTGAAGATTTCTTGCCGCTTGTTCGGCGGTCACTTCGCCGTCAAAAAAGCGTGTCATTTCAGTTCTAACGAAGTCACCGATGAATGGGTCGGACGTTCCTGCTATGGTTAATCTATCTGCAAGGGAATTGAATAGGTTAAGGTTTGTTTCAAAGTCAACCCCTTCAGGCACAAAGCCTAGCACCCGTTGGCTTTCCAGCATCGCGCTGCTGCCAGTTATTGCCGCATTTCTATTGACAGGAGTAGCCCACATTTCGGGAGAGGACTGCATTTCATATGACAATAAGAATTGCAGAAAGCGTGCGGCCAGTTCTTGATTTTGGCTATTAGCGTTTATCGCCATGTGGTTGCGTGCGCTTACCAGGCCCTCTCCTCGGGAGTTTGTCATAATGTTAAAGCCTGTATAATCCTCTATGCCATTCACATTCATTATAATGTTGTGGAAAATAGTTTCACTTATTACCGGTGTCGCTATCCCCCATGTTCCAAAAGTTAGATTGTCAGCTATTGACTGCACATCTTCAAGCAGGCTTACAAATTTTTCGTTATCAACATTTGCCGTCCTATTTGCTAGGTCAATAAACTCGTTGAAGTAAAGTTCAAATATTCTGTAGGCAAGAGTGGTTGTACACATTCCCATTGGGCTATGGATAAGGTCTAAATCCGGATATGCGTGTGCAAGAGCAATTACATCTTCAAGTGAAAAACGATTTGGGTTAACCTCAGTTATCACGCTATCGCCTAATCTAAAAGCATTAATATTAAAACCAAGTGGTATTACATAACGCCCGCCGCTATAGAGGTAGGCATCAAGGATGTTTTGATAAAACTCTCCTTGTGACAAATCAATTATGCTGTTAAGGTCAACAAGTCTGCCCGCATCTGCTAACCGTTGCCATGCAAGGTGTGAAGCACTGATAATATCCTCACCTAAGCCACTCATTAGCGCAGTATTAATAATTTGTGTATAGCTGGTAAAGTCACCGACCCTATTTATAGTTACTGTATATCGACCATCGTACATGTATTCAAACCTTCTAACAGCTTCTTCTAAAAATGAATCATCAAACAGAGCAGCTATAGTTAATTCGTTACTTGCGTTTGTACCGCTGTTACTCGTAGGCGTTTCTGATGAGCCGCAACCTGAAAATGCAACCGTGCAGATTAGCACTAATGTTATAATTGACAAATACTTTTTCATGAAAATTCGTCCTCCTATTGAATATATGGGTTTATTGGGCGCATTGAAATCATTTCCCCATCTTCGCCCATACCGCCAACTATATAGCTACTGAAAAACAAATGTAATTGCCCTCGGTTATCATCCCATACAACACAAGCCATAAGTGCTTCCGCTATGGGCATTAGAGGTATCATCAACTGAGGTATCATCAACTCTCCGTTTATCCTTTGAATAGGTGAACTAAGGGGCATAATTAGCGGCTGTGCCGCGCCAACATTCACTAAAGAAAGCGTTGTATCCCCCGCCGTGATGGTTACTATTGCAACCGAATTTCTTATTGTTACGGTGGATGTTTGCTCATCCCATGTCGTTGTAAAAGAAGATATTTCCTGCCAATTTGCTGGTATTACCATATGTTCAAACACGCCGAATAATGGGACAAATACTTCACCGTTCTTTATAATGGGTCGTTGTCCGTCAAAAGCAAGTTCGGTTCCGCTGACTATAAGTGGTATTTCTGTTCCGTTAGCAAGCCCAATTTGCACCTCTGTTGGCGGAGTTGCTATTTCATAGCCCTCAGGCACATCAAGATAACGACTTCTTGTATTGTCCGAAGAAGCATTGTTCGTTGGTGCTTCATTGCTGGTAGACGAATTTACAGATAGGTTTTGCTCAGTTACGGTCGTAGCCGCAGCCGTTTCTTCTCTTGTTGAATTTACAACATCGGAATTTGAACCGCAGCCAGATAGTGCAAATAACACCATAGCCCCAATAATTCCAATAAATAGTTTTTTGTACATGATGTACCTCCTAATTATTTACGCCATCACAGTTTCGCCAGTTGTTTTGTCGAATACATGTATGTGACGTTTATCAACATTTATTTTTACTACATCGCCATTGTTAGCCAAAGTGTCAGGGTCGCAATTGGATAGAATATTTATCCCATTCAAGTCCAAGTGGATGTGCATATCGGCACCCATCAACTCTATGCGCTCAACTATAGCTGTCATATTGCCCTCTCCAATCGAAAAATGTTCTGGTCGCACTCCGTACATAACATTTTCGGAACACTGCCCTGTTATAGCAGATAATGCTTTCCCAGCATGAGATGAAGCATCAATAAAATTCATCTGCGGCGTGCCGATGAATCCTGCTACAAACATGTTTATGGGTTTGTTATAAAGATTTTTGGGCGTATCTATTTGCTGTACAATGCCCTTGTCCATGACTACTATTCGTGTGCCGAGTGTCATGGCTTCCGCATGGTCGTGCGTGACGTATACAAAAGTTGTTTTCAAGCGCTTGTAAAGATTGTAAATCTCTGTACGCATTTGGGTTCTTAGCTTTGCATCAAGGTTAGAAAGTGGTTCGTCCATGAGAAAAACTTTCGGGTCTCGTACAATAGCCCTTCCCATTGCCGCACGTTGGCGTTGGCCACCTGATAACGTCTTTGGCTTGCGTTCTAATAAGTCCTCAATGCCAAGAATTTTTGCTACAGCCTCCACTCGCTGCTTGATTTCGTCTTTTGGAATCTTGCGCATTTTCAAGCCGAAGACCATGTTGTTATAGATAGTCATATGCGGATAGAGTGCATAGTTTTGGAAAACCATAGCAATATCACGGTCTTTTGACGGCACATCATTTACTTTTTTACCGTCAATAAGCAGTTCGCCGCCTGTAATTTCCTCTAAGCCTGCAATCATAAATTAGCCATTTACCCCTCCATGCTTCAATAGTTTTCCGGCACCTGAAAACATCATACCAGTTTCAAATTGCACTTTGAGGATTTTGTCACAAGCGTTCTCCGCTATGCCCTAAACGTTAATTGGGATATTACGTTCAGGGCAAAACCGTATACGCTCACGACATTTTGCTAGAAAACCGCGCTACAGCTATGATATAATTAGACCAAATACACCACATAGGAGAGAGTTATGCTTGGAATTGTTATTTGCGATGATGACCGATTTATGCTTGATATGTCCGCTGATGCGGCACTTAAATGTATAGAGAAAGAAAACTTAAACGCTCGTATCGTCTGTGCCACGGGGGATTCGGCCGAAGTCATGCTCTATATCAAAAAAAATCCCGGTGACTATCTCTATTTTCTGGATATTGACCTTGGACGAGCCACGTTAAATGGCGTTGATGTAGCGCGCCTTATTAAGAAGCAAGAACCCTTATCAAAAATCGTTTTTGTCACAAGTCACGCAGATATGGGTATGGATATATTAAAGAGTGGGGTAGAAGCGTTTGGTTTTATTGAAAAAACAGCCGATAGAAGCAAAATACTCCAAGAGTACAAGAAATACATCCGTCTTATTTTGGAAAACACCCAGAGTGATGTCCAAATAAATGAACCTGCCGTAAACCTTTTAATTGGCATTGATGAATACCTAGCCTTGCCAATTTCGCAAATATTGTATGTAGATACCGATAAGACAGTGTCACATTTTGTACGTTACCATACCGTAGATGGTTCGGATGTGTCAGTGCGTGACACCATAGAAAATGTCCTGCAAAAACTGGGCAATGATTTTATGAAAAGCCATCGCTCGGTGATTATCAATAAAAATTATGTAGTTTCTGTTTCGGACGGGGTGGTTAATTTTGCAGGAGGGGAGCAAGCAGGTTGCTCTTTTAGGCTAAGAAGTGAAGTTATGAAGAGATGTGGGGTGAAAAAAGTATGAGGTATATGGCACTATACGATAATTACCTTATGACTGAAGCCACAAGAGCGTATGTTAGGGTCAGCCATTCCCCCTCATGGTGGGAAGTGTTACTCCGTGTCATATATAGAAGCGATTTTTCGCCTTTGATAGTGCTTTCATTTTTGTTCGCTCTTGGCATTATCGCAAAAAAGTGGCCGCATAAGGCGGTTGAAGTCATAGCTACGATACTTGCCTTTAGTGTCATTATTGTACCTACGATTCATTGGTTTAGCCCCGGTAGCATAACTATGTTGCGTTTAGCGATTGCATTTGTAATGACAGCAACTGTATTCATTCTTAATTTTGTTAAACTTCGTATTTTGGACTACGCTATCTTGTTTTCGTGTTTTGCATTTCTATCAAGGTTTGTAGGCATTGTAGGTCCCGTAACGCACATTGCCAGCAGGCTTGGCATGGCATTGCCCACGTTAATAACATTGATTGCTATTTTGATAGTATACAGAGTGAGGCTTGGCCAGTTAAAAGGGAATTTGTTCTACTGCTGGTTTACATCCATTCTAGTTTTTATCAATGGGTATGTAGCACATTTTTTATTTTGGAGATATGTAGTTCACATAGGGCAAACACAGGAAACCATGTTTGGAGCGTTATTTGTATGGGGAATAACCGTGTCTTTAGTATGCGGTCTTAGTGCTTTGCTAATATTCTTCGTTAAGCGACTGCTTAAAAAACATTTTGACAACATAAACCGCATGGGTAAAACCTATCCGCTTATCGAGCGATTTATAATAATAAACTCTATTGTGTTTTTATTGTTAATGGGATTTGCTTACTACTTTTTTGGAGAGATACATCTGACACATGACCCTGCTTATGGATGGGTTGCCACAAGGCAATATCCAATTTTAGAACTCGCCAATTTGATTCTGATGTTTTTTATGATTTTGCAACTTTCATTCATTATCATGATTTTTAGAATAACTTGGTTAAAAGACAATTTGAAGGTTTCAGCAGTTGAAAACCAAAGCCTTGCTGCCTATTCATCCAGCTTGGAAAAGAGCATGGACGATATAAAAAATATCAAGCACGATGTTAAAAATATTTTTCTGACAATGGGGAATTTTGTTGAGCGTAGCGGCGACAAAGAAATGCAAGCGTTTTACAGTAAAAAAATAAGCCCCTTTGCCGTTGATGAAATTGCTAAAAATGATTTGCTAGGTAAATTGGCAGGGCTTGATAATGAGCAATTAAAAGCGTTTATATTCTATAAGACATCTCAAGCAATTGAGCGAGATGTAGACATTGATTTAGATATTTCTGCCCAAGTGCCTAATTTTGAAAGTGGCGGCAGATTTTCGATTGAGCTCATTGACCTCGTTCGCATCTTAGGGATATTGTTTGATAATGCCCTTGAGGAGTGTGTAGAAATTCCCGACGGCCGAATCTTTGTCCGAATATCCCGAAATGATGAAATGATTTCATATGTGATAAAGAATACAGTCCGACAAGAGATAAAGGAAAAAGGAATAAGACCGGGAGCATCTACAAAGGGTAAAGACAGGGGTAAAGGCCTTGTCGGTGTCCGAAACATCATTAACAAATATGATGCTGTTTTGCTTAATTCGTATTTTTCAGAAGATTACTTTGTGCAAAGTCTGATTGTACATGCTAGAACTGATGCGTAAGTTGCTTGAAAGCTAATTAAAAAATGACCAGTTGCAATCTCAAAACTGGTCATTTTTGTGTAAAAACACTGTTGCGACATAGTTGTGCCTTAGCTGTGTCAAGGCTATAAATTCCCTAGCAGTTCAACGGCACCCCCCACCACGCCCACGGCACTTTGCACGAAGTGAAAGTGTCTAAGTGGGTTCATGACACTTTGCAGAAGTAGTCATGATAACGCTCCTAACGTAACTACGCCTAGCGCGATATTGCTCTTATCTCTACAGGCAAAACATAGAGGCATACTTGCTGGAAAGAAAAATATCGCCAGCACTATGACGATATTTTCGATAAGTATTGCAGCTATTGTTGTTGGTCACGCAAGCAATGCCACCTATAAAAACCTGTAAATTAGCCATTTCTAAGATGTGCAATTTTGATACTCATATACCGACGTCCGTCATTAAAGCACGTAATTCCGGGTATGGCATAACAAAACGCTGACTAAGATATCGTAACGAAGCGCCCAGCTCACCATCTGGCCCTCCATATTGCGTTAAAATAAACTTAGCCAATGCAGGGTTTGGGTTTTTAATTTTCACCGGGTACTGTAGCTTCTTTTCATAAACAAACATTTACCATTTCTCCCTTCATAATTTTGCAGCTATTCCCATGGCCATGGATCATAAACCCACGATTCATAAGGTGGCTTCTGAGATTGGTCTTGTACGGCCTTTTTCGCCTCTTCGCATTTCTGTTTATACTCCATGTACAGCTTGGCAGCGTTTACATCATTTGGGTGTACATCAAGGTACAACCTTAATTCGTGGCGTACAAAATCCACCTTCATCCATTCTGTCATTGGCGTGCAAGGCAAGTGCTTGCGGATTTCAAAATCTTTAAAAGGCAGATCTAACTCCGGAAACAGTGTGCCACGTATTATCGCATCGTCGTCCGAATAACGCTTTGTAAACTGCTGTGCCGGAACATACGGATACGCGAGTGGTGCGTTTTGATGCATGTGAGACATGTACATTCTCCTCCTAAAATAACAATATTCCATTATATTGTTACAGCGCAAATAGTGTTCTATTAAATTAAAAATTTTGGAGCATGTCCGTTATTCTATACCAAAAAAAAGCGTCGATTCCAGACGCCTTTTTACATTGAGTGTAAGATATTACCCATTTAGATTACCGTCATGCTATAATAACATTGTGAAATTGGGTAGAAAATATATATTTTACGAAAGGTAGGATTGAATGAATAAACCTTTTTGGGAAGCATCATATAAAGATGACAATATCTCTACATTTGGAACAGAACCAAATCAATCGATTAAAGAACATGAACATTTATTTAAAAAGGCATGGCGTATTTTAGAAATAGGTTGTGGGGAAGGAAAAAATCCGCTTTATTTAGCAAACAAAGGATTTTCAGATATAAATGCTTTTGATTTATCCGAAAATGGAATAGCAAAACTTTCAAAAGCCGCAAGCAAGCGCGGCTTATCCGTTAATGCATGGGTACAAGATTTACGAAGCTTTCAATTTGAAAAACAATATGATTTAATAATCTCGATTGGGACATTGCATTTTGTAGAAAAATGTGATTGGTCATCGTTGCTGTTGAGGGCAAAAGAAAACACGAATATTGGCGGTATACACATCATCAATATTTTCACCAATTCTGTTCCGGCATCGCCGGACATTGTGGATTTTGCCGTGGGGTTGGCAGATGATAAAGAAATAGAAACGTTATACCATGATTGGACTATATTAGAATCTAAGTCATACACCTTTGAAGATGAGCATCCCGGGGTGCAAAAACATATACATTCTTGCAATAGAATCGTAGCACAGCGCACAGTATAAGGAGTAAAAATCTATAGGTATTGCGCTTTACCATGCTTTGTGGTGGGGGCCCGATAGTATAATCACGAATTTTATCAGAGGATATTTTTCCGCAAATAACGTAAGCGATTTTTGGCTTGCAAAAATCCCAATGTTTATGAAATTCCGGCAAATATGTAAGTTCAGTTAGCTTTTTAAACCTCAAAGCATAAAAAGGAACGGATATTTAACATAGAAAACGATATTTTATTCACAGGTTGTGAAATAAAGGCTTCACTTTTCAAGCGATCTTACTAAAATGAAGGTGCGACAAAAATTTATATACTGTAAGGTTAAGTGTGAAGAAAACCACTTCACACTTGATTTGAGGGTCAAATGCGAATGCTTGCATTCGCGCTTGACCCATGGGAGGCAATTATGAAATGTAAATCTTATTCATTTAACACCCTTGGCAATTATATATATGCTGATGTTATTGCCTTTTATAATGGAAAATGGCTACTCAGTAAACACAAGGAAAGAACCACGTGGGAAACACAGGGCGGACATATTGAAGCTGGCGAGACACCATTGGAAGCCGCGAAAAGAGAACTATATGAAGAATCAGGAGCGCTAGAGTTTGACATCGAACCGCTTTGCGATTATTCGGTTAGTGGAGAATTTAACGGAGCCGATATACAGGGAAATAGTCAAGTTTTTATTGCAAAAGTTCATTCTTTGGGCAAAATACCACAGCAAAGCGAAATGGAGGTAGTTTGCTTATTTGATTCTTTACCAGATAATTTAACTTATTTGGAAGTAACAAAGGAAATTCTGCCAATAGTCTTAGAAAAGCTACCCCCATCATTGCCTTAAAAAAATACACAGACCTTTAGACGAATTCCCTACAAGAATGTTAAACGAAATAAAATTTAGTAGTTGGGAGACAGGTTACGATACAATAGCACATTTGTTAAATTCCAAGCGGTAAGGGGTGCGTGTTGAGCTATTATCTTTGAGTAAAATTTCAGTATAAGTTAAATTTTATCTTGCTTCGTTATCTTAGTTCATAGTATTATTTTTGTGTAATGGTCTTGGGCTGTTGACGAACCATTTCAAAATAAAATGCAGGAGGACATCTATATGAAAACTTATAGCTTTGTTTTAAGCAGCATATCCATTGTTTCGGGCGGTAATTCCATTGTTTTAGGCGGTAATGTCAAATAATTTGACAGGGCAGTTATGCTATCTGTCCTGTCATAAAAACAGGAGGAGTAGCATTGAAAAATCAAATAAACAACGATATTTTCTATAATGAGAATTTCCCACGCTCAAATAAATATGATCCTGCATGGATTATAGATAATGCAATGGGTCCGCATCCGCTTTGGCTGACAGAGTTTTTGGTACAGTCACTGCAGTTAAAACCAGGTATGCGTGTTCTTGACCTTGCTTGTGGTAAAGGGATAACGAGTGTTTTTCTTGCTCGTGAATTTGGAGTACAGGTATACTCTGTAGATTTTGATAAGTGGGATGGGTATTCTACCGTTGCGACTGGATGGAATAACGCTAAAGAACACGATGTTGAAAATTTAGTTGCTCCCATAAGAGCAGATGCTCAAGATTTGCCTTTTGCACCAGGTTTTTTTGATGCAATTGTCTGCATAAACTCTTGGTACTATTTTGGTCAAGATGAAGCATATTTAGAAAATATCCTAAGATTTCTACGTCCAGGCGGTCAGCTTGGTATGGTTATTAACGGATATCCAAATGAAACCCCTGAAAATGTTCCTGATTATCTTATGGAATATTTAGGCGAAGATCAATTGTGGACATGGAAATCCGTGTCATGGTATAAGGATTTATGGGAAAAAGATGGACTTGTGTCCATTAATGTGGCAGACGCGCTCCCCAATGCCAGTGACTTGTTGATACGCTATTATACGGCTGAACTTGCGTATGACTCGTCTGGGGACGATGACATTGATATTTATGAAGAAGACAACGGAGAGTATATGGGCTTCGTTCGTTTGATAGCAACAAAGAAATGAAAGTGAACTGAAATATCTATGGACTACTTTTGGTAGTCCATTTTTTATACTATTTAACCACACACTTGGAGGTCATATGACAACAAACATATTCAACAACAATACAATCAACACAAATTCATGGAAAACATTCTGGCGCGCTGACGTCCAACCAGGGATGTCTCGCTAAAGCAAAAAAACGAGACATCCCTTCTTCTTTTGTTTTTACTTATTAAACATCATACTACAACTTTATTAAATTTGTTTTCTTGACAAAAATAAAAAAATGTAACATAGTTGTAATATAAGCACGCTTGACAAGGTTATATGTATATAATCTAAACATCTAGGAGGAACTCTTATGTTACAAAAACGCCACAGTGCCCTGTTGTACATTCTTGCTACTATTATTCTATTAGTGTCTGCAAGTTATGTATATAACCGCATCAACCATCGTACAACCGTAAGACAAGCCAGAGCAGAACATGTTTTACAATTTCCAGAATTGCACCAGTTAACCTTGGTCACAAATCACATTTACTACGCCGGAACAGATTTTATTGCAACAGTTCAGTTAAACGACATGGACGGTCAGCCGATTAAGGCTAATTTGCAAGTAACACTTTTTCAATATGAAGCAGGTACTGATTCGAAACATTTTTCCACCGACTATTTAGGCCGTGCAGATATTTCATTCCCCATACCGGACACATTTCCAATCCCAGAATGGGAAAACAGATGGACTGACCTAAATATACGTGTAGATTCCGAATTAGGATTTGAGTACTTTACAAGAAGTATTAACTTTGCCACAATCCACGACAAAAACCTGATTATTCATTTTGATAAAGGACTGTACAACCCTGGTGATGATGTACTGTTCCGCATACTAGCATTAGATAATGCCACCGCGCGCCCTTTTGCTACAGAATTTACCGTTTCTATTTTTGACGGTAACGATAATCGCGTCTACCACCAAAGTGTACAAACTTCAAACTTTGGCATCTTCGGCGGTCGGTTTAGCCTTGCAGACGAGGTAAACAGCGGCCTTTACCGACTAACAGTAGAATATAGCGGCACAATTGTAGCCGAAGAACGTTTTGAAGTACGCCCCTATGTTCTACCACAATTTGCAGTAACCTTGCAAACAACTCAAAATGAATACAATATTGGTGATACAATTTACATTACAGGCACTGCACGTTATTTTTTTGACGAACCTGTAAACCAAGGCACAGTCAGTGTATTTATTAATAACGAACCAAAACTAACACTTACAGAACTTGACGAACACGGCATGTTTTCATTAACTCACATAGCTGAAAACCCAGGACAATATAACATTTGGGCAGAAGTCATAGATAATTCCAATTTCCGCCAGGAAGCAATCCTAACCGTTACCGTTGCAGACGGCCCATTTGAAATTGACCTCATGCCCGAACATGGATATCTTATACAAGGCATGCCTAATACCATCTATATTTTCACCCACAGTGCCAGTGGTGCACCCATTCGGACACATTTACAACTTACCGGACGTGGGTTTAGCCGCCAGGTAGCGACCGATGAAAACGGCATAGGAATGTTCATACTTGAAGACGTAGAAAACGAAAACCTAATATCTGTACGCGCTGTAGACATGTATGGCAATAACGTACAACGTGATTTTATGTTTGACAGCGTTTCTCGAAACATTGCAATAAGTACAGACTGGCCTCGCTATGCAATGGGTGATACAATTTATGTAAGCATACATGGCAGAGATGGTGGCACATATAGTCTGTTCATATATAAAAACGATCAACTTCTACAAATTAAAAATACGGATCAAAACCATGTAGCACTTAATTTAGGGGATATCTATGGGCTTATAGACATACATGCGGTTTGGCTTGCGTACAGCGACCATCACCATTGGCAATACGAATTCTTACCCTCCGCACGTAGAACGATATTCATAGACCCGGGACACTTCATGCATATTTCAGTACAAAGCGACAGGCCTGAATACCGTCCGGGGGAATTTGCAAATCTCAACATTGGCGTAACCGATCAGCGTGGCATTCCACTTGAGGCGGCACTGCTGGTAAACATAGTAGACGAAGCCGTACTAAATGTAGCCGCAAACGATCTTTCCATATGTAATATACGATTAGCCCTTGAAGGCATCCGCTTTAGCCCAGACCTTGACGCCGCCACATTGTATGCGTCACTTATTGCAGGGGCGTCCGAGCAGGCTATTACGCGACTACTTTTACGGCAGGGCGATACTTCACCCATGGTGCGTACGGACTTGTTAATTAACCATCGCTCAGAAAATTATCTGCATTATACCTCATGGGATAACTTCACACGCGGGTTACGAAATTTTTTTAGAATTTGGATAATTGTTGCAGTATCTGTTTTCTTTTTTATTACTTTACGAAGCCGCTCACAAGCGCATGCAGCCTTAAAACTTACGTCACTTAAAACAGAGGATGTCCTTACAGAAGAAAACTGGGAACAATCCATATCAAAAAAGCGAGAGCGCATTTCCACTTGTATTGTTATTTTATCCCTCATTGCAGTTGCAATCGCATTAATGTTTATATCCGGCTGTGGTGCCGGTGGCAATAACGATAACTTTGCTACACCTGCCGAAGCGCCACAACCTGTTGCTGAAGCTGCTGATTTTGATGCTGCACCCATGCAACCCGCCGCAGACTTCACGCCTGCAACTCCACCCCCGGCACAAGATGTTTTTGAATCTGTCGATGTGGAAGCAGCACCAGAGCCACCACCAATAGGCGAAATAGAAACCCAAACCGCAAGAGTACGCCGCCTATTTTTAGAAACCATGTTATTTGTACCAGAACTTATCGCACGAGACGGACAGGCAAATTTAGACTTTATGCTAGCAGACAACATTACAACTTGGAATATTCAAGTGGTGGGCAACACCATGGACGGTATTGTAGGCCATACACAAAGCAGCATACGCGTTTTCCAGCCTTTCTTTGTAGACTTCGAATTGCCCCGCAACTCCATCCGCCACGACAGGATAAGTATCCCAGTAACCGTATTTAATTACACTGAATATGACCAAGACGTGATTCTCACAATTGCCGAAATGGATTGGTTCACTTTGCATACCGACCCTGTACAAACCCTCTTTATAGCGTCCAATCAATCACAAATGGTTTATATTCCCATAACCATCACAGATTTTGGTAACTTTGTTTTCCGCGCCTATGCAGACACCCATGGCTATGCAGACGCCGCAGAACGAGGCATAAGAGTGAACCCAGAAGGTTTTGGCATACACCGGGTAGTATCCGCCGGAAGAATAGAAAACAGCACATGGCGGCATTTACTATTCATAGACGAGCATATTGCAGATACACGCAGTGCCACCATAACATTCCACCCATCAGCCATGTCCCAAGTAATAGAAGGCATGGAAAATATCTTCAGAATGCCATTTGGATGTTTCGAACAAACTTCCTCCATTTTGTATCCAAATATACTTGCCCTGCAATTTATGCAACAGCAAAACATTATTAACCCGCAGCTTAAAGAAAGAGCTCTTAGGTATATCTCTAGCGGTTATCAGCGAATGCTTACATTTGAAGTAAGCAGCCAACCAGGCGGATTTTCTCTATTTGGCCACGCTCCTGCGGAAACAGTGCTTACAGCCTATGGGCTGATGCAGTTTACAGCTTTGTCCGATGTGTACACCATTGACCAACGTGTATTAAACCGAATGGCAGCATTCTTATTTGACGGACAAAACATGGACGGCACATTTCAAATACAAGGCTGGCATGGCAGCAATGCTGATGAGTTCACTACTGCAAATGCATATATCGCATGGGCATTGTCCGAAGCATTTCCAAGGGACCAAAGGCTTGATATCACAGTCGATTACCTAATTTCTCAACTAGATAGCGTAAGCGACAACTATACCCTTGCATTAATTGCAAACACTTTAATAAATACGAATCACTACATGGCACAGCAGGTAGTAAACCGCCTACATTCAAACGTAATAAGAGATGGCGAAACTGCATATTTAACATCCACCTCCAGAGACTTCATGGGTGCATTTGGCTGGATGCAAGATCTTCAAACAACGGCCCTCACATCCATTGCATTTTCAGGCCTTAATGCTCACGACAATACAAATAACTTGCTTATAAATTATATACTACAAAGCAGAGATTCTTGGGGTACATGGCATAGCACACAAGCCACAATTTTATGCTTAAAAGCCCTCGTGCGCCAAGACCCAGGCCCACCCCTCGAAGACGGACAAATTACCCTTACCGTGGGAAGTGATCAACGAATTATAGACGTTGATGGCGATAATTCATTAGATTTTTATCAAGTACGTTTCACAGCCCTGGAAGCAGAAAACATTATGGACATCCAATTCCCAAATATAGGCAGAATGGTTTATAGCATATCCCTCAATTATTTTGTACCCTACGACTCTGTCGAACTTAACCGCGGTTTTGAAATAACCTCCACCATGCAAACGAGATTAGCAGTGCATGAACGTGTAGAGCAGACGCTGCAAATAATAAACACTTCCGGCCATTTTGTAGACAACGCAGTGGTAGCCATAACCATACCACAAGGCTTTAGAGTAGATCAAAGCAGCTTGTCAGCCCTCATGCACCGCGGCATTGAAAGGTACGAAACCCGACACGATAATATTAATTTATATTTACGCGATATAATGCCTGGCGAAATTATAAACTTAAGTGTAGCCTATCGCCCGGCTTTTCCGGTTGCAATAACCGGCGGCCACGCGCGGGTGTTTGACTACTACAACCCATCCATCGAAGGGTTTTTAATGCCAGTGGACATTGTTGTAGAGTAATAAAAAAATAAATCCTTGACCTAATCCGTACTAATATATATAATACACGCAAAACTTAAAAGCTTTGGAGGTGAAAATTTGTTCCAGATCGATTTAAAAAGCCGAAAAGCCATATACGAGCAGGTGATAGACAATTTTAAACGCCTCATTGTAACCGGTGTACTGCGCAAGGACGAAAAAGTTCCATCAGTAAG
>Ga0123352_10009513_pt1 | contig 15204 bp, 11 predicted proteins | sample TergutLab28metaG_FD_89700 | JGI IMG/M metagenome (GOLD analysis project Ga0123352, IMG submission 89700) | Labiotermes labralis P1 segment gut microbial communities from Petit-Saut dam, French Guiana - Lab288 P1 | ecosystem: Host-associated > Arthropoda: Insects > Digestive system > Gut ... | reverse complement strand
TATTAACGGGAGTGTGTGTGGGTGTATGCGTTGTTTTTGGGGGGTTGGTGGGGGGGGGGGGGGGGGGGAAATGGGTGGTTTGTGGGGGGGGGGGGGGGGGGGGGGGGGGGGGGTTGCACCGCTGGCTGATACCGTCCTGTTAATTTTGCTAGGCATGGGCCCCCCGTCCCTTAGCTTCTACTCTCCACGTTGCGTGAGGTGTGCCGTTAGTGTCGACTGAATGATGTTCGAATTGAACATGGCAGGTACCACGTATTACAAGCCTACAACAGAACAACGTGACATTTTACGTTTAACAGGAACAAGTATGTACAGCAGGAATCTGGGAGGTAAAGTGCAGTGGTTGTCCAGGGACATGGAGCTGTCTGCGGGACGTGAAAAATTTATTGATTGTTCCATCGTTCCAGCTAGGAACATTTCTATTGTATGTGCGATGTCATGTAATTTGACTTGGACATAGGCTGTTACATAAAAGATAGCGAGAAAATTCAAAATTGAGAGTTACGCTTATTGTGTTTTATTGGAAAAAGTCATTACATTTTTACTGGCGTAATATAGTTACATAAACCACTGTCGTAAGGGTTGAATCGTGTGTACGTGGTGACCAGGGGCGTGTTTCACGAAGCGACAAGTCCTGTCGTTACAGGTGAAAATTATATTCAGTATGGCAATAATGACTGGAGTCTGTTTCACAGAACGACAAGTGAACTAGTCAACTGCTACGTAATGACAGGCAAATGTGATCCATTTGACAAGTGCTGGTTTCACAATACAGTTTCCTATCAGAGTCACTTGCCGTAGTGTAATATCTTTTGACCGTTGTAGGAAGTAAGGTCAGGCTAGTCAGGTTTAGACGATTTTGTGATGCAGAAGGGTAGTGAAGACATTGTGTTTAGGTTAAAATTAAGTCAGTTTGTCTTCCAGTGATTAGGAATACGAGAATGAACTTATGGTGGTTCGGGGACAAAGAATTTAGAGAAGCAGAGTGAATTATAGCGAGGTAGAGGGGAGTGATGAATTTAGGGACAGGTGTCTAACTTCAGTAAAGATGAAAGAACCTCTCTGCATGGTTGGACCCTTTTTGCACAGGGAAGTCAACAGAAGTCGCGCTCTAAGTGAGAAGCGGTTGCTACAAATAATTCCGTATTAGCTAGGTACAGGACAGTATCATTCAGTTGGTGACACACACAGTGTGTCCGAGGCCTGTGTATGTACGCCTGTTCTCATCTCTGACATAACGTGGTGAGGGTATATCATCCGGCAACACAGATGTAGGTGACTGTGCCTGTTGCTGATCTGCAACTGTCTCAGCCTGAAAACAGTCGTCACCGTCCAAACTTTCTACAGGATTGTCCTTTCCAAGATATCTAGGATGAGAAAGCCCATTTCGTTGTACTTCACCTCCTTACCGCCGCCTGATTCTGTCATTTTTGTATTGTCTGTTTTTGCCTAAAATCTAATACTAAACTAAGTCTCGCACACACATGACTGGTATAATACGCCAGTCTTCTGCATGCATGTGGATCCATACTGATGAATAGTAACAGCTGTGTTAGTTCTGGAACGTGATATGAATTTATTGAGTGAACTGAAGAAATAGGGAGGAAGGAGATAAGTAATTATTTAGTTAAAGGGCAGTTATAAAGTGCGAAAGGTACAAGGAAAGGTGATATGTTGATAAGTCCAGAATATTTTTTGGTAAGGACAGGAGGCCGATACAGTTCGACGGCTTGTAACAAAGGCATAAAGGTAAATCAGTCCCAATACAGGTCCGAGGTGCCCAGAGGGTTCCAGAAAGTTAACGTTCCCAGATTAGATGACAGTGGCCTAGGATGGTGGTAAGGTTGTCAGCCTTACGTACCGGCCGCTTTTTACCCCCAGGAAATACTCCTGGTACTCATTTCTTTGTTAGAGGCTGAGTGGACCCCAGGGGTCATCGTGCGATCGGAAGGATTGTGTCAATGAAAAATTCCATTGACACCATCTGGAATAGAACCAGCGACCTTCCGATTTGTAGCACAGAGCCTTAACCACTGTGCTGCCGCCGTCCCCGTAAGCGGCGTAAACAGACTGTTAATAAATTACAAAACCGAGTGAACTGACAGTTCGTATAAAAACACAGACAAATGCACTAATGTTAAAATTATATATTTACACACAATCCATCGGGCCTGCGACATGTTTCGATCTGCCTGGATCATCTTCGGGATTTGCTGTCATCAGTTCAGGCAGTGTTGCCATTATTATTATCATCATCATCATCGCCGTAGTCATCGTCATTCTGGTCTTAGTGTTGAAGTTCGGTATTTAAGCCTCGAAAAGATGTGATGGGTGAAGCTCGCAGATTGTCAAAAGGAAGCACGTTTCCTTTGGTTGTACCGCAAACCGTTGCCGTCCGCGTGACTTGCGTTCTTGGGGGGGTCGCTATGTGCGAAGTTATGTTACGCTCTTTCGGGAGAAATGACGTTAGGGGAATCAAGGACACACACAACCTTATGGTATTGTGTAAATAATGACAAGTAAACGCAAAAACGTGTGGGTTTTTGTTGAAATAATGTCGGCGTTCCTTACTGAAAGACGTCAGAGGGGTGGGACGAAGGACTTGCAAAGGCGTGATCTTTCAGTGGTTGGGCCTTCTGGATGCTCGTATGCGCCTCCTTCCTTGTATGGCGACGTCACAACCCCCACAATTTTATGGTCGTCCTCAAAGAAATGGTCGACTTTCAGCTCCGTACAGTTTTCCACAGTTAACTTGGCAGTGTAAGAGTCCAGAATTGCTGGACATCAGCTGGATTGAGCGAGGGGTCTATATTGCGATGCCCAAGGGTTGCGATAATCGCGAATAAGCAGAGCCACGATGCATAAACCCGCACACGAGGCTGGTTGCCTGTATTCATGAAAGCCTCTTTGGTACTCGTGAAAATGTTTTATGGTGGAGAGTACTCTTGTTAACGTTGTGAAGAAATCCTGTCACCCGATTCGTCATTGGAATACGCTTCCGGTAATTTTTATACGAGCATTCTGGTCTTGCAAGTGTGTGAGTACCCTTTTAACGCCTTTCAGGGTTGGGTTCCGAAATATTGTGTGGTGTTGAGTATGCAGCTTTCATTGAGAACGTGTCTACCGTGCAAATATGTTTACTTGTGAAGGGCAAACCAGAGGAATGGTTTTAACTCGTGCATTGATTATGATGGCGTGTTAGTAAAAATTATACACATTCGTATTACGTATTTCCATAACTCCTACACCGTCAAAAACATTGTTGAAAATGATATACAGGGCTTATGGATGCGGCACTTTTCTTCTTGTTGGTGACTTCATACTGGTTTTCTCTTTTTGTTCGCCGAACGCTTCGGCCCCTGAAGGTACTGTCTTAACTACTGCAAACATAAGATAACGCAGGATTAATCTTTAGGGAACACATCCCCGTTGTGCCCAGATAAGTATATGTACCCAAAGGAGTTCCATCATACGCAACACAGCGTATTATAAAGGTGGCAAGTGTCAACCCATTTTTTTGGAACATGGTTTTCTTTAAAACAGTGATAACTATTTTCATATTACGATACTGCCCTCCTTTTGCAGAATTTTACACCCGCTATCATGCGATAAGGAACGGAACATGCTTACTGTAAAACTCCACGGCCCCACTTATCAGCAATAGCATATATCGGAGTACCTAACATTCGCCCGTTACGAGGCTATAGAAGGAACTTGCACTGTACACGTTATTTTTAATCTTCCTGCCTCTTTTATTTTATTGATTATTTGTCATATTTCTGTTTTAATATATAGCTTTTCACTTTTTATAATTTTTTCACATTGTTTCCGGTAATCATGTGCAATTTTACGAAGTTTTATACAACAGTGTAAAGGAAGATATCTCTTTCTCCAATATGTATAGATAATTCGTGTAGTTCTTTTATGGGTTCTGGTATACAGGCTTGATGATGGCCCGAAAAATGGCCGAAACTAGTCACTTGTGTAATAAACTGTTGTGTGCATGACGGAACATCTGTGGGTACATTTATTAACGCGAGGTTAGTTACAGAGCAGCGGTTATATGCACTACAGAATGACAGAGTACATTACAATCAAAGACGTGCTGTAGTAGTGTACGTAGGATTACGCTGAAGCATGTTTTCTGGTTTTTCTGTGTTTTGTCCAGGTGTTTGGGGTAACGTGAATGCAGCGGTCGTACTTAGGCAATGCTGGTGTTGTAAATATATTTCGCACCCAGGTTTTTTTTTAAGTGGGAAAATTTCCAAGTATTTATGACGCGTCTCATTTCTTAGTGTACAGTGTCTGTATGAAAATCTTGTATTCCATTTCAGTTCTCTTTCGATGTATTTGAAATGGTGTTTACGGGTTATTTCTAACGTGGTGGTGGTGCGAAACTGGAGATGTCTTAACAAATGTAACGCAGTCACATTCTGTTCTAGTGGGAATTAATGAAAGAATTAATAATTTACAATCCCTGCTAGTTCCACTTGATTGACTCATACGTCTGAGAGACAGTAGGTGACAATGACAGAATTCATTCCAGAACTAAGTGCTGAGAAATCCCGTACATACTGGTGCCGGGCACTGAAATATCTTCCTTACGTTCTTTGTCTGGGGCCGATTGTGTAGGCTGTTTGCATTTGTGGTTGTGCAGTGTTGGTAGACGTTGCTTAATATAAGCTTCTGTGACCATCGTCGACTGCCGGCGGGGTGGGGGTGGGGAGGGATAACTGAGTTCAGTTCATGTATACATGAAAGCTAAAGTAGGCATACGCGCAGAAAATTGAATTTTCGTTATTGTGCATCCCTACTGGGTTTGCCACGAGACGTACATACCTTGTAGCTCGTCTTGGCACACCCCGCGACACGGTGACGATGCGTTTTCTGTCGTTAGTGCCATTGTGTCGGAAGATAATTATTGTTCGATGACAAAGCAGTTGAAAGGTTTGCGGACACTGTTGTTGCTGAACTTGACGGTGCTGTGCGTTTATTCCGATTGCCTCTTGTAGGAGTGAACGGTCAAGTGATATTTGGTTTAGAATGATAAGCGATACCTCTCTGTGTGCCTAATTTGAAGTTTTGGTTATGGGGTTATGGTACATTAACCCTACTATATATGTCATTGCCCATGTTTTGGCACTGGTTAATGCCAGTGTAAATGGCATTGAGACTGCGGGAGCGCTCCTAGACGACGGACGGACAAAGCTAGCAACTAATTAACATTCGCGTCTGTGTATGCCAGCAGGCGACTAGAGTGCAGATCAGTAGGTTCGAGAAGTTGCTACAAACCGGTGGAATTTGAAGCTGGTATGACGTAGTGACCCCTGTAAAATGTAATACATTTTTTTAAAAGTGCAAAGCGGAGGAATGATTCCGTCTGGGAGTTCAAGTAACGCCAGTCGCGGCCGCGGTGGTGGAGGGAGCCGCAGTCGCAGTCACAGTCACATTCGTCATGGTGGAGGACGACGAGGATCCAAAGATGGAGGTGATGACATGCGAAACCGACCCCTAACGACCGTGCCCACGTTCTTTGGCGTAGCATTTGATGCACAAAAAATGGGAACCCGTGTTTTACATGCAGATTTTATTTGTGGTTGTAAGGGGGGATTTATTTCTGCTTGGGTTTTCCCTATTTCGGCCGAAAGTTGATGGCAATGTTGAATAAGGCCACAGCTTCCGAAGTTAACCTCATTTGTTATAAGAAGTAATAAATCGTCTGTAAGAATTGGTGTCTGTAGAATTTTCCGATTGTGTTTGTGTCTCATAAATTCTTTGATGCTAGGTATGTTGGATATTTAGAACGGGTTTTTCACATTTTGCACTTCGTGTTGGGTAAAATGCACAGTACCCTCACTATCTGGGAGTTCAGATGTAACTTTTGTTCACTGGTTTAAGTTGCATCATCTGGTGCAGGGATGTGAAAATGAACCTCATTTGTGGGACCAGGGCTGCAGCTTCAGAACTCCACATTATGTTTACTAAGAGAGGTGTTGCTCTTTCCAAATACCTCTCCACTTTCCTAAAAGAAATCTGCTCTGTTTTTCTTTATCACCAGAATTTGTTTTATTTGTTTCGTATCAGAGGAAGAGAAATTATATGTGAGAGGAATTGGAGTTAGAAGATGACTGATTTGTGGATTGGTTTGTGAAGAAGTCAGTAAATGGTGGTGCAACAGAGGAAGAAATTGGCGAGAAGAATGAGGAGGATTAAAAGGTAGCTGCATTATGGGTTTGTTTGTGAAGGAGTCAGCAGATGTTTCTGCATTAGATGAAGATGTGATCGGTGAGAGGAATTAGGATTGGAAGGTGACCGAATTATTGGTTGGTTTGTGAAGGAGTCTGCAGGTGTTTCTGCCTGCAGATAAGCAGCAAGAAACTACATCACTTCACTTTGGAGGTACAAAAATGTTGTATCAACCAGATTTCAAATTGGACAGTTCATTGTCATGTGATCTGTGCATTTTTCATTCAGCACATGTAATCAGTTACGTATTTATACAGTGCTATATGGAAGGATTTTCAGGCACGTTTTATGCATGTTGTGTACAACTTGAAAGCATACATATTATGCAGTATTCCAAATTGATCGCATGTTTTATTGTGACTGCGTGAAAAAAATATGTAGATAACTCTATATTTGTAAAACATATTCTATGTTGGAAACTTGGTTTTGAAGCAGAAGGTGGCATTAGTGGTACCACTGCGAAGTGCTCATTTACACATACAGATGTACAGCTCAGTTTGATTTGTGTTTGTCTTACTGGTATTGCATTCATTAAATGTTTTCTGCAGAAATGTCTTTGAAGAGTGTGCTCATGGACACAAGTATGTAGTTCTTAATTGGAATGAAGTTAGAAATACCAGTGCATCCTGTGGAAGTGTTCTGTTTTTCAAGTGTTAAATCATGGTTTCTAAATTGCTCTTTGAGTAGGTTAGCCTGTGTGGAATCTCCATATGATGGAGAGGGTAAAGTTCATGTGATAGTGGGATGGTGGTAGGGAATAAGAAGGGCGTCTGTTGTGATAATTTCCTCCCCTTGACCTTTTGCATGAATAGACATTGTTAGACTTAAATAACAAATTTTAACAAACTTTGCAACCAAGGTTTATTATCATTTAAACAACCAGTGCAATTTCTCAGTAATAATGGTCAAATTTGTAGCAGATTATTTTTATCCTTGACATAATAGGTAGCTTATATTTGGGGAATAAAATTTATCAGATTACAGTGTAGCTTGAGATTGTGAAAATCGTATTTTGCTTCATGCAAATTCAGTAACTTGGTATGGTTAGGTGTTGTGGAATCTTGTATGCTGTGTCTTAGTGAACAGTTGTGTGAAATGCATTTGGGTTTGAACTAAAGTATATTTTAGACACTGTTTGCTGTTAACATGAATGAAGTAATTATGACACTGATTTTGAGCAGTTTCTGTTAGCCTGACCGGTAAGGTTTAATTTTTCATCATCCCCTAAGGCCATCATTGAACCCAGTGATAAATTACAGAAAACAGTGAGCTTGCATATGATAATTTTATAGTGTTGTATTTGAGCACTGAGTTTTCATAACTTGTCAGATTTTTTATATCCTTGGTCAGTGTTGTTAATCATGTGTCTTCTGCTGTGTGTTCCTTTCTTGCAGTAGTAAATGGGCATTTTATATTTTTGTAACTGCATGAGTAATCTGATGTGAAGGGGGTGTTAGCAGTGTTGAAGGTTACTGTATACCTTTTTTTACTTCATGTTATATGTTTTATATGGTTTCCAGGACATACGTAGGTTCTCTTACCACAGTTTGTAACAATCCATGTAGAAAATTTATGTATGCAACATTACTTTATGTAGTATCCTGTATGAGTAAAGTATAAAGTCTTGTCATCTGGACCAAGCCATTTCTTATTTCAGTCTGCAGTCATTTCTTTCGAACTGCTTAGTGCTTACTGTGGCCAACCGGGTAAGGTCTGATGCTTCCAGCAAAAGATTTTTTTTACTAGAAAAAGCCCTGTCATATGACAGGTTTAATGTATTTGCTCACTTGTACACTTCTTCTTGCATCAGGTGTTGCTTCATTCATGATGATGAAATACTGGTTAAATTATTATTTTCATGTAAACATAACTGAAACCCATCGTTTTTGGTAGGAAAAGTGAAACACATCCAAAACAGAAGTAATGATACGATTGTAGGAATGTCAACATTTTCATAACTACTGCCTTGTGCAAGTGCAATTTAGAGTGAACATGAATTTGGAAGGGTGGGATTGAAGCCTGTTGTGATACAGAAGTGTGTGGAATAAAGTGATAAACTGATTTTTGGCATTTTTAAGATAGAATTCAAGATAGGTGATTTTACATGTGTGTGTGTGTGTATTCTTATTGACAGTAATTATCAGTAGTCAGCAACACCTAGTGCAAAAAAATATGATGTTCAGCATTAATAATCTGATGATATAGAATCTTTATTTTGTGATGCACTAAGCTTTATACCATCTGTGTGGAGCACAAGTACCTGATGGTTTTTTGAAATGAAGTAACTAATGCAAGGAAAGGTGCATTATGTTAACAGATGTATACCCATATTCTTGACTCAAAAAAAAAAGTAACTGGAACCATCAGCATTTTTAAATTATACTTTGTTAAGTGATATCCATCTCCACCTCATCTGGCTGAGAGGCCATTACATGTTGCAGCTTGTCATTAGGGATTGCTTCAGTTCCCTGCCCATTTCACAGTTTTAAGTGAAGGATATTGGTGCTGTTTGTTTTGCACACTTAGGCCTTCAGATATCCCAAGAGTAAAGATTCTACTGTTGAAAGACTGGGTGAGGGAGTAGTCCAGGTAACTGGTCACAATTGTTTGGCAACAGAAATTCCTCCTGTAAGACTACTTGAAGGCCAAGGTGTATGAGGCACATTCCTTACTGACAAAAGTGAATTCAGGGGTGGACTTTAAGCCATTGCAGATGAGTTGCTGCTTTTCTGCCATGTCAAATGCAAGACTGTTTGGTGGTCATAGATGTCCAGATGCTGATTGTTACACTTAATTTCCCTTTGAGTCAACAGTATATCTGTAGATCTGTGAATAAGGTGAATCTTCTCTTTCATTAGTAATTTCATTTCATACCTTGTTTGGTTTTTCAGCCCCATTCTCTCATTACCTGATTCAGTCACTGCACTCAATTGGCATTTAAAAAACCAAGTATATTATGTAAGGTAAAAGTTGCGTTAAGAAGTGCCATGTTGTGGATGAATGAAATGTTGCTAGTTTCTATAAAATTATGGCTCAGTGATGGCCAGGGTGAAGATACTGATTTAAAATTGAAGAGTGTTTATATTTGGCTGCTCTTGTAGTTACTCTGAACTGGATTGCATGTCGTGAAAACAGTTTGCAAGGTGACAGGTCTGACAGTGTTCATTTACCACATTTAAATAGTTAATTGGGCATTTGTTGGCATCAAGTGTTTACAGAAGGTATGCATGGCATAAAGCATCTGGCCCATTTTTGTAAAGTGTGTCAAGTTTGTTTCTGTTACACACTGGTATTTCAGTGTCATCTTTGTTCAATTTTGGAATAACATGTCACTTAGAAGTCTTTCCCTAAAACATGACATATTAAGACCTGTTATTTTTGTTTCCATAAAGCGTTCTGCTTAGTGCATAATAGAGCAATTAAGCATTTGTGTACATATGCTTATTTTCCCTGTGTAGTGTGTATGTTAGAAGTAAGAATTCCATTGCCACACACACACACTCATCTCTTGGTGTCTTTGTTTTCAGTTTTGTGGGATGACTTGTTGCAAGTTCTTTTCAAAACTTAAAGATTCATTTTAGCTCGTTACCGAAGATTGTAATATGACCCCTACATTTTTGCCCAAGAAGGTTTTTCTTTCCCCAAAATTTGTTGAATACAGCTAATTTTGTGGCTTTCATTCAATTATTTGTTTTTTGGGTTTATTTGAGAATGATGTGGAATATTATTACCCTGGTGTCATTTATGATGGCTACTAAGTGTCCTTTTTTGGTGGATGCGGTAGGAATCGTCTGATAGCTATGCTGCATTGGCTGTGCCTCTACCGCCTCACTGTACCACACAGAATCTTACTACTTGCTTTTGCTAGCTATATTTAGATGTGCTTGGGACCCATTGCTATTTTGATCTGGGTTCAGACATGTTGCTTGTGCCTTCACTTCATGGAGGTGTGAATACAGACAGTTAAATATAAAATAGACCATCTCATATGTACTGTTAAATCCATAGTTATTATTGTAAGGTGGTGTGACAAAGTGCAAGCGATTTAGAGTAGAAGTAAAATAGTACATCGTATTAAAGAACACAATAAACTCATAAAATGCATGCTGCTGTCATTGCATTCATCTGCAGTCTTAGGTCAAAAATTATATGATAAATTTGTAAAACTATCATTACAAATTATGCATTTGGGAATTGTATGAGACTGGCTTCAATGATGGACTGTTTGGGTGATGGTAGTTAAAAAGGGGCTGTCGTAATGAAGAAAAGTTAATGAACACTCATTTCACAGTACATGTACACTGCGTATCATACGAATTATATCCTTGAATGATTGATACTATTTGACAGATCTGTTAGTGTATCTCTGTAGTGTTACAGCCCACTTCAGCCCAGGGTCTCCTATTTTCTGGTTTCTGGATTTTGTTTTTAGGTATTTGTAAGACGTATGTGAGGGTTAAGCTTGTCACAAATGTAGACATCCATGCCTCAAGTGGAACTTGAACCCTCTGATCCCAGTGTTTGACCAGTAGAAGACCTTGTGTCCCTAAGATTATGTGGTCTCTGTGGGCAAATGTAATAATACTATGACTGACCTGCATTATTGAAAGTTTTGGCTTGTGGCATAAGCGCTGTGCCTGTTTTGGTGTATACAATAACACATGCGATTACAAGAGCAGCTTTTAACAACTTATACCACAAGTTCTTACTGCTTGGAACGGTAATATTTGCTGAACTTGCTGATGTATTTAGTGTTAGTTTGAATTATGAAGGATGAGTAGCAGTAACATATTTTACTATGTTGATGCTTATTCTTCTTTACAGTGCATGGTCATGAAAGAGATTTATGTTCTCTCTGTTACCAGATCCCTCCAGTGGACAGGGAGATGGTCCTTCGAACTACACAACTGAACAGTCATCCTTGCATTTGCTATTATATATACTCTGCTTTTGATATAACCTAATTAGACTACCAGTCTGTTTGAAAATTATAGGTATGTGACAGAAGCTGGTTGAGTAAATGTGGTGTAGATGTTCCCTGTTCATCATAGGCAGTTAATAATGAAGCAAATGTGACTGTCAGTCCCCTGTTTATTTTGCCTTTTGTTATTGTCTTTATCTTTATGGAATAGCTTTGTCTGTAAACCAGGCACAGAATAAATGGACCAGGATTAGCATATTGGTTACTGTGTTGCAGGTAAGGCTTCCCAGCGCTCAAAGCCAAGGCAGGCGGCACGGCAGAAGATGCGTGACATCAACCGGAGGGGAGCTGAGAAAGAGGGTGGCACAGATATGGATGCCTTTGTGGAGCCATCCTCTGAAGAAGCAACTCTTCTCACACCTCCTTCAATATCTCCAGTTGCTCAATCAGTGTCACCAACACCAAACAAAGTAGCTGACAATCAGGTAGTCAAGGTAAGCATAAAAATGTGACTGCACCCAAAAACAGACATCTTAATTCATTGACACAGTTGCAGAATGTGGACAAGGAAGCACATTCTCAGGTGGATCTTTGTTCTTTCGATCTTTTCCTTTGTTTTTTTAATCATTCACTCTTTCTTTCTTTGTGCTTCCAACATACATTAAGGTTCAGAGCATCTTTCACTCTAATCCATGTGGATCATGTTGTGGTCTTCTGGCTTATGATAATTCATGTAGATCGTTACAGCATTAGAGGAACCTGCAGCTTGCCCCCTGAGATTAGACAGTGTTTTAAGCAACCCAGAAAACTGCAGTACGAATTTACATCATTTTGAAAATTTTAAATATTGTCATTCAGTGTAAGTTTTTTTTTCATATATAGTTTGCCCATGCCTTTGGGGGAGAGTGATCAAGAGTTATTTTGCTGCAGCATATTTACATTTATGTTTGTAAGTGGGAAACACCCATTGAAATCCCTGTTTTTGGTTATTACTCATCCCCAGTCCTTCTTTAAATTCATCCCTGTCCTGCCTTTCATTCTTCTTAACTCTTGTTAAAGTCAAGCTGCTAGCTGTGTTAGTACATGCAAATTCACTGCTTGGTATTCACACCTATATTATGATGCTGTATTACTGAAGTCACCATCATTGTTAGTGAAGAAATTTCTGGGCTGTGGAGAGGCATATTGTTCTAGCAGGGAATGGCAGTTTTTGTTCCGTTGTGCCTTTGTTCAACAGGAAGGTGAGGTTTATTCACTGATGAGTTTCATGTAAGAATGTAATGATGATCTTTCATAGTCCTGCCAGACTGGAGTTTCTGAAGTTATTTTGATTGTACATGAAATCTGAGCATTCTTACACAAAGAGGTATTTCAGAGTATACAGACATTTAAAGTATGGAACATAGTTGTTTCTCATTTTACCCAGAATCATTTATCTTTCTAAGAGGGCAGAGCAGTTCATTTGCTATTTAGCACTTTGTACATTTTCTGTTCATGAAGTAGTAACTGCCTATGTTGCTGGCTGTGTAATGTGTTTGCCTTGTACGTGAGCATCACAGAGGTTTCTTTAAACATTTGTTCATTGGGTTTTGACCTTTACAAGCTCATGGTTACTTTGTGTACCACATGCATTAACATTGCCCCAAGTGTGTTTCACATAATTTTCAGAATGAGCACTCAGTAGTCCTGTAAACAGCATTTACTGGTTTGTCTTTCTGTTGGAGACACTGTTTTCTCTGTGTTAGTAACTGAATTTTTAATTATATGTGCATTTATGCAAGCTTCAAGGGATAAATTTGAATTCCAGGTAGTCTTATGAAATCCCTTTGTTGGTATCTGGACTGCTGTTAGGTTCCTCATCCTTGTGTGACAGCCTAGTTGTACACTGCAGTTCTTTTACTTGGTTGAACTGATGTGTAAAAATGTTTTATTGGATCAATTAGAGGGTTTGTAGGAATAGCAGTGAGGAGGAAGTGGGTGCCACTTCCACAAATTACACATTTTATGTGGACATAACCAGATCAGTATACACATAGTGACAGGTGGGAGGAGGAATAGTCATGTCTGGAACTTTAAATATATCAGCCATCATTATATTGAGTTATGTATAACAGCCATTATTGTATTGAGTGTAGACTGTTGCTTTATGTAAGTCGTGCATATTGCTATCTTCTGGGTCATGATACTATGCAATCTGGTAGACAGGTATCAAGTGTTTCAGTCAAACACGCTGCTTCCTGTTTAAGGAAGAAGGTGATTTTCCCAAAGTGGTGTCTTCTTCCAGAAGACCATAGCATGACTTTTTGCCATTTTAGTCTACATGGGAAGGACATCCTGTTCCACATAAAAGGGGGAGCACACAAGCGATCTGACTTTTTTTAAATCCTTTAAGGACAAAACATAATGTGTTATATTTATAGACGCAGGTCCTACTGCGCAGAAAACACTCCTCATCACGTTTATACAAAACCAATCATTTGATTCTTTATAGAGCAAAAATCACTTCTGAGATACATGCTTTACACATAAATGCACTCTGTGGGCAGAACATGGAACTGTAGAATGCGAGACCTGATGGTTTGTTTAGCAACTGTAATGCTTAGAAAGGTTACAGTACGTGAATGTAAAGAATTCTAGCCATAACACAAAATGACCAAGCAGTACAGCCTTTTCTAGAGAAATTGTAGAGAAAATTGAGAGGGAAGTGGCCTTTCTATGCTGAAAGTCATTTTAGTTATCATGGACTGTGGGTATCCTAGCAGTGTCATTGACAGGACTTGCGTCTTATTTATACATAGAAAATTGAATTTTGGCATATACTTCTACATTTGTTTAGTTTCTGGAAGGGTTATCAGAGATTTTCTGTGCAGTTACTGTGTAAGATGTTAAGTCTAGAGGTGAAAACTAATTAACCGGAAAACACTGTGCAGGATGAGGAAGCAGAAGTGGAAAAAGAAGAGAAGCTTGTAGCAGCTCGCAATGAAGAAAATGCAAAGGTATCTGCTGCAGCTCTTAAAGAGGATACCAGCAGCTCCACACCTGTAATAGAAACTATTCCTGTGACCAAACCTACTATGCTTACACTCAGGCATGCATATAAAGAGGGTGAGTCTGAAAATGTTTTTTATGAGACTGGAGGCTTGCACAAGATAGGTAGTGAATGCAAGAGGAATGTTGGGGGGGGGGGGGGGGGGGTGGGAAAATAAGTCCTGCAGACAAACAGTGGTTGCCTTATAAGTGAGGCCTTACAGCAGTGTCATTCAGTTCAAATAGTAAGTAACAAGGCATGGTGTGGTCCTGGTTCTTCCACACTTGTTGTTCTGTGGAAACCTTTAGTTTTAGTTGCAGTATAAGCTTATTCATGTTCTCATTACTTTTTCAAAATGTTCATAAATATTTTCTGAAAATATTCCTTTGTGCTAGAGGGAGTCACCTTATCTTTGGAGCTGCCTTGTATTTGGGCTTGTACAGTAGTGTAGAAGTGGGTGTTTTTGTGTCTGGACAAGCTGTCTGTCTAAATATTGATAGAGTGTAACCAGAATTTGGTTCGTATTTAGATGAATTATAAAACACTGTGGACTAGCTGTGAATTGTCATAGCTCCTCGTTTCCAATATACGCTTTTTCTGAGGAGTTCAAACAGTACTCATTTTCTGGTATCAGAAGCATTTCCAGACAAGTATAGCATAACACAGCATGCTTTGACCTTTGTAGGCAATACTTCAAAGCAGACAGTTATGGAACAGTGGCGATATGCACTGAATAATTACTGTAGTTTTTTTAGTTTATGAAAAACAGCACACATTTTATGGAAATGACATTTTGAAAGTATCTAGAACTTGTCATGTCAAATTTTTATTTTAAAAATATAACATGCTGAATTTTTTTCCCCGTGAATGTGTAATTAGTTACAATATGTAACAAGAATGAACAGCAACAGGATGCCTAAAATATTGCTGAATTGTAGACCAAATGGATCAAGATGACTTGGAATACTTGGAAGAGACTTAGATGAGGCCACAACAGGTCTATCAAGGC
>Ga0123352_10009512_pt1 | contig 15204 bp, 5 predicted proteins | sample TergutLab28metaG_FD_89700 | JGI IMG/M metagenome (GOLD analysis project Ga0123352, IMG submission 89700) | Labiotermes labralis P1 segment gut microbial communities from Petit-Saut dam, French Guiana - Lab288 P1 | ecosystem: Host-associated > Arthropoda: Insects > Digestive system > Gut ... | reverse complement strand
TGCGCTGACCACGTGACACCCCTCTACCCGCAAAAGTTGGCACTAACTTCGCCGACCGGCGGCAGCCGCTCTGTCGGTATAGTTCGCGTGCGGACTAAGGCCACGGAGTTTAGTTTAGTTTAGAATCATTAGTGGGCCCAAAACGCTCCCTTGCTGCGCACCTGAGGTTACTTTGATTTTCTTGGATAGTTGCCCTCCTACTCTTACCCTTTTTGTACGACCCACAAGCAATTCCCTTGCCCAAACGACTACGGTCGAATCCACGCCCGAGGCCGCAGTTCCGTAAGCAGCCGATTAAAAGAAACTAAAGCGAAAGCCTTGGAAAAGTCAATTATAATCGCATCTATACCGACCCCCGCGTCCAAAGAGTCCGCTATGTCCTGGCACACCGTGACGACTTGACTTTCGCATGAGTATCCCAGTCTAAACCCATGCTGTCCCTCGTATAACCAATCATTCTTATCCCGGACTTGCCTCAAACACACTGATATAACGTGTTACAGCTGCTTGCAAAACACAGAGGATACAGCATACTTAACACCGGTGTTTATATGCTTATTTCACAGGAAAGTAATTACGGTAGACGCGTGTCCTTTTAGAAGGAGTGGTACATATGGCTACCAGTGGTTATAAATCGTTAATTTCCACGATACAATAATGACGGCACACAAGAGTCCTTCTGCTGGGGATTTGTGTAGATGTGGTTAGGGTTGTGAGCCAGTTATGACGTGCAATTTATTATGAATGGCAAATTGCCTAAGCAGACGCAATATCATGGAGGCGTGTAGGTTGTGAAAGTAATGCTCCATGCATTACATAGTAACTTTTTACGTCAAACTGCAGCCACCTTATCCGGATAAAATTTACACTTATTTTAGAGGGTTGGGTGGGTCGCAGGAAAAATGTGGACGCCTTTTGGAGGTATTAAGTGTCTAATGGGAATCGAAATGTTTGCAAACTGTAACCGGCATACGAGATTTGAGTTTCTTGTAGCAGTGTTACCGAAGGTTCAAGATGTTTCAGACGTTGCTGTGTGTTTATTGGTTATTGGTAACAGAAGTTTCGATGGAGGGTCAAGGAGTCAAAAAAGTATAGCTATTTTTCTATGGCTATTTGAACATGACGACGGAGACAGTACAGTCCTTCGAAAGGCTAGTAACTGTTTGACAATTCAGCGCAGCTTAAAATTCATGATGAATTTAATATTTGTAGAAGTTATAAGTACTGTCGCTCTCCATGCACGTGATATGTACGTCTTCCTATGCCTAACGTTTTGCGCAGTGTGCGTTACTTATAAAGGGAACAAGAGGAAGACTTAAATGGGAAGTCAGGTCAACTGAACAAAAGAAACGTTGACAGGCTTATCACACAACAAGGGAAGTTCGATGTTATGCAAATTAACCTGCTTGTCTTATTAACGAGTTTTCTAATTGTTTTGTTTGTTTGTTACAGGTAAGAAACCAGTTGAATTCGAATCTCATTTTCATCCGGTAGTTAATTTTCAGGTACGTAAGATTTTTAAACTTTCTGCGCCATTAGCCTTATGGTTGATATCCAGCTAATCCTTTTAAATTGAAATGTTGAAATATTCTAAAATACATGTGAAGTAAAATCCTTGCTTTGACTATGTCTTTCCTCTTTGCGCCATGAATTCTGCTGTTGGGAAACAACATTATCTGCAGGAGATGGTGGAGAATCTTACAGAGTTGTTACCAGTTTCATATCGTGCAATTTCACACACTTGTCGGTGGTAAATATTCTGGGACGTTTCCAAGAACAGTAGTGCTTTAATCTTCAAGTTCAGTCAGTCAAAATTTTATTGCCTGAACTTGATGATGAAGGCAGTTTATTGGAAAAGTCAGTGATTATTTAGCAGTCAGTAGAGCGTAATGTAACGAAAGACTTAATTCCTCAGTGTGGTCTGTAGTTTGCGTATTTATGACGTTTTAAGTTTCATCCTTTTAGTCATTGTCCTCACGAAGGACAGGTGTACATAAAAAAAACAATTCATTCCTATTTTTCTGTTTGCACGATCAAGCTTGTTATAATGACTATATGAGACAGGTGATAAACACTGTGAATGGAAGGTCAGCCATCGCAGGCTTCTGGCGTTAAAATTTAACAAAATATGACAAAAACGGAATTCATTTATGTTCTGAAGGGATTTAGTGTCCGTGTTACCATTGTTGTTTGGGTTGTCTAGCCCAGACCGTTGTTGTAAATCTTCAGTTTCAAATTAGTGTCGCTAGTTTAATTTTTGCACAATGAAGTTTTTTGTTTGTTAACGTTAATAGACTCCAGTTCGTGTTCTAAGAACGAAAGATTCTTCTCTACAGGCAGACAGGCCTCACATGTCACAAGGGTCTGTTAACAGCTAATTAGGTTGTCAGATATGACACTTTGACAGCGGAGTTCATGAAAATTGAAGTCTTCTGGGATATGCCGTCGTGTTGATTGGAAACTACTTAAAGATGTCCGTTGTCACCAGTCTTATTATTTTTATTTGGCCGTGAGTGTGAAAGCAACATGCATTTCCGGAACGCGCGTGATTGTATTCCAAAAGGCACACCGTTGCAACCCAGAAGTTTTCGAATTTTAATTATTTGGTTGCTGTTTGCACTGTCTGGGGGCGAGTATTTATTGTTTATTATGTTTAAACCAAATAGGACGATGTCTCTTGAAACAAAAAATTTCATTGTATATGTTGTCTTAGGTTCTTTGGACATAACATTGAAGTTCAGTTCAGTTGTGACCATACTCTCAAGAAGTTCTGGTTGTTATTATTAACTTTATTATGGGCCCCATGATTTAATCGTTTGAAAATATAGACCTACATGGAAGGTGTGGTTCATTTTGTATTTTTATGTAATCGAGACTTACTTCGGAGAAAACGAATGGTTTAAATATTAAAAGATAAAAACTGTATATGTCAAACATATCATTTATTGTATGGAGGCTACATATTTCGACCCTACAAAGAATCGAAACATGTAGCCTCCATAAAATAAATGATGTGTTTGACGTATACTGTTTTATCTTGTAATAGTTAAACTCCTAACACATCGGGATGACTTCAAGCAAAACAAAACACATGTTTATTGATAGGGTAGGTGTTTAGTGCGAGCGTAGTTTTCGTGATATACAAAAAATTTGAGAGTTTTTAAGAAACTTTATTCAGGATCAATGCCTTCTTCTTATTAATACCACAGTTGCTTATGAGACCATAAATATGTCAATTGTTTAACATAGAATCACCCTTTACATGGATGAACATGTAACTGAATCTTCTTAAATAAGGCGGCAGATAGTCCGATTTGCAAATTTTGCGACCATGCCTTACAGATATTTTCCTAAGTTGGCATTATACCTTAATAATATGTCCTATATTGGGAGTGTACCTGACAAATATGTCCTTATATCAGCACGCTACCTTACGAGAGTTAACTTATTCCGGCACAGTACTTTAGAAATATGTCCTAATACCGGTATGTAGCCTTAAAAATATTCTTACATTTCGGAAAATTACTTTAGAAATACGTCGTTACATAGGGGCAATACAATAGAAATATGCCATTGTATCAGATTAGTACCTCAAACACATCCTCCGTGTATCGGGTATGGTACTTTAAAATTATTCCTATGTAAAAACAGTACTTTAAGACGTGCTCTTGTTTTGGGATATTATCTTGAAAACATGGCCAGGCATATCTTTCCCGCCTTTATCTTCCTCTCACACAGTTATTGTACTCTCTTTTGACGCTACATGACACCAGACGACGACGTTGTGTCGTTAAATAGTGGGTAAACAAACCCTGCAAATAAACAGGAATACTGATATAATGAGAATATACGATTGTTATGGTAGGTGTCTATGAGAAACTTTGTTCACTTCAACTATGTTTCTTTGCCGAAGGAGGAATATGTTTACGTAATGGTGAACCTACAGTAGCCAGCCAGTCTTTGCGCTGTCTGAAATGAATACATGAACGCTAGGATTCTAGAGTTATGTCTGCATGTGACCCCATCGTCTAAACTTCTTTTCGAACCAGTTGGTTCACCAAGTGTTGCATACGTACAGAACTGCAGCCAGGAATTTGCGTTCGTTCGTAAAGCGAAGTTATATCAAGCCATTTAGTATGCCCCATAAAAGCAACGTTAAATCTGGAATTACTTTCCGGAATGATCCACAAATTACCAAAAGAAATACGAAAACTGTTATTTCCTCAAAAGGAATAACACAAACATCGGAATCAGATTATTACGAACGTTGCAAGAAGTCAGAAACAATTGTAATAGAAAAGGTGTCCAGTAAAGAAAATTGAAAAAAATAAACATTTCATGACTTTAGTTTTTCCCTTGGCTTATGTGATGCCAGGGCCTTCGTTTTATTCGAAGGATGTCGATGCCTTAGTTCGTGTTTGGAAGCTGAGTATGTGTTCTTTCTGTAAAATTTTGTATGAGTGAAAAGTCGTAAAATGAAAATTGTTTGCGTCATGTGTACGACCCTTTGCCTGCCAAATTCTCTTCCGAGGTAATACATTGATAAAATGGCAGAATTTTTAAGCAGATATTTGGTACAGGGCTATTTATTTTACTTATTGCTTACAAAAAACGCCAATGTAAGTGTTTTATTTCATTCCACCAAATGTTACCGTAGCCTGTAGAATTGTAAGTGAGTGAGTTTGTATATTTTTAATCACTGTAGTAACTACACCGGGGATCACGGGTAATGTTTATCCCCTGACGGATTCATTTGCAGAGCACCACTCAGTTGTTTTATTACTAAACACATGGGAAATTACCAAATGCTGTAATCAACATAGACCATACCCCTTCCCCCTATTCTGGGCGTTCTGATGTGGAATTCACGTGCAATGCCAATGTGTTTAATGTACATAAAAAATGTTTCCATGTGTTAAATTCTGTATTTTATTTTCCACAAATTTTTCTTATCAGCTGAAGCTACTTTATGGTGCCCTCAAAGGATTCATCCTACCGTTGTCGACATTACAGTTCCATGTTAGTAGATAAGAGCAGCTGGATACTGCGAGTGCTTGCAGGGTAATAAAGTAATCTCACATAACAGGAATTCCTTTACCTGATTGTTCGTATTACCCACCACTTCTGTCGTACCTCACGCTTGAAGGGTGGAAGAAACAACGGGTCGTAATGCTCTTCTGTGAAACACTTGTCTTGTGCTCAGGTTATGAGTGAGTGAAATCCACGCCCAAGATTTGTCGCCAAGATTATTCATTGTCTTATTTTTGTTTCTGTTAAAATTTGTTTTTCTTCAGATAGCTTACATTACTAGTCTGCAATAAAGTGACTGAGGCACAGGAATGTTTACGGAAATAGTTCGCTTGGAAAGTTTAGTGCCAAAGTTTACGATTCGTATCAGTATGTAAATCGTTGAATTGAACATGTCTGATGATTGTGCAGTTTTCATGAAATTATTTAGGCTCAAACTACTGTAAGGTTTAAACTAAAAGCGGTTTTAATATGCCACATTTCAGCTGCGTTTCTGGTTTACGTTGCAGTACAGGAAGAATAAAGAATAAAAAAAATTAATCTTTATAAACACAACTGTGAGAACCTGAATTTTGGGAGAATTCGTTGCTTTAGTAATGATGAAAGGAAAGTAAGAAAATCATTTAATTACTTCTAACAATTTTGAAAACCCTTGAGAAAATGGAAAGCTATCGTACACTTGGGCTTATATTGCAATTACCTCCCTTGATATAGTATGCCATAGTTGAAGAATAAAAAACCAACTAGATGTCACTTGTTATATTTAATTTACTTCTTAGATACTCATCATGTTTCGGACATTAATATGTCCATTTTCAGGATTTTGCGACTATGCTGTTGAACTACCACATTGGCTGTATTGTTCTTGGATTGCTGTTTGCTGAAGCACTACAAGTTGTGCTTCAGCCGGCAGCCCGGATACCACTCTAGCCGAAACACACCCTAACTCCAACACGCAGCAATCCAAGAACAATACAGCCAATGTGGTAGTTCAACAGCATAGTCTCAAACTTCTGAAGATGGACATATTAATGTCCGAAACATGTTGAATATCTAAGAAGTAAAGTAAATATAGCAAGTGACATCAAGTTGGTTTTTTATTCTTCAACTATCACAATGATGCACGGTCCAATAAACATCAAATAGTATACCATGTTGAGAGAAATGGAAACGATATTTACCGAAACCATACAAACCCTATACGCACAGAAACTGAGACATTAATCTACCGGCCTTAACAGGTTAAGACTAAATTTCCAAAAAGAGTGTACTACACAGAAAATTTGGCTCCACCTTCGCCCATTCCATGAGACAAACCTATAAGGACCTTGAATAAAGACGACTGTTTTGGAATTGCGTGTCTAAATACGGAACAAAGTAGTTACAATGTCTCAGTTATTGCGGAGTTACAAATAACCAGTTGCCGAATTTGAAACCTTTGATTGAAACCAAACCAGTTCCTCCTCTTAAGCAAAATGTCATAAAACTCTTTGTGGCCTTGTACGTAACGCATTAGTGTAGGAAGGTACAAAGCATTTTAATTCCCGTGAAATGAGTTATTGACATGTGAGCACGGAACACGGAAGCTAGCTTGTAGACCATCACCTGAATACAGAATTTATTTCCGTGTTACGTAATTCACTGCGTAGTTTTATTGTCGTATCCATCTCGGTAATTATAGCAGGAAATGTGTAAAGAAGTCTATCTTGTACACTACTTATGTGTACTGTTCTAGTTATCTTAAAATGACTACAACTGTGGGACTTCCTTCCCGTAGAATGCTGGTCATCAGGGAGCGTAAGCAGGCGGATGGACGAACGGAAGAGAGCCAATTCAAAGATTAGCCTTCGCTGTATGTGTGTGTGTGTGTGTGTGTGTGTGCGTGTGCACTTGCGCGGATGTAGCAATTTGGGAAGTGGCTGCGCTCCATAATGTGTGTGATTCAGGATGCTGCATGATGTATAGCACATTATCACGTACGCATTGTCTTGCACTGTACGGGTATCCACTGCGAATAGATAATTTGACCGCGTTTGCCCAATATCGCGCTGAATTTGCTACCCTCATTAAGGCATGACTGGTGTAAGTGGCGCTGTTGGTTAAGTTGTTTTGTAAAATTGTTTTGAAAACTTAAGGGTGGCGGAGGTTTCATGGGACTGTCATTCTTTTGGGAGGAACAGCGCAGAGTCAGAGCATTTTGAAGTGAGGAGAAACTTGCATAATGAGGATCACCACACAACGTGCTATACATCAAGCTTTGTGTGAGTCGTAAGGTCATGAAGGTTAATGAGAACAAAGTATGTAACGCGTATGGTAGATTTAAGAAAGGTAATAATTTTAGTTGGAAAAGTCAAAACAAAACATACACGAGGAGGGACAAACGAAGAAGATTCTTGCAAAAGTATACTTTATTCATCATGGTAAACTTCGATGAGCGAGTTCCAGAATAGGTGGGATATGTGGCGCTTTACACCATTTCTTCGATTTTCCCAATCTCTCTAAACCATTAGCTAATGCTAATGTAAGAACTCAACGGGTAGATGCGTATTTTTAAACGTGATTTCGCAAAAACTTTAGATTGAAAAAGGCAAATTGCAACGAAAACAGCAAGACGTCTTTCCAGCTAATTTTATTCAATTGTCAATTTATTGATACATTCATTAGGCTTATACCATTCTCGTGTACCAGGCACGTCATTCAGTATAACGACCAGGGTAAGAGCTAGACGACCTGAGAATGTGGTGGGAGGGGAGCTTACAGCCACTTTGTCAATATTATTTCTGGTGACCAGCCTAATTTCCACTGTTCTGTGGTTGCTGCTTAACTAATTAGCCATAAGTCACTTTCTTTGTCTTTAAAAAAAAAGGTAAAGCAATCCCATTACAGGCCTGGACAGACCCTGAGGTTTCCAGGAGTTTGGAGCTCCCAGATTTAAAGACAATCGGCACTAGAAGGTGGTAAGGTTGCCAGCCATACGCACCGGCCGCCTTTACCCCCCAGGAAATATTCTGTTGCTCATTCATGTTAGAGGCTGAGTCAACTCCAGGGCCATAGTGCGGCCGAAAGGGTTATGTAAGTGAAAAATTCCAATGACACCATCGGGAATCGAACCCGCGACCTTCCAGCTTGTAGCGCAGTTTCTCAACCAACTGTGCCACCGCATACCCCCTTCTTTGTCGTACTCGCATGAATTACAAAACAGGTGTTTATGCAATTCCCTGTAGGGCTGTGAAACTTTGAGTGGTATTGTAATTCTGATGCCTTATTTTTTGTAGGAAAACTTTGTCTAAAAATGAGCATGGACACTAATTGAAATATTTTCGTGATACTGGGTAAAGCACTGATGGTTGGCCGGTGGGGGGGGGGGGTAAAGTAAATACCTTTAGGTTCTGAAGTTCAAATAAATAAAAGTTTATATAATTTTTCGATAGAAGTTTCATATTTTTATAGACCATAATGGAATTTTATATTTTATTCGATGTAAATTTCCCACCTCAGTGTGGTATGTACGTGACATATACACTTACCCGCCTAGAACAGTTTACGATGACAGAAGAAAATAACTGAACAGAAAAGTGTGTTTAATCACGAGTAAAGTCATCCTGTTGTTTTTATTAAATTACTGTCTTCAAAAGTTTTCAGACCAATATAAGAGCATAGGTGTTCCAACATTCATTTTTTGTAATATCGTCTGTTGATGGCCGAATTATGTCGCATATGTAAGAAATGCATGAATGTTGAAAAGTTTATACTGTTGTATTTGTCTGATAACCATTGAAGACAGGGATTATTGAATATTTGAAATTGTAATTAATAAAAACTAACTCGGAAAGACTGCAGTCGTGGCATCGTACTAAATACGGTAATAAACCTTAAGTCAGACTCCATAAAACACGGAAGGATGAAGAGTTTAATATGTAGCTTAGCCTCTTCGGGCATCTTAAGGTCTGTCCTGTGGAGTTGGTAATTTACTTTTTCAAATTAAACGAATTCCTGTACGTAATTTCTAAATTTCTCTGCTACTGACTGTATGCAGTTTATATATTCAAATCAGTTGGATAGTTCATAAGTGTCTTTACAGTTGAACTTCGATCAAGTATTAACAGTGCTGTGCACCATGATGTAACCTTTAACCTTTTGGCGCTGGAATTATTTTTTTAATTTTAGCACACCCTGTATATAAAATGTGAATAATACAGGAACCAAATACGTTAGAATTACGAAACAAACTGCATTCTGAAGAGAAAAAACTGATAGTATATATCATGTTTAAAATATTCAGTACCTATATTTGTTGAATAAATATACAAGGTGTCCCAGAAGGAATGTGCCAGACTTCGGGAGGGTGTTCCTTATGTTAAAATATACTGATATAACCCAAAGCACCTATGTCCAAAGTTGAACGGTTACGGAGATAACGGCCAGAGAAGTCTGAAACTTTGACAGCTGTTACACACTTATTGATTACCGAATACATATTAAAACTGGCAGGAATATGTGGTTTCTGTAATGTTAATATCTGCACTTAACATCAAACTAACTTGCGAGTGACATAAATCCATTAAATTGAACTACAAAAACACTCGCACTCATGTCATAGTTGTCCTTAGGGTTACAAGCATTATACATGAGAAAGCCCCTCGGTGACGTAACATGGCTGACTGCGCAAAGCGTCACGCAGGCACAGTGAACACTGCATTCCCCTCTCAAGGCCGCTAGCATTGTCACGTGACATATCAGCTGTGAAGTTTGGAGTATTTGGAACCGCAAGAAGCCCCACTTTTGTCTGGCCATTATCTCCGTAACCGTTCAACTTTGGATATATGTGTTTTGGGTTATATCGGTATACTTTAACATAAGGAACACCCTCCCGAAGTCTGGCATATTCCTCCTGGGACATCCTGTATAAAATGCAACTTTAGAGGTTAGCGGTGCGGTACGACAGCTATAGTTGACATTAGGCGTTAAAACGTTAAGAAATGGTAAAGAAGTACCATTAACGTGATATTTTATATCTGTGTTAGTGCACACAACACGTACTGACGATACGATTACCATAATTAGAAAACGCGAATCTCATATGGGAGGTATAAGTTGTCATATTCTTTACATATGCGTATGAACGCTATTTATGGAGTCTTAGTACTATATCTGGCATTTCGCCACAATCCGGAATTTCGCGGGATCCTTTCTTGATGGTAATACTGTTATTTTTCATTGACATAACCCTTCCGGCTGCACTGCGTCCTGGGGTTGACACTTCCACTAACATAAACGAGTACCACAGTATTTTCTGGTGAGTAAAGGCGACGGGTACGTAGGGCTGACAACGCTACCACCTGCAAGTGACAACTGTTTAGAAATCTGGGATCCTCAGCCTCCTGAAACCCTCGGTGCCTATCCAGAGCTGTACAGGGATTGCTTTACTTTTACCCCTATTACATCTCTTGTAATAAAGGATAAGGAAGGTATAAATTAACTAATTCCTCAATATTGCTGGCACATATTTTTCGTAAATTTCATCCGTCTAATAATTTGAAGCACTATGTTAATCTCAAGAAGATTTTAAATTTTAAGTTTTACCTCAAAGAAAACACGTTGCGACTTTGTTATAAAGGCAAATCCGATCAATCCTGTTGAGGAAATTTATCACTGTTCCGAGAATCTTAGGAAACACACATGTGTATACAGTGAGAAAAAATATAGACTTCTTTCATGTCTGAGTTGGATGCATTTCTACTGCGCTTTAAAGGGAATAACGAAATTCGTATGCTGCAACTGGAAAATATGTAAAAGTGTCATCTGCTTTAACGTTCAGAAACTCTCGACTTTTGCTTGAGATTCGTACTTTTAGCGTTAACTGATTGGTCTGTGAAATGGAAGCTGTGAGTGTTTCTGCTGTGAGATAGGAAGTCATTTTTAAATATGGATTCCTGGAAATCTGTGCTTTCAATAATTAAGGCATCGTGAAGAGTATGCGACAGCAGACATGATTCGCAGACAGATATCTCTTTTGCAGTCTCTCTCCCTCTTCACTTTCACACATTAAAATATCAGTTATCATTATGAACACTTGCACTCTCCCGTCTCGTAGTATTTACTACGAGCCGGGACACACAATGGGCAATGTACGCACAAATTAACACTGTATAGCGTTCGTGCAATATTTATACCGTCGCACCTGTCCGAACAGCGTGGTACTGTACCATAGCACTCGATGACAGAGCTGTTAATTTTATATAATGCCCGCGGTAACAATGAAATATATTGTAGTCTTCAACGTAAAATTCCCTATATTTTACCCGACTGCAACCAAATTTGAATTTTCTCTACAGATTTACATAAAGTCCCAAATATCAAATATCACTGAAAACCGTCCTCTGGAAACATGCGGACAGAAGGACGGCATGAAGAAGCTAACGGTAGCTTTCGTGCATGTGCGAACGCAACTAAAAACATCTAATTGAGGTTCTAATCATCTTAGTAATTAAACAATTTAATGCACAAATTCTTGTTTTGTAATAAGTTTATTATGTTCCTCTACATCTTTCGAGCACTATGTTCTCATCATCAGAAGGTCAAAATTGTATTATACAGCATCTGGTATCATCACACCTGTAGGTGGCCGTCCCGTGCACTGGACGGCCACCTATTACAATTTTGACCCCTGATGATGAACACATAGTTCTCGAAACGTGTAGAGGAACACAATAAACTTATTATAAAACAAGAATTTGTGCATTAAGTTGATTAATTACTAAGATTATACTGAGAGAAACGGTCAGCAAAATATCAAAATTTCTAATCATCTGTCTTAAAATTTGCAATGTTTTAGCGTTTCAGAGGAACATGCTTCTTCTGTCTGTCTGTCTGTCTGTCTGTATGTATGTATGTATGCATGCATGTATGTATATATGTATGTATGTGCGAAGAAATAGGATCCTAGGCCGAAAAGAATGACACAGTTTATAAAACATCAGAGTGTTGAAGAACCCAGAAGACCAAAATATGTTAAATCCCCACCGCGGGAACGTGAAGTCTTAGTAGGGTCTTCGTTCACCTTTGGGAGTTTAATGTTGGGTACATGTTGTCGTCGCACGGACTAAGAGAGGCTTTACCTCGGAATTTATGTGCTCGATATTTTCAGCACATACGGCCTTTACCTTCTCCTCTTCGCACTCCTCCATAAACTCAGCTGGTGACATTCTTCCCCCCTTTCTTCTATCCTCCTCCTTGTATTTTATTGAAACAATGCCTAGTTCAAATCTTGGGACTGCACCGACCTACGTTGAATAAAAGGAGACAGTAAGGCGAGTAGACTGAGAATATGGTGAATGTGACGCGAGAATAACGCAGCCATGGGTCTTATACAGTTAACTGTTTGCTCGTGTGTGGGAGAATATCTTGGGTGTAGTGGTCTGAATGCAGTGCAATATTGTTGAATGTCAGACCTCTTGACATTGTTTATGGCTAGAAATGTGACAAACGTTGATGCCAGTAACCTAGTGCGCTTTCTTATCCGTGAAGTACCCCTTCCATAATTAAGAATTTTACTGCTTTTTATTTTTTTTAAATCTAATTTACCTGACGTGTTGGAAAGAAGAAGTGCTTATGTACATTTTTAGGGTCAAGCTTTGGAAATATACCAAACGGAAGACCTAACGGAGATGGAAAGATGATATTAAAAATGGAGTTACTTTTAATTGAATTGGCTCATGATCTAAATCAGCGTCGATGTCGAATGAAGACTTTTTTGGTAGACATGTTGAAATGGCTACTGGGGGGCTGACTTTCTACTCCGATCATATTGTTGCAGTGCACAGCTGTGCAAGGACCGGTGGTGTGCAGTGTTGTTGTGACTAGAGCATGGGCGGCACAACACGAGCAGCCTAAGTCGCTCTTGCTGTTTCCGTTTACAACAGTCAGCGTGTAAATTATTGTCACTCCACCAGTGCTATTCATCTTCATTAATTACGTGGAACATCACTCGTTAAAATGATGCTGTAGGTACACACTGCTTGAGAAATACAGTCCAATACGTCCCTTATGTTTCAAAATTGTTAATAAATATACATCACATTTATCTCTACATTCTACTTTTTTCATTATTGGCTTAGAAATTTCCTATTGTTTTATGAATCGTAATCTCCATAATTTTTTGAAAATATGAGTGGGCCTCAAACGACAAAGTACTTAATTTGTATTCTTTACCCAGCACTGTTAACTGTTTGATCAACCTCTAACAACAAAGTGTAGAACCCTTCTAGACAAGATAGTAGTTAATCAGGTTATAAAGAAATTGTTTTCGTATTGTAGGACCCAAATATTCATTATAGTTTTCAAAATTGCCCTCACTTTACGCTGTCGTGACCGATTTCTATTACATTGCACAACAACCCCTTGCGGACCGGATCTTCTCATTATCGAGGCTTCGCTTTCACACTCAGTCACACCACATTCCGTAGTACTTCTCTGGACGAGTGATCAGCCCGACGAAGAGACTTCTACCTGACGACAGACAACATTCACAAGACACAGACCTTGCCCCCGGCAGTATTCGAAACCGCACTCCCAACAACAGTGCGGCCTCAGAACCACGCCTTAGACCGTGAGATTACTGGGAACAGCGACCGAAATTAATCTGTTATCTAATTTAACATCCAATTTCTTGTAAGATCGACTTTAATATTATGTTAAATACAGCCTGAACATTGAAGGTGTCTTTTTCTTGTAGATTATTGGGTGGGAAATTCGAAGAATCTCTCTTTCCAACCATGCATGTTACTTGTTCTGTCCTTCTCATATTCCTTGAATGCACGTACTCCTATTATGACATGGAGTCTTGAAAAATGAGATGTGGTGTGTATGAGATAATCACGTACGGGAGAAAAACCTGACCACTTGAAATTATGATGAAACTGGGTGGGAAATGTGTGAATCGGTTTGAAGTGTCTGAGAGTAGGGTTTAGTAAAGGTGGTTCTTTGAAAGGGACAGTAAGGCTTCGTCTTTCGTTAAGAAGACAATTATTGACCAACTTACTTGTTGGACAAAATGTTTATCAAACCGAAGTTTTAGGCGACCTAGGTGTATCTCTTCTTTCTTAGGCTTATTACATGCATAGGAACGAGATTTGTTCTGCTATGCGCAGTTCATGAGAGACACAGCAGTTATATATTTACATCAGTTCTTTGTTTCTGTTTTTCGTTTGCTTTTTTAAAGAGCTTTAATAATAATGACTCGAGCCTCCTTAACACATAATGCGTATTAGACACCCTGCTCATTGACACGAAGTAATTTATGCATTACCTTATACGACATGACAAATCTTATTTTATTGAGGAAGTTATTGAAGAAAAGCTGTTGACTTATTTGAGGCGGTATTTTAAAAACTTTGTGTTGTGTCAGTGGCAACAGATTTAAGTGCGTGAAGAAATAAATCTTTATTATCTCGCTGCTAGATGTTTAACAGCGGTAAATTTACATTATGTCTAGTGATGCATGCACAGTATTACAAGGCATATCTCAAAAGTAATTCTGCCGAATATTGGAAAATATTTACTCGCGCTTTCACTACGTACATTGAATTGATAAAACTTGGTAGCTTCAAAATATTACGGAATCACTTTATTTCTGGGAAATGCAAAACATCATTCCAGCTATATTGCCCTCAAAATAGTCACCTTGTGGAACTGTACACTTCTGATGACTGTAATGTTATTTGAAACATTCCTGGAAGATCTTTTATGAAAGCATTTTCAGCTACTCCGTCGCATTCGTAATGCTATCGGTAGCATCACAAAAACCCTGTCCCTTCAATGTTCATTTCGGTCAAGGGAATAGGTAAAAATCAGCTGGAGCCAGGTATGCTCCAGTGACGTCACATTGTTCTTTGCTAAGAAATCTTTGATCAAAACCAACCGGCATGTCGTGAAGGAGAAATCAACTGCTGGTTCTCCATTTTTCGGATGTTTCCTTCCTCCCACATCCCTAAGGCGACGAAGGATGTCAAAGTACATATTTTATTCACAGTAACAATTCCTGTAAATTATAATGGCGAATTCCGGGAAATTTTTTAATAATAATAATATTTATTTACTGCAATTGGGTTTTCACCCGGTGGCAGTCGTTTTTAACACATATACAAGAACTTGAAGCTGTACTACTAAATTTACATC
>Ga0123352_10009510_pt1 | contig 15205 bp, 13 predicted proteins | sample TergutLab28metaG_FD_89700 | JGI IMG/M metagenome (GOLD analysis project Ga0123352, IMG submission 89700) | Labiotermes labralis P1 segment gut microbial communities from Petit-Saut dam, French Guiana - Lab288 P1 | ecosystem: Host-associated > Arthropoda: Insects > Digestive system > Gut ... | reverse complement strand
GCCGTGGAGATCGTCTACTTCGGGCTGCTGCCGGCCTTCCGCGGCCGGGGCATCGGCGGGCACCTGCTGTCGTACGGCACCGCCCGCGCCTGGGACCTGGCCGGCCGGTGGCCGGGGCGGCCGGAGACGCGGCGGGTGTGGCTGCACACCTGCTCGCTGGACGGCCCCCACGCGCTGGGCAATTACCAGCGCCGCGGGTTCCGCGTGACGCACACCACACAGTCTCACTGAATGAGATGATCGAGTCCACATGACGGATAACGGTGGACTGCCGGAAGACCCGCATGCCACGCTTCCGTCATGTCGCGCACTGGAATCGCCTTGGTAGGTCGGCCGCACGTCGACTTCTGCCGCGTGTCCAGCGCGATCTGTCCGGCGGGCTGACCGTACTCGGCACCATCTCCCGCCCTCCCCGTCGTCGTGGATGCGTGCGGTTCCCCGCTGCCCCGCTGAGCTCACCACCAGGCGTTCTCCCAGGCCGCAGGGTCCTGCACGCGTTGTTCCGACCGCATTCGAGCCTGCCAGAAGGACGCATCGCCATGGCTGCCAGCCCCGACCACCCCCAGACCCCTGCCCGGAGCGCCCCGGCGGCCGCCCGCCGCAAGTCCGGGCGCCACCGCGGCGAGGGCCAGTGGGCCAAGGGCCACTTCACTCCGCTCAACGGCAACGAGCAGACGAAGAAGGACGACGATGGTCTCAATGTGCGGACACGTATTGAGACGATCTACGCCCAGCAGGGTTTCGACTCGATCGACGGCGCCGACCTGCGCGGACGCATGCGCTGGTGGGGTCTGTACACGCAGCGGCGGCCGGGAATCGACGGCGGCCGCACCGCGGTGCTGGAGCCGGAGGAGCTGGACGACCGCTACTTCATGATGCGGGTGCGGGTCGACGGCGGCCGGCTGACGGTCGCCCAGCTGCGGGTGATCGGCGAGATCTCGCAGGAGTTCGCCCGCGGCACCGCCGACATCACCGACCGGCAGAACATCCAGCTGCACTGGGTCCGGATCGAGGACGTGCCGGAGATCTGGCGCCGGCTGGAGGCGGTCGGCCTGTCCACCACCGAGGCGTGCGGCGACGTGCCGCGCGTCATCATCGGCTCCCCCGTCGCGGGCATCGCCGAGGACGAGATCATCGACGGCACCTGGGCGATCGAGGAGATCTCGTCCCGGTACATCGGCAGCAAGGAATTCTCCAACCTGCCGCGCAAGTTCAAGACCGCGATCTCCGGCTCGCCGCTGCTGGACGTCGTGCACGAGATCAACGACCTGGCGTTCGTCGGCGTCGAACACCCCGAGCACGGCCCGGGGTTCGACCTGTGGGTCGGCGGCGGCCTGTCCACCAACCCGCGGCTGGGCGAGCGGCTGAACGCCTGGGTGCCGCTGGCCGAGGTGCCCGAGGTGTGGGCGGGCGTCGTCGGCATCTTCCGCGACTACGGCTACCGGCGGCTGCGTTCCCGCGCCCGGCTGAAGTTCCTGATGGCCGACTGGGGCGCCGAGAAGTTCCGCCAGGTCCTGGAGGACGAGTACCTCGAGCGGCCGCTGCTCGACGGCCCCGCGCCGGAACTGCCGAAGCAGGTCTGGCGCGACCACATCGGCGTGCACCGGCAGAAGGACGGCCGCTACTACGTGGGCTTCGCCCCCCGCGTCGGCCGGGTGGACGGCGCCACGCTGACCAAGATCGCCGAGGTGGCCGCCGAGCACGGCTCGGACCGGCTGCGCACCACCACCGACCAGAAGATGCTGGTCCTGGACCTCGCCGAGGACCGGGTCGAGTCGCTGACCGCCGCGCTGGAGGCGATGGACCTGCGGGTGCGGCCGTCGTCGTTCCGCCGCGGGACGCTGGCCTGCACCGGCATCGAGTTCTGCAAGCTGGCGATCGTCGAGACCAAGGAGCGCGCCTCCTCGCTGATCGACGAACTGGAGCGCCGGCTGCCGGAGTTCGACGAGCCGATCGGCATCAACATCAACGGCTGCCCCAACTCCTGCGCCCGCATCCAGACCGCGGACATCGGCCTGAAGGGCCAGCTGGTCACCGACGCGGACGGCCGGCAGGTCGAGGGCTACCAGGTGCACCTGGGCGGCGGCCTGGGCCTCGACCCCGGCTTCGGCCGCAAGGTCCGCGGCCTGAAGGTCACCGCCAATGAACTGCCCGACTACATCGAGCGGGTGCTGACCCGCTTCCAGGAGCAGCGCACCGACGGCGAACGCTTCGCCCAGTGGGCGGCCCGCGCCTCCGAGGAGGCCCTCTCATGAGCGAGCGTGCCGCGCCCTTCTACTGCCCCTACTGCGGCGACGAGGACCTGCGCCCGTCGGAGGAGGGCCACGGCGCCTGGGAGTGCCGGTCCTGCAACCGCGCCTTCCAGGTGAAGTTCCTCGGCCTGCTCGCCGAGGGGTTCCAGGCCGTCTCGCAGCACAACGCACCGCACTCCCCGCATGGAGGCGCTTCGTGACCACCGTTCAGCACACCGCGGAAGAACTCGAACGGCTGGCCGGCCAGGCCGGCCGCGACCTGGAGGAGGCATCGGCGCTCGACGTGCTGCGCTGGGCCGCGGACACCTTCGGGGGCCGCTTCTGCGTCACCTCCTCGATGGAGGACGCGGTGGTGGCGCACCTGGCGTCGCGCGCGCTGCCCGGGGTGGACGTCGTCTTCCTCGACACCGGCTACCACTTCCCGGAGACCATCGGCACCCGGGACGCGGTCGCGGCGGTGATGGACGTCAACGTCATCACGCTCACCCCGCGGCAGACCGTCGCCGAGCAGGACGCCGAGTACGGTCCGCGGCTGCACGACCGCGACCCCGACCGGTGCTGCGCGCTGCGCAAGGTGGCGCCGCTGGAGGAGGGCCTGCGCGGCTACGACGCCTGGGCGACCGGGCTGCGCCGCGACGAGTCCCCGACCCGCGCGAACACCCCGGTGGTCTCCTGGGACGCCCGGCGGCAGAAGGTCAAGATCGCGCCGATCGCCCGCTGGACGCAGGAGGACGTCGAGTCCTACGTGGCCGAGCACGGCGTGCTCACCAACCCGCTGCTGATGGACGGGTACGCGTCGATCGGCTGCGCGCCGTGCACCCGCCGGGTGCTGGAGGGCGAGGACGCGCGCGCCGGCCGCTGGGCGGGCCTCGGCAAGACCGAGTGCGGGATACACCAGTGACGACCTTCGAGACGACCGTTCAGGAGAGCGCGATGAGCACCGGGGCCACGGTCTGGCTGACCGGACTGCCGAGCGCCGGCAAGACCACCATCGCGTACGCGCTGGCGGAGCAGCTGGGCGCCCGGGGCCGCAGGGTCGAGGTGCTGGACGGCGACGAGATCCGCACGTTCCTGTCCGCGGGCCTGGGGTTCAGCCGCGATGACCGGCACACCAACGTGCAGCGGATCGGCTTCGTCGCCGAACTGCTCGCCTCCCACGGCGTGCTGGTGCTGGTGCCGGTCATCGCGCCGTACGCCGACAGCCGCGAGGCGGTCCGCAAGCGCCACCAGGCGCAGGGCACCGGCTACGTGGAGATCCACGTGGCCACCCCGGTCGACGTCTGCTCGGTCCGCGACGTCAAGGGCCTGTACGCCAAGCAGGCCGCGGGCGAACTCACCGGCCTGACCGGCGTGGACGACCCGTACGAGGTCCCCGAGGACCCCGACCTGCGGCTCGAAACGCAGGACCGCACCGTCCAGGAATCCGCAGCCGCCGTCCTGGCACTGCTCGCCGAGAGGGGTCTGGTCACATGACGACGACCGTTGCGCACGGTGAGGCGACGGACAGCCCGTACGCGCTGTCCCACCTCGACGCGCTGGAGTCCGAGGCGGTGCACATCTTCCGCGAGGTGGCGGGCGAGTTCGAGCGGCCGGTGGTGCTGTTCTCCGGCGGCAAGGACTCCATCGTCATGCTGCACCTGGCGCTGAAGGCGTTCGCGCCGGCCGCGGTGCCGTTCGCGCTGCTGCATGTGGACACCGGCCACAACTTCCCGGAGGTGCTGGAGTTCCGCGACCGCACGGTCGCCGAGCACTCCCTGCGGCTGCACGTGGCAAACGTGCAGGACTACATCGACGACGGCCGGCTGCGCGAGCGCGCGGACGGCACCCGCAACCCGCTCCAGACGGTGCCGCTGACCGACGCGATCCGCGAGCTGCGGTTCGACGCGGTGTTCGGCGGCGGCCGCCGCGACGAGGAGAAGGCCCGCGCCAAGGAGCGGGTGTTCAGCCTCCGCGACGAGTTCTCGCAGTGGGACCCGCGCCGCCAGCGCCCCGAACTGTGGTCGCTGTACAACGGCCGGCACGCGCCCGGTGAGCACGTGCGGGTCTTCCCGCTGTCCAACTGGACCGAGCTGGACGTGTGGCAGTACATCGCCCGCGAGCACATCGCCCTGCCGGAGATCTACTTCGCGCACGAGCGCGAGGTGTTCAAGCGGTCGGGCATGTGGCTGACCGCCGGCGAGTGGGGCGGGCCGAAGGACGGCGAGTCGGTGGAGAACCGGCTGGTGCGCTACCGCACGGTCGGCGACATGTCGTGCACCGGCGCGGTGGACTCCGACGCCACCACGCTCGACGCGGTGATCGCGGAGATCGCCGCCTCCCGGCTGACCGAGCGGGGCGCCACCCGGGCCGACGACAAGCTCTCCGAGGCCGCGATGGAAGACCGCAAGCGCGAGGGGTACTTCTAGCCATGACCAGCTCCACCAGCCCGATCACCGCCGAGGCCCTGTCGGCGACCACGCTGCTGCGGTTCGCGACCGCCGGTTCGGTCGACGACGGCAAGTCCACCCTGGTCGGCCGGCTGCTGCACGACTCCAAGTCGGTGCTCGCCGACCAGCTGGAGGCGGTCGAGCGCGCGTCGCAGAGCCGCGGCCAGGAAGCGCCCGACCTGGCGCTGCTCACCGACGGCCTGCGTGCCGAGCGCGAGCAGGGCATCACCATCGACGTGGCGTACCGCTACTTCGCCACCGCCCGGCGCCGGTTCATCCTCGCCGACACGCCCGGCCATGTGCAGTACACCCGCAACATGGTCACCGGCGCGTCCACCGCCGAGCTGGCCGTGGTGCTGGTCGACGCCCGCAACGGCGTGGTCGAGCAGACCCGCCGGCACGCCGCGGTCGCCGCCCTGCTGCGGGTCCCGCACGTGGTGCTCGCGGTGAACAAGATGGACCTGGTCGACTACGCGGAGCCGGTCTTCGCCGCGATCGCCGAGGAGTTCACCGCCTACGCGGCCTCGCTGGGCGTCCCGGACATCACCGCGATCCCGATCTCCGCGCTGGCCGGGGACAACGTGGTGGAGCCGTCCGCGCACATGGACTGGTACGGCGGCCCGACGGTGCTGGAGCACCTGGAGACGGTGCCGGTCAGCCACGACCTGACGGGCTGCCCGCCGCGGTTCCCCGTGCAGTACGTGATCCGCCCGCAGACCGCCGAGCACCCCGACTACCGCGGCTACGCCGGGCAGATCGCGTCCGGCATGCTGCGGGTGGGCGACCCGGTGACCGTGCTGCCGTCCGGCCGCACCACCACGATCGCGGGCATCGACGCGCTCGGCAGCAGCGTCGACACCGCGTGGGCGCCGCAGTCGGTGACGGTGCTGCTCGCCGACGACCTGGACGTCTCGCGCGGCGACCTGATCGCGCCGAGCGCGTCCGCGCCCGAGGTCACCCAGGACATCCGGGCGACCGTGTGCCACCTGCACGAGCGCCCGCTGCGGATCGGCGAGCGGGTGCTGCTCAAGCACGCCACCCGCACCGTCAAGGCGCTGGTGAAGGAGCTGCCGTACCGGATCGACCTGTCGCACGGCCTGGCGCACGAGAACGCGCCGCAGGAGCTGGCGGTCAACGACATCGGCGCCGTGGTGCTGCGCACCGCGGAGCCGCTGCCGGTGGACCCCTACGCCGTGTCGCGGCTGACCGGGTCGTTCCTGCTGATCGACCCGGCGGACGGCACGACGCTGACGGCCGGCATGGCCGGCGAGGCGTTCGCGGCCGACGGTGCCGCGGCAGCCGCCGCGGCGACCGATGACGAGGGATGGGATTTCTGACGGTGTCCCCACCGGCCCAGGAGGCTTTCTCAGGATTCGCGAAGGAGGGCGGGCGCGTCGGCAGCGGCACGCTCGGCTCGGGCACGGGTGGCGTCGCGCGATGTGCGCGCTGACGCCCCGGGCCGCGGTGCACCCCCGGTGCACCCCGGCCACCGCACGTGCGTACCGAGCCGCGGCGCGTCCCGCGCCGCGCTCCTTCCGAAGACCTGACGAACTTCCGGCCGCGCCACCGAGCCCCGCCTCGGCCGCGCGACACGCCGGGCCTGACGAGAGGACACCTCCGTGTCTGCCCAGCCACGTTCCGCGTTCCGCTCCACCACCCGCCGCAGACTGATCGCCGCGGCCGCCACCCTGCCGATCCTCGTCGGCGCGCTGGCCGCCTGCGGCTACGGCTCCGACAAGCCGAAGGACGACCCGGCCGCCGCCCCCGCGGCGAGCAGCGGCGCCAAGAAGCTCTCCGCCGACCAGGTGAAGATCGGCTACTTCCCCAACCTGACGCACGCGACCCCGCTGGTGGGCCTCAAGGAGGGCCTGTTCCAGAAGGAGCTGGGCGCGACGAAGGTGAAGGAGTACACCTTCAACGCCGGGCCGGCCGAGATCGAGGCGCTCAACGCCGGTTCGATCGACATCGGCTGGATCGGCCCCTCCCCGGCGATCAACGGCTACACCCAGTCCGGCGGCACGAACCTGCGGATCATCTCCGGCTCGGCGTCCGGCGGCGTGAAGCTGGTGGTCAACCCGGACAAGATCAAGTCCCTGGCGGACGTCAAGGGCAAGAAGATCGCCACCCCGCAGCTGGGCAACACCCAGGACGTGGCGCTGCTCAACTGGATCACGTCGCAGGGCTGGAAGGTCGACGCGCAGAGCGGCAAGGGCGACGTGCAGGTCGTCCGCACCGACAACAAGGTCACCCCCGACGCCTACAAGAACGGCTCCATCGACGGCGCCTGGGTGCCGGAGCCCACCGCGTCGAAGCTGGTGGCCGAGGGCGCGAAGGTGCTGCTGGACGAGAGCACCCTGTGGCCGGACAAGAAGTTCGTGATCACCAACGTGATCGTGTCGCAGAAGTTCCTCAAGGCCCACCCGGACGTCGTCGAGGCGGTGCTGCGCGGCTCGGTGAAGACCAACGCGTGGATCCAGGCCAACCCCGCGCAGGCGAAGGCGGACGCCAACGACGAGCTGAAGCGGCTGACGCAGAAGGCGCTGCCGGCCGCCGTCCTCGACCCGGCGTGGCAGTCGATCCAGGTGCTGGACGACCCGCTGGCGGCGACGGCGAACCAGGAGGCGCAGCACGCGGTGGCGGCCGGCCTGCTCAAGTCGCCGAAGCTGGACGGCATCTACGACCTGACGCTGCTCAACAAGGTCCTCAAGGAGCAGGGCAAGCCCACCGTGTCCGCCGCCGGGCTCGGCACCGAGTAACCGCGGTACGGCGGAACGCACCGCCGTACCGCCGCGCACGTGCCCCCCGACGCCGGCACAGACGCCGGCACCCGACAGACAGACCCAGGAGGTGACACCGATGGCCGACACTCTCACCAGTGCCGCCGCTCCGAGCACGGAGACCGCCGCCTATGCGGCGCGGATCGACCATGTGTCGAAGGCGTTCGGCCGTCCCGGCGCCCAGCAGCTCGTGCTGGACGACATCGCCCTCGACGTGCGGCCGGGCGAGTTCGTCTGCCTCCTGGGCGCGTCGGGCTGCGGCAAGTCGACGCTGCTCAACCTGGTCGCGGGGCTCGACGAGCCGTCCGCCGGGAGCATCACCACTCCCGGCGGGCGGCCGGCCCTGATGTTCCAGGAGCACGCCCTGTTCCCGTGGCTGACCGCGGGCAAGAACATCGAACTGGCCCTGCGGCTGCGCGGGGTGCCGCGCGAGGAGCGCCGCCCCGAGGCCGAGCGGCTGCTGGACCTGGTCCGGCTCGGCGGGGCCCACGGCAAGCGGGTGCACGAGCTGTCCGGCGGCATGCGGCAGCGCGTGGCGCTGGCCCGCGCGCTGGCCCAGGACAGCCAACTGCTGCTGATGGATGAGCCGTTCGCGGCCCTGGACGCGATCACCCGGGACGTGCTGCACGACGAGCTGACCCGGATCTGGTCGGAGACCGACCTGTCGGTGCTGTTCGTCACGCACAACGTCCGCGAGGCGGTGCGGCTGGCCGAGCGGGTGGTCCTGCTGTCGTCCCGCCCCGGCCGGATCAACCGCGAGTGGCGGATCGACATCCCGCAGCCGCGCCGTATCGAGGACGCCGCCGTCGCGGACCTGTCCGTCGAGATCACCGAAGAACTGCGTGGGGAGATCCGCCGCCATGGCCAGCACTGACACCGGGACGGGCAGCGCCGCCCCGCAGGACGCCGCGTCCCAGGACGCCGCGCGGCCGGGCACGGACGCGGTGCCGCTCGCGAAGGCCGGCGTGCCCGCGCAGCGCGGCGCCGCCGACCTGTCCGGCCTGGAGGCCGGGCTCGACGCGCTGGAGACGGTCACCGTCGAACGCTCCCCGCTGGGGCGGCTGCTGGTGCAGAAGGTGCTGCCGCCGCTCACCGCGGTGGTGCTGGTGCTGGTGGTGTGGCAGCTGGCGTCGTGGGGCAAGGTCGCCGACCCCACGAAGCTGCCGAGCCCCAAGGACGTGGGGCAGGCGCTCGCCGACCGCTGGCGGGCCGGCGACCTGTTCACCATCATCTGGACCAGCGTCGAGCGGGGCCTGCTGGGCTTCCTCGCGGCGCTGGCCATCGGCACCCCGCTGGGCCTGGTGGTGGCCCGGGTGCGGTTCGTCCGCGCGGCCATCGGCCCGATCCTGTCCGGTCTGCAGTCGCTGCCGTCGGTGGCCTGGGTGCCGGCCGCGGTGATCTGGCTGGGCATCAACGACTCGGCGATGTACGCGGTGATCCTGTTGGGCGCGGTGCCGTCGATCGCCAACGGCCTGGTCTCCGGCATCGACCAGGTGCCGCCGCTGTACCTGCGGGCCGGCCGCACGATCGGCGCGACGGGGGTGCGCGGCGCCTGGTACGTGCTGCTGCCGGCCGCGCTGCCCGGCTACGTGGCAGGACTGAAGCAGGGCTGGGCGTTCTCCTGGCGGTCGCTGATGGCCGCCGAGCTGATCGCCTCCTCGCCCGACCTGGGCGTGGGCCTGGGCCGTTACCTGGAGAACATGCGCGAGGGCTCGGACATGGCCGGCGTCGTCCTGGGCATCCTGCTCATCCTGTTCGTCGGCATCGCCATCGACCAGATCGTCTTCAGCCCGCTGGAGCGCTGGGTGCTGCGCAGCCGCGGCCTGACCGCCAGGGGCCAGTGAGCGTGCGCCCCGCCTTCCCGCCCCCGCCGCCTGCCGCGCACGGCGCTCCGCACCGCGCCGCGCCGCCGCTGCTGGTCGTCGCGCACGGTTCGCGCGACCCCCGGCACGCGGCGACCGTGCACGCGCTGACCCGGCGGGTGGCGGCGGCGCGGCCGGGGCTGCGGGTGGAGACGGCGTTCCTGGACTTCAACGCGCCCTCGGTGCCGCAGGTGGTGCGGCGGCTGGCCGCCGACGGGGTCCGCGAGGCGGTCGCCCTGCCCCTGCTGCTGACCCGGGCATTCCACGCGAAGACCGACATTCCCGCCGTCCTGCGCGAAGCGACCGCGGGGTGGCCCGCGTTGCGGATCAGGACCGCGGACGTGCTCGGCCCGTCGCCGCTGCTGACCGCCGCTCTGGAGCGGCGCCTGCGCGAGGCCGGGCTGGACGCCGCCGACCGCGCCGCGACGGGTGTGGTGCTGGCCTGCGCCGGCTCCACCGACCCCGAGGCGCGCCGGGTGATCGAGGGGGTCGCGCGGCGCTGGCAGCGCGCCGGCTGGCGCGCCGTGCGCCCCGCGTACGCCTCGGCGTCGCTGCCCCGTACGGAGGACGCGGTGCGGGGTCTGCGGGACGAGGGCGTAAGGTCGGTCGCGGTCGCGCCGTATGTCATCGCACCCGGCTTCCTGCCGGACCGCATCGCGCGCGGCGCCCGGGAAGCCGGGGCGGACGTGCTGGCTCCGGTCCTCGGGGCGGCACCGGAGCTGGCGGAGCTGCTGCTGCGCCGGTTCGACGATGCGCGTCTGCCGGTCAGCGGGTTGAGCGTGGCCTGAGGGCGCGTGACCTGCCCGTTCGGCGGTCTGCGGACCGCGGCTTCCGGGAGCCCCTGAACCGAGGGACGACACCGGAGACAGCAGGTATATGAGCCGAATCCAGGAGTTCGAGGCGATAGTCCGGCCCGGCGGGACGCAGGCGCAGCCCGCACCGGCCGCGAGAACGCCGGCGCCGCGGCCGGCGAGGGACCGCCTCCCCGCCCTGGACGGGCTGCGGTTCGCCGCGGCGATGTCGGTGGTGCTGTTCCACTTCATGGGCCAGACCAGGTGGTCGATGATCGACATCTGGGGCCGGCCGTACCAGGAGACGTTCCCGCGGGCCCACCAGTACTTCGCCTTCGGGCGGCTGGGCGTCGACCTGTTCTTCCTGATCAGCGGCTTCGTGATCTGCATGAGCGCCTGGGGCCGCACGCCACGGGAGTTCTTCATCTCCCGGGTGACCCGGCTCTACCCGATGTACTGGGTGGCGATCGTGGTGTCCGCGGCGGTGATCTACCTCACCGACAGCCCGTTCGGGCACCCCAACCCGCGACTGCTGTTCGCCAACCTCACGATGATGCAGCGGCCACTGGGAGTGGACAACCTCGACCCGGTGTACTGGACGCTCTGGCCGGAACTGTGCTTCTACCTGACCTTCTCGGTGGTGGTGTGGCGGGGCCTGAGCTACCGGCGGGTGGTGGTCTTCTGCGGCCTGTGGACGGTCGCCGCGGTCATCGCGCCCGGCGCCGGGATCCCGCTGCTGACGCTGGTCGCCAACCCCACCTCGGCGCCGTACTTCATCGCCGGCATGGCCTTCTACCTGATGTACCGCTACCGGTCGACGCCGCTGCTGTGGGGCATCGTCGCGATGTCGTGGCTGCTGGCGCTGCACTTCCTGCTGGCGCCGGTCGGCGGCAGCAACAACTGGGACACCTGGTCGCCGTGGCGGGGCTGGCTGATCCTGGCCGTCACCGTCTTCTTCGCGCTGGTCGCGGCGATCGCGCTGGGCTGGACCCGGTGGATCCGCTGGCGGCTGCTGACGACCGCGGGCACCCTGACGTTCCCGCTGTACCTGCTGCACGACGTGACCGGGATGACCTTCGCGCACTACTACGGCGACCGGATGGACCCACTGCTGCTGGTCGCGGTGTCGGTGGCGGCGCTGGTCGCGCTGTCCTACCTGGTGCACCGGTACGCCGAGCGGCCGCTCGCGCTGGCCATGAGACGTTCCCTGAACACCGCGGCGTTCGGCCTGCAACCCCCTGCGCCACGCCGCTGACCTGCGGTGGGACCCCTTCCCCCGGCCGGCCGGCAACGATCACTGTAAGGGGCACCCTTGTCTCCGTGGTGGGGTTCTCCCCACCCTTGAGGGGGAGAACGCCCACCTGGAAGTCACCAGTTGGCCGGATGGGTCGTGCCTGTTCAGGCCCCTAGCGTCATGGGTGGAACGAGCGGCAGGTCGCCGCCACCACGACGATCCTTGGCAAGGGGGCACACCGTGAGTCGCGCACGCGCACACGGCAGCAAGATGGGCATCGCGGCGGCGATGGGCAGTTGGAGCGCCCGCCACCGCTGGGCGGCGGTGGGCGGGTGGCTGCTCCTCGTCATCCTGGTCCTGGTCATCGGCCAGGCGGCCGGCCGCTCCGACGTCGACGAGGACCGCTCGATGGCGGGCGAGGTCTCGCAGGCCGCCACGATCAACGACCGGGCCGGGCTGGCGGACACCGCGAGCGAGATGGTCCTGGTCCAGGCCCGGCACTCCGGCACCACCGCGACCGACCCCGGCTTCCGGGCCGCCGTCGCCGACGTGGTGGCCGCGGTCAAGGGCACCGGCGCGGTGACCGGCGTGCAGTCGCCGTACACCTCCAAGGCGATCTCCGCGGACCACCGTTCGGCGCTGGTGCGGTTCGACATGACCGGCCCGAAGAAGGACGCCGCGGACAAGGTCCAGCCGGTGCTCGACGCGGTCGCCAAGGTGCAGGACCGCCACCAGGACCTGAAGATCGCCGAGTTCGGCGACGCCAGCGCCGACCAGGCGGTCAACGACGCCTTCGGCTCGGACTTCAAGACCGCCGAGTACTCGGCGGTTCCGGTGGCGCTGGGCATCCTGCTCATCGCGTTCGGCGCGCTGGTCGCCGCGCTGCTGCCGGTGGTGCTGGCGCTCACCGCCTTCCTCGGCGCGACCGGCGTGGTCGCCCTGGTCAGCCACTCGGTGCCGATGAGCGACACCGCCAACTCGGTCATGCTGCTGGTGGGCCTGGCCGTCGGCGTCGACTACTGCCTGTTCTACCTGCGCCGGGAGCGCGAGGAACGGGCCGCGGGGCGGGACGCGGCCACCGCGCTGCGGATCGCCGCCGCCACCTCCGGCCGGGCGATCCTGATCTCCGGCATCACCGTGATCGTGGCCATGGCCGGCATGCTCTTCACCGGCATCGGCGACTTCAAGGCGATGGGCGTGGCCACCATGATCGTCGTGGCCATCGCGATGATCGGCTCGGTCACCGTGCTGCCGGCGCTGCTGTCGCTGCTCGGCGAGCGGGTCGAGAAGGGCCGGCTGCCGTTCCTGCGCCGGTCCGCGCCGCGGGCCGCGAACGGGGGCCGGGGCTCCGACGGCAGCAGCCGCTTCTGGCGGACCGTACTGCGCCCGGTGCTGCGCAGCCCGAAGGCGGCCACGGTGCTGGCCGGCGGCGCCCTGGTGGCCATCGCGATCCCCGCGTTCGGGATGCACACCGCGAACCTGTCGATGGACCAGGAACTCGGCGACCACCTGGAGATCATCCAGACCTACGAGGCCATCAACACCGCGTTCCCCGGCGGCCCTGACCCCGCCCACGTCGTCATCAAGGCCGACGACATCAAGGCGCCCGCGGTCACCAAGGCGATCGCCGGCTTCCGCACCGAGGCCGTCGCCTCCGGGGCGAGCCGGGGCCCGGTCACCGTGACGGTGCACGCGGCGCAGAACGTCGCCGAGATCGACGTGCCGCTGGCCGGCGGCACCGACCGCGCCAAGGCCGAGTCCGACCTGCGGCTGCTGCGCGACCACGTCCGCCCCGACACCCTGGGCCGGGTCGCCGGCCTGCAGGCGCCGATCACCGGTGAGACCGCCGGGTCGATGGACTTCAACCACAAGATCACCAGCAGCGTGCCGCCGGTGTTCCTGTTCGTGACGGTCTTCGCCTTCCTGCTGATGCTGCTGTCCTTCAGGTCGCTGACCATCGCGCTGACCTCGGTGGCCCTCAACCTGCTGTCGGTCGGTGCCGCCTACGGCGTGCTGACCATGGTCTTCCAGCACGGCTGGGGCGCCTCGCTGGTCGGCGCGACCGGCACCGGCGCGGTGGTGGCCTGGCTGCCGCTGTTCCTCTTCGTGATCCTGTTCGGCCTGAGCATGGACTACCACGTGTTCGTGGTCTCCCGGATCCGCGAGGCCCGGATGCGCGGCCTGAGCACCAAGGCCGCCATCGAGCAGGGCATCACCACCACCGCGGGCGTGGTGACCAGCGCGGCGGTGATCATGGTCGCGGTGTTCGCCATCTTCGGGACGCTGTCGATGCAGAGCATGAAGCAGATGGGCGTCGGCCTGGCCTTCGCGGTGCTGATCGACGCCACGGTGATCCGCGGGGTGCTGCTGCCGGCCGTGATGAGCCTGCTGGGCGACCGCAACTGGTACCTGCCGCGGTGGATGCGCTGGCTGCCCGACCTGACCCACGACGAGCCGGTGCCGGACGCCGTGCCCGCGGCCCCGCAGTACCCGGCCCCGCCCGTGCCGCCGCTCCCGCCGGTGCCCACCGGTCCCGGCCGCCGCTGAGCCGGCAGCCGCCGCGGCGCCCGCACGACACCGGCAGCGCCCCCGTACCCGCCGGGTACGGGGGCGCTGTCAGTGCCCGCGAGTACGGTGGGTCACATGACCGCAAGGGACAGCAGTGCAAGCGCCACGGCCGGTCCGGCCGCCGGCGAGGTGGAGCACCGGCTGGAGGAGTACCGGGTCGAGCTGACCGGGTACTGCTACCGGATGCTCGGCTCGGTCTTCGAGGCGGAGGACGCCGTCCAGGAGACCCTGGTCCGTGCCTGGCGGGCCGCCGACCGCTTCGAGGGGCGCTCCTCGCTGCGCTCCTGGCTGTACAAGATCGCCACCAACGTGTGCCTGGACAGCCTGAACGCCGGCAAGCGCCGCGCCAGGCCGATGGACCTGTCCCCCGCCTCGCACGCCGACGCGGTGCTCCCCGACATGACGCCGGAGTCGATGTGGGTCGAGCCGGTGCCCGACGCCCGCGCCGTGCCGTCCTCCGGCGACCCGGCCGACGTGGTGGTCTCGCGCGAGACCATCCGGCTGGCGTTCGTGGCCGCGCTGCAGCACCTGCCGCCGCGGCAGCGGGCCGTGCTGATCCTGCGCGAGGTGCTGGCCTGGAAGGCCAGCGAGGCCGCCGAGCTGCTGGGCACCACGGTCGCCTCGGTCAACAGCGCGCTGCAGCGCGCCCGGGCCACGCTCGCCGAGGCCGGGGTCGCCGCCGACTCCGCCCCCGCCGCGCCGATGGACGGCGAGCAGGAGAAGCTGCTGGCCCGCTACGTCGACGCGTTCGAGCGCTACGACCTGGACTCGCTGACCAGCCTGCTGCACGAGGACGCCACGATGAACATGCCGCCGTTCCCGCTGTGGCTGCGCGGCCACGAGGACATACGCGGGTGGTTGCTGGGGACCGGCATCGGCTGCAAGGGCTCGCGGCTGATGCCGGTCACCGCGAACGGCGCCCCGGGGTTCGGCCAGTACCGGCCCGATCCCGCCGGCGGGCACCGCGCCTGGGCGCTCCAGGTGCTGGACATCACCGACGGCCGTATCACCGGGCTCAGTTCATTCCTGGACACCGGACGGCTGTTCCCCCTCTTCGGACTCCCACTCGAACTCCCCGGCTAGTCCGGCCAGCTCGACCAGCGTGCGCAGGTCGGCCGAGGCGCCGCGCAGCCGTACCCGGTGGCCGGTGCGGCGCGCGGCCAGCCGCAGCCGGGCCAGCGCCGCGACCGCGCCGAGCCCCTCCAGCCCGCAGCCGTCCGGTGGCTCGCCGGCCGGCGGCAGGCCGCTGACGTCCACCGTGACCAGGCTTTCCCCGGATTCCGGGCAGGCTGGAT
>Ga0123352_10009509_pt1 | contig 15207 bp, 12 predicted proteins | sample TergutLab28metaG_FD_89700 | JGI IMG/M metagenome (GOLD analysis project Ga0123352, IMG submission 89700) | Labiotermes labralis P1 segment gut microbial communities from Petit-Saut dam, French Guiana - Lab288 P1 | ecosystem: Host-associated > Arthropoda: Insects > Digestive system > Gut ... | reverse complement strand
GTCGAAATATTTTGTGGTAATTAAAATCAGTAAAGGCAGATTGGTCTCCACACACACACACACACACACACACAACACACACACACACACACACCCCACACACACACACACACACACACACACACCACACACACAATAACTGTGTGTAGTATATGGATTGCATTTAAGGTAACCTCTTTCGAGGGCCCTTCTTTCTATATTGGGAAAGACATACAGCAGTATCGGCGGCACGTACATTTACAATAGCATTGATTTGGCCGGATTGCTTCCTCTAACGTTAATTCAATTTCAGGCCACCTCATGAACTACAGTAGAAGCACTACATGCGACTAGGGAAAGTTTTGCGGACGTTTCTTATACTCGGCGTCGCTCTGTGATGTCAAGTGAACTTACCCGCGTGTGATCCAGTACCGACTGACATGGTTCGCCATCTAGGGACTGACAGCTGAAGAGGCGAGGATCAGAGCGATGACGTCAAACACCCGCGAGAAGTCGACTAATGCTGATCCCGTATGATGTGTTCCTTTGTGTCTGATGACGTACCCAGTTTACCAGACTGCACACTGTTCATCTTTCATTCGGTCCGACAGCTGTTGCATACTCGGTCTGTCTGTCTCTGCAACCAGATAAGGATTCCGTCTGAATAAATTATGCTGAAATTATCTTATACACGTATTCTACAGTCCCGGTGGTGGCGCGAATTTCCTCACCCGTCCAGACCAGCATGGGACCCACCCAGCCTCCTGTACAATGGGTACCGGGTCTCTTTTCCGGGGCTAAAGCGGCTGGAGCAGGACGTTGACCACCCACTCCCATCTAGCGCCGTGGTTACAGAAAGAGTAGAACTATACATCTAATCCCCTTATGGGCCTTCTTGGTCTCTTCTAGGGTGGATTTTATCTTACTTACGTACTTTAGAGTTACGAGTTGTTTCTAATCTTTAACAGACTGCCAAATCACAGATGGTCTGTCCATCCGTTCTGTCAAGTAACAACTGCGACTGTAGCATGTGCCCAAAAATCTGTTGGCATTCTAAAGGAGCTTGATTCACGATTGTGTGGTCTTACGTTTGCCTGTAGATCTACTGTAGAAATTACAACCAACGCATCTGATTATGAGTCATTGTAAACGTAAAATTAGAGTTGTCCTAAATAGATAATTTCTGACTAATTATGTACGTTCTTTTACATAACAGTCTTTATAGACTCGTCCAAATTTTTTATTGTTTATAGTCCTGTGTACAATAGTTTACAAACACTGTCGTTCCCAACTCACCTATCGTCAGAGTATGCAACATGCCTGGTTCGATCCTGTGACATGTCTGATTTAACGCTATGGCACATTTGCTCTTCGACACCATAAAACCCCATTTGTTGCTTTTGTGTCTTAAAATAGAAAACCATTTGTCTCTTTTTCCAGATTATTAAAATAATATTTAACCGTGCAATACCATAGTGCTTAATTGGAATTATACGTAATGCAACATCTTATTCATCGGTGCAAATGAAAAATTTATTGTAATTTATTCTCACAGCGTGTTTCGACAGTAACAATGATCTTCAAGAAAAACCTTCTAAAACGTGTAGACTGTGCAAACATACAACGCAGAATTGTGTTATTTTGGGAACCCAAGTCCACATAAATGCTTAAAAACTTAGTTAGAAAAGGCAGCTTGAAAATAGGTAAGAATCCCAGGTTTTCTGGAGTACAAATATATTATGCCGATACGATACGTTTCAGACAAACACCAGCTAACTTTTTATATATGTGAACTGGATGTTCTAAGTAATTCTCTCTGTATACACAGTTTATGTGCTTGGAGGAGACTTATTTGAAGGTCACTGTTAACAATTGGAGTATCTTGTGGAGGGAAATTATGCTAACTACCAACGGAAAGGTGTCACTATATGCTTGCTGACATAATGCTGACGTATATTGCATTTGATAATATTCCTCCGCCGTCTTTTAGAACGCACGGACGATTTGTCACGTTCGTAAGAATGTTTTTTTTTTCAGCCACTTTGAATACTTACTTGTGTGTACTACTACTACTAATTCTGCTTAGCGTCAGTCCAATCTTCCATTAACTGGATCCTGGAAGTCACTCTGCAGCTCTTACTAGATTGTAAGAACAGCCATTAACATATTGCAATTAATATAGTCTAAATTTTAGACATGGAAGTAGATCACTTTTTCCAGAACTCTTTTTGTTTTTCGTTTACAATTATTTTGAGCATTGAATTAGTGAAGGTAAATGTACGAGTCAAAGAATCGTGAGGCATATACCTATGTCGGTTCGTAAGTAATTTTTTCCCGAGTATTTAGGGTTTTTGCTTTGCTCAGATCTGAAGTCGACCATAAATTATGCACCGGCTTCAGCAACCTTCCTGGACTTGAGGGCTTAACCTGCGATCAACGGAACTTCGATAAAGGAACTCTGGCCCATATTACTTCCTCTGTGCTCTGCCGTCTTACTTGGTGTACAACTGTACCGTATAAACACCTTGATCTTAGGATTGTGAGTTGAAGCAATGTTTGCTCGCCCTTGTAACTGGGCCGTTGGTGATTGACAGAACTTTCTGTTGCAGCTTGTTCCAACCTACAAACACAGTTGTGTTTCAGGGTTGGGCGCCATTACAATTGGATTAAGGAAAGAGGGGTGGGATAGTGGTTGCTTAGTCAGGTTCGGGCTGTGGTCGGTGGAATCTTGAGAAATTCTTAGGAAATACGGAGGCGTACTCAGTAGTTAAGCAAAAGACCAAGTTGTACTGTACTGTACATGTCCACACCATGAAAGCAAGTAAGGGGAGCGGATGTAAAGGTCCACTCCCTAACCTGGGCACTGGATGGGATTGAATAGGCAGTTTCACTCCTCGGCCACTTACCTCCGATAAGGACCACAGCACCCATTGAATAGGAGGATAAGTGGAGCCCAGGGTCAGTCTTGACGTTTCGGAAAAGTTCAATATCTCCTATCCTTGCTAACATCCTAAACTCGGATCGTCCAGACCGTAGCATAGTTGCTGTATGCTCGATAATAGTGACGAAAAAGGAATCAAAATATGTATGGGATAGAGAGTAGTCAGTTTTACTTTTAAATATGTTTCAATTTGCTAGGCTAATGTTGGTACACAAATTTGTACACATCTGCATTCACGGCTGATAACTTGCTGGCGAAAGATTATGTAGGTACATTTACACGTTAATTATTAAAATTGAGTTCCACGAAGTTTTCTTGTAGAAAGGACCACTTTGTTGTAATCTAGTTGTGGAAGTGTCTAAGTCCGAAATCAGGTGCGAAGGGACGTAGATATGCTTATTTCCGGTTGAAGACGTAAGTGGCCAAAAGCCAGCAGGTCAAGTTCTTTCGTTGTTTCTGACTGATGACGGATACAAGTTGACTTTAAAATAATTATTTCCAAATGTGCAGCCAAGAGTGTTAATATTCCACTTGTTGACCGAACTGCCGGTTTTATTATGCATAACTGCTTTTACAGTGGCTGCCGAAAGACAATAGGCGAGGTTGACTGCGGTTGACAGTGATGCCACCAAGCCTTCTGCTGAATGTGCTATACGAACAAAACCCTCACTACGGAAGAATTAGCACCATGAAGCTGCCTATATAATTTGCTGCTAGTTGATCGTTACTCCGTACACTGTTTCTTTTTTACGCACACAGATTGGGGTGTGTCAGCTGAAACAGCATGAAATTGAAAATGTAAAGTGATTTGTCCTTCAGCTCTAGTCTTGTGGTCAACCTGCGGCAAGCTACCTGTAAGACCCTAGAATGTACCCAACATAAGGAGAGAGGTGTTGACCGTGTTGGAGGCCAACAAACCGCGCCATGATTCACGGAGTTGTCGGGCTTCGTCTGTGAATTCGAGATGGATGATTAACCCTTTACCGTTTAGCGGTTTCGATAGCCCAGAGCTGGCGAAACTTCTTGAGGGCGCGTGCCCAAATATTTCGAAGAATTATTTTTTTTGTTGTTGCGTGGCAGTAGGAATTTTGAAGAGCAAAATAAGGTCTTGGAGCCTTCCATAATTATTAATTATTGCATTATTATTAATGCACATTATAGTTATATTGTATAATTAATGCATAGTATAATTTTATTTATAATAAAAGCCTCCTCGACAAATGCGATAAGGCAGAAAGTTTGGAGGTAACTGGGGCTGCTACTATTTCCTGTTGGAAAAGAAGATTGCAAAACGTTTTGTCCAATGTCACGTATTCGCCCTGTCACTGCCAGATCAACACCTCGATGATAAATATGCAGTCAACACTTTGCGCCGCTCCCAATTTGTGTAAAAATGTTTCACTGCACTGTTATTTGGTAGCAACGGTAATTCATATACAGTCTCTACGCAGTCAGATATGTGTATATACACATGTCCTTCACAATATAGACACGCTGATCAGGCAAAAGAAATAACATTTTGTGACAGCAGTGAATGCTGCGTACCAAGTAAATCTTACCGCGTGCCATTTCGGGTAGGCGTGCCGTAGTTTCGGAAGACCTGCTATAGCTCACGTAACGTCACCTTCAATATTAACCCTTTAAATGCCAAGTTAAATCCCTTCTGCCATTTGCTGGCATTTTTAGGAGCTCACCATTTTTTCCACGTTAGCAGGGTAAGGGTTAATGTCATCAGTATTCCGTGCAATAGATTGACCATACAGTATTTAATCCGACTAATTGAACTAATAACCATAAATATGTATTATTTTGTGAAGCTTCTTCTACACGTTTCGGCCCCTAGAAATCATCTCCATGGAGGTCATTTACAAGGGAATATATTTGTAATAAATTCTGTCAAAGATGTTCATATGCGAAGTTACAATGCATTATTAGCAAATAAATTTTGCTACAAGTGTGTAAAATGTAGATTAATTACAGGTGCTTTGTATCTGTCGGTAATTTTGTGTTTAACTGCAGACATACATCCATATCAGTACTGTCGTCTTCATTCTAAGGGACTTATATCCTGAAAATAGGATACGGGCCCCTTAGAATAACGAGACGGTGTACGTTCTGTTTGAAGTAGAGATAGAGGCATTTTTTATTAAAATTCCGATGGATATTGATGTGTGACTTGTTAGTGCCTGTAGTCATTGTTCTTCTAGTTTCTAAACGGAAAACGAGGATGCCTCTCCAGGTATTTTGAACTGCGCTTCAATTTTGCATGCAGCATTGCGACCAATCGGCTAATACTGTCTTCGAAAACAACCGCTGTTTGAGGAAACTGTTCTGGGACATGACGCATTTTCACTGGGTAACAGGATCTTGACGTTTCGAAGGGTCTAGATGCCCGACCATAACTAGATCCCTGGAAGACAAAGGCACTATGATTCTCGAAATTTCGAGGTTCGAATACCCGGAGACGCGGCGTCATATTCCAGTAGAAGGGAGTCGTCAACCACACCGCCGTACCAACTTTCAAGACACACATAATCGATGTTAATTTTGAGAACCGTTTGAAACACACATGAACATGTGAACGAAGTGCAGAGCGTTTCGGTTTGAAAGCGTTAGGGAATATGAGCACACAAAGATAGTCGGTAAGCTGCTGCAAATGTCATATAAGGTCAGGTGTCTCTTGTTCCCACCATATTTACTAAACCGACTGGTGCATCGGTGAGTCCTTTTGGCGAGGTACCTGGTTCCAGTCTGTGACAGGTTACTGGTTACACTGACTGATGTATTGTGGGCTTTTCTTATACTGTCAAAGAGATTATACGAATAGCAGCTTGGGTAGACCATGACAGCTTCCATTCTTACCATTATCTATTGACATTCCTGGAATCATTCGATGATAAGGATCTTCGCATGAAACACTTTCGTCAGGTTACCTATGAATGATTCAAAAACCTTCACCCGATTTTGCGTCCGTGATTCAGATATGCTGCTTCCTGTGAAGGAAACAAATACCTGTACCTTTACACAATATTTAGAAGGCGAAGTTGGCTGGACAGGTAAAGAAAAAGAAATTTTTCCATCCCACCTAGCAACTGGATCTCTCTCGCTCAGCGCGCATGTACTAGCCTTATTGAATGCCCTTTACCGGCCCACACTTGACATGGAATTCCAAAGCCAGAGAAGCGATAAGAACATAGTTCAGCCTTCTTGGGTTTCTTGGATCCGATGCCACAGGGTTCTTCAGGCAGAAGAGTAATCCTCCTCTACACTGAAAACGGAGGAGCATATGTCTCTGAAACGTCGGGACCCCTCTAGTACTTGGTCCACATACCAGAATATCTCCATCTTAAATGTGCATGGTTACTGAATGTCTGTAACTGCATGTATACGATACAATTCATAAACATTTTGAACACAGAAGTTGTGAAACGTACGTATGGTGTACGAGGCTGGGGGTGCTCGCCGTCTTTCGCTTCAGTACCTTAAAAAAAGCAGGGTTTTAGTTTCAGAAACCTAATGGCCATGGCAACACCTTCGCTTGTATCTTTGTTTATTAAATTACGTGTTTATTTAATACAGTTTTGAAATTTGAACAGTGGACTGCAGATTAAAGTGAAAGCTGTTAAGTACATATTTTTTTTGAGAAGAGCTGCGAGAACTTCCAAAATATTAAAAGTAAAAAATGACGTAGTTAGAGACAAAGTGGGAGTAACGCAAACAGTTACGGAAGTAATGGGGGGGGGGACATGTTAAAATGATATGGACTTGTGTTCCAAATGGGGATAACAGATGGCGTTTCCCAACTGACGACACACAGGACATAGTTCGCTTTTTAGTTATATGGGCTCCTAAGGAGGTCATCATTCGTATTTCTAAGGACCGGGGCCAGGGCTTGGTCTGGAGACCCGCTCATCTGCATAAAGTGTTATGATATCTACCTTAATAAACCGTACGAAAGTACCCCAATTTAGACCTCAGCCGCTGCCATGTAGCCGTACATTACAACACTGCATAGTCTGAACTACTGAAGATTGCCGCCAAATAAACCACAAATAATGGCGTGGGTCTGCAGTTTCTTGATTGCTCGGAACGCGGGTTTGAATCCCGCTGAAGGCATGAATTTTCGTCCCTTGTGTTTGTTGTGTGTTGTGCAGGTAGTGACCTCTGCGACGTGCTGGCCACTCGTACACGGGAGTCCCACCGGCCTGATCTGGGCTTTGCACCACCGAAAAAAAGAAGTAAGTGAAGAATTCGCAGGCCAGATGAAATTAAATTTATTGAGACAATAACAGTCTATATTGCGGCTCGGAGTATGTTCATGAGTTTTATTCCTGGCCAAGTATTATTAGGGCGTCAAAGGGACAAAATGGATGGGCCGGACATGTAGGACGCATGGGAGAAATGTGTAGGGGTTTGAGTGGTAAACCTGAAGGACAGAAAGGCTGGGATGTCTGACTGGACGAAAGAGACTGCTTGGAAGAGTACAAGTAGGTGGGAAGATAATATTATATCGAATTTTACTGGCATAGATTTAAAAAATGTGAACTGGATTAAGCTGACTGAGGATAGGGACCCATCGAAGGGCTCTTGTGAACCAGGTACATTAAAATGCTGTTTATTTCCTGTACCGATTAGGAATTATGAACTTATTTGGAATGACTCTGATCCATGAGGTAATTTTGTAGCGTGAAGTACATTTCCATTCATAGTTAGGGTTACCCATGGTCTTGCGCTAGCGATTTTGTTACCAACATGCCAGCCTGGTATATACAAGTTAGGGTTACCCATGGTCTTGCGCTAGCGATTTTGTTACCAACATGCCAGCCTGGTATATACAAGCTTGATGTCGGACAATAGAAGCGTCAGTGGCGTTGTTCAGAATGATGCCGGCATGACGACATCGAAACGTCACTAAAGTATCGTCGCATAATAGAGCCGTGTGCTGGTACTGGTTAGAGCCTTAAAATTATTGGATAAAACGCAGAGGATTGTGGATTGGATACATGCTAAGAGAGTACATTGCAGTGTGAAGGAACATAAGTCAGGATGAACTGCGCAATGTACAGCTGTCGTCTGTTCGTTGGAGGATGTATTAGATGGGCATTTATTCTGTAAAGGATGTTAGCACAGCAAGGTGCTGAGATACACACATCAGCGATCGCAGTAGCTGATAAAGTATTGTTTTCTTCCATACATTTCTTAAACTCTGGTAGCCCACTTTTACACCAGCCATTAGTTCAACTCATTTTTAACCTCAACAGTAAGAGGTGAGTGGTTTATTTCACGTTCCGGCTGCTTTACACCCAGGGTAGGAGACCCAGTATCTATTGAATAGGAAGCTGGGTGGCCCCAAGAGCGGCGGGGACGAAGTCAGAATACCTTTCGAATGGCGTACTGTCCCGGAAGCATTGAATCTTCAGCAGCTCCGCTACGAGAACCCTGAGTCCTGCATCTGCTTTGCTGTTCCTTAGAGCAAAGTACTTTGAGAAGCCGATACTCATTCTTCTGACGAAGGAATGCTGAGTCTTTCTTGGAACGCAGAGTCTCATTATCGATTTTACAAGATCAGGCCATTGGTTCCTGTTCTGAGCCAAATGCATCCAATCCAGGCCCTCACACCCTGTTTCTATAAGACACGTTTCAACCGTATAAAGCTCAGTAGCTACTATCTGTGCCGCAAGGTGTTAACACTCAAAACTGCATGTTGCCACATCTATTTATGTGTTCTGATGATTCTGAAGGTAAAAGGTAATTATTTATGTATGATCATATTATTCTACCGGTCTTTCTAATGCAGACGTAGTTTGATCTATGCGAGTTAAACGTAGGAACGGAACTGAGTGTATAGTGTAGATTAGTTTTATCCTGCAAGGGCTAAGAAGTTTGCTTCTTTTTATGTCCCCTGAGTTTTCTCTCCTGACCAGGTTTCTCGACCAATATTTTGTGTGAACTTCTCGTATCTGAAATTCGCCCTAACCGCCATCGTTTTCAGGTGAGTTCGCAAAATTGCGAAAAGAGACTATTAGCTTTGTCATGTTTGTCTGTCAGTCCATCTGTCCGTCCGTCCGTCTGTCTGCATGGTACCTCTCGGCCCCCACTGGAAGTTTTTCGTGAAATTTGATATTTGAAGTATTTTCCAGAAATCTGTCGAAAAAAATTCAAGTTTTATTTGAAATCGGACAAGAATAACGGGCACATTACATGAAGACCAATGTACATTTTTGTTCTTATCTCACTCACTTCTTCTTAGAATGAGAAATTTTTGGGACAAAAGTTATAGAGAAAATCAAAACACACATTTTATACATGTTTGTTATATACCAACATATGCACAATTAAGTAGTGTAAATTTATATTAAACTACTTGTTTGTGCATATGTTGGTATGTAATAAACGTTTGTTAATCAACATGCACGGTTTGAACATAAAAGAAAACACACATTTTATGTTCAGTAGTTTTTTTTTCGAAAATCGCGCCATTTGTGATATAATGTGGACAGATATTGTAGAGCCTGGCATGCCACGGATGACTGCATGGCGCCTGCGCATTGCGTGGTGGATGGCAAAGGCTACAAATACACAAGATATGGAATACTTACTGCTTTTCCACTGCAGCAATGGTTGCATATACGCTTCTGAATGTTACATTACACATACATTGCTTGTCTTGTTATAACTGCTACAGTAAGTTCGTGAGGGCTTCACTCTTTGGACGCCCGCTATATTCAGAATTTTTTAGTACTTCTCTTTCTGGTTCCGATATTCTTGTTCTCGAACACCGTCAGCCTGTTTTGTCCCTCAAACAAGAATTAAGTTGAATACCTGCGCACGAGAAGAGCTTCTTTGATTAGTATGGTGTATCAAATAATTTACCACCTAATTTTGGTTCCCACTTACGTAGGTACACAGTTTATGCGTACTAATGTATTACGGGTGCAATTTTCTGGGCGTAAGTAGTGTTGGGGATCAATTTTCCACCACATTTCTTTGTAATCACCTCCTCGAATGATTGCCCTTGATATGCTAGCAGCCACTTTTAGCGTTGTTCAGAATCGTTTCTCAGTAATTATCCCATCGTCCAAGACTTGCTTTTCTTCTTCACACTCCATTCACAAAGTGATTCCGTTGCCTACTTCGCAAAGAATCATGGTCATAACCCCTAAAACTATACTTACTAAGTTTCCAACAGTTCTTTCCAGTTTGCATAATATTGACTTCTTATGATCTCTTCAACAAATGTCAGATGTTGCTGTGCTGTTTGGAGACATTACAATTTCTGTTATGAGTTCGTACAAGCGTAAAGTGATCCATATTCCAGCCGTCTGATAATTTCTTATTGTCTGAATTACTCTTCTTGATGCCAATATGCCGCCTGTAACATTTTATACTAAACTAGAATTTCTTTCAAGCTGATTCACATATTTGCCTCCTTCGGTCGGTTGCGCCTTTGATACTCCTGATGGATTCTAGTTCCTTAAATATTCTGGTCATTGGACTACTCGTACATTTCTGTCCGTATACATAGTAATGCCCTTTGTATCGCCAGATTTTCAAGTCTGCTTACAACATAGGCCTATATAACTGATTTGTCGAAAGGCTTACTTGTATATGCTGTGAGTCATGTGTAAGCAGTCAGATGTGTCATAATGATCTGTGTACAGTACCTGTATTGCTCTTGACGTGTCAGGCAGCAGGCTAATCATGAAGAAATACAGAACCCGTTCTACGATTGATTCATTACCTTATATCCGTTCCTCTGTAGCTTTACAATGTACTATCGTAGCTATCCGGTAGAACTACAAGAAAACCGCCGAACCTCTTGACTACAGAACCTGTATGAAGTATGAACGACGAGAACACAGCAGCTTTTGCCGGAATCTACACGTAAGTAATCCATATAACAAGACAATATCAAATCACTTGCCTGGATGATTTTTCACATTTCGTAAACTTGCACTTTCTGTATCGTGCTGTGAAAAGTGCGGTTGGACGTACGCTGTAAGTCAGCTCGATGCTGTGACGACTAAGGAAGCGCGAAATCGTATGACTTCAGAACTACAGCTGGTATTCGGCTGCCTATAGACTCTCTTTGCACCTGGAAAAGGAGCCCTGTAGCGCTCATTGGTTACGATATTTGTTTTAGAATAGAATTAGGAATAGAAATTATTTTTGGAATATTGCCGGATTTTCTTTGTCTTGGAATACCTGCTGTTGAAATGTTCCATTTTATGCACAAGTAATGTCTTTAGTTCCCTAGCGCTTTATGTCTGTTCCCGAGATCAGAAGCAAACTATCCACCTTGTGCCATGTGCATTGCATACATCGGTAAGTTTGGTAATGGAACAGAGAGACGGTTTACATCTGGTCGGAGCTATTATTCTTACGCGCATCCTATGTGTGGTGTTTACAAAACTTACAAGCACGCCAGGCCAAGCGGCGTTTGAAAGTACATTATGAGGTTACATTACTGTAGTACAGGCCTGAGCAATGTGTTGTGTAGTGCGGGAGCCTTCGGCGAAATTTGGTCAGCATGCGGGCAACATGGAATTGAGCGTACACAATGAAGAATGGATAAGTGTGTGTGTGTGTAATAATATGTATAATTTTATCTGTGTATTTTTCTGTATGTCATGTGCAATAAAAATATAATGAAAATACTAGGAAAAGTTAATAAAATTAAGCTCACAAGCTTGGCTAGTGTGTCGCAGTTTATAGAAAATTTTTACAAAATTAATGAGTAACGTAATGTATATCGCCATAAATAAATCCGTCGTAAGTTTTCAAAATTGCTTCGGCGTACTATCTTAGGTTTGCCAGATAAAATGTTACAAGACATCTCATTTAAAATGCCTTTACGTCCAACACACCGCTGTATCACAGGCCAGGCGTTGCCCGCGAGCTATGGGTTGAGTCGCCATGCTGTAGCATCTGGCACTGAGACTTCTGTCGCCTGTAGAGAAACCCAAATGTTCATTGCTCTATTCACAAAACCCCATCTCCAATTTCCTTAGCAAGTTTAATACAGTCCACATTCTGACACTCGTATTAATATTTTCTACCGTCTACGTCTTCCAGGTGGTGTTTTCCTTTACTTTTCCACATGAATTTCATATCTTCACAGTTAGTTATATAAAAAAGCGCATTTTGAGAATATGTCTAATATAGTCCATATTTTTAATGAGGAGTGATTCTTGCAATGTTTCTCCTGTACAGTTGGTGGATACAGCTACTGTTCAATATTTGATATTTTACTTTCGAAAGTGCTTGTAAATCAAGCGCGTAAATTTGTACAGCGTGTATTTAACAGGCGCATTGCGCAGAAGTAATTATGACTGGCATGCTTATATCCATATTTTGCAGTTTGCTCTTTCGAGAAGGAAGAGTAACAGTTGTGACTGATATAATACTTGCTCACTGAGATGATCCGCAGTGGTCAAGCTGCTCGTTGAACCACGTAATTAGCACCACAGTAAACATTTTTCTTTTTTACTGGGAGGATAAAAACTATATTGGTAAGTAAATTCGCACGCCCCTATTCATTGTAAGTTGATTCTTTGGCCTGTCTAGCTTGGCGAGAACTAAAGACGTATTTTGAATGAACAGATAATAATAACAGTAATTAATCCGTATTTACAATCCCACGTCCAATATTATTAACAAATGAAAATAAATATTTATGTAATTTGGGGACCAGGGATGGCGTAGTCGGTACACTTATTAGGCCACTTGTTGGACGATCCGGGTTTCGCATTCCTGCAGGAACATTGAGATTTTTGTAGTGTCCAAAACGTCGGGCCGGCTCTGAGGCCTACACCCCCTCATATTTAATGGGTATCGGGCTTCTTTCCCGGCGGTAGAGTGGTTGGGGTGTGAATCTGATCTATTTTCGCTATGTACCCCCGCGGTGTAGTACAAGAGAACATTAAGAGAATATCACAAATCTGATGTTAGAGAGGCTCAGACCCATTAAGACCGTCATGTGGTTTCGACGTGTCAAGACGGATGTTTTTCCAAGACCGCTGTTGATTGTTTAGTGTGCGGAGTACACTTTTTAAATTATTCCTGCAACCGTAAGACACACAGAAAAGTTTAATTCACATAAAATTTATAATTAGTTCTTGTTTACAGCTTTTATTCTAGACATTTTTCACTGCGATAAGTGTTAGTGAGTTGTGCTCGAGATGCTTGCATTAACCACCCGTAGGCCTTCATGTAGAGTGGCCGTTAAAATCATGCGCGCTACAGGAAGATTTAAATAACACGACGGTTTTTTTGTAGAGATGTCCAGTATTAAGTTTTGTGAAAATCAGTTAAGCGGTTCTCGATATGTCACATTCGGACAGGCAGAGTAGTTTCAACAGGCGCCCCTCATGAAAGTGACGGTCTAGAATTTACGTGAGGCCTGTGACATAGTACTTCTTACCCGCTCCGTTCTCTGCAGGTCATCGATTTCACGCGATTGTAAGAGATTATCAATGGAAGAATATCACAGCGCACGCCTAGTTCGGTAGTCGCTCAACTAACCTTGTGTTTCTGAGTACAGACTATGTTAAGTTGATTCTAAAGGTTTCTAAAGATACTGTTTTACACTTAGGTCATTTCATGTGTGATTAGTGGTGAATAAAGTGGCAACAGTGTTTCTGCTGTCGTCATCATTCCACCATTGCTTTATACCGAGTTATCCATCCGTCATAGACGCTTTCTAACCGTAGTCATTAACAAGAATAGTTAAATTGCACGTTTACAAGAACTTACACCTAGCAATACTACCTTTGTGGCTTTTTTCCAGTCTTATAAAAAAGTAACGTGAAATTTCTGGAACTGAACTTATTCCCCTTATCAGGTGGTAGGTGGTGTCGGACCAAACTTATTAGGTAAATGTAAAGGTAAAGGGCACCCTTGTACAGGCACCGAGGCTCTGTACAGGCCGTACGGCCCATACGGGGAGAAGAGGTATAGCTCTACTCTTTCTTGACCACGGAACTAGAAGGGGTGAGGGGTCAGCGTCACGCCTCGGCCGCTCTTTACCCCCAGGAAAGATCCGGTACACATTTTACAGGAGGCTGAGTGGGCACTAGGGCCGGTCTGGACAGGTGCGGAAAATCTCGCCCCTCACCGGGATTCGATCCCTGGACCGTCCAGCTCGTAGCCAGTCGCTATACCGACTACGCTACCCGGCCCACAGACTTACTAGGTGCCTTCCCAGTGTTACTCGTGAGACCAGAACAGATACGGTTGTTGAAAATTTTATGCTCTTTTCTCTTTTCTTTATTGATTGCGAGAAGTCGCAAGCACAATTTTGTTAACCCAAATAAGGCGGTCTATTGAACTGACATAATTTTGTTTGACTGCGCAATTCACTGCTACAGAAGTAACTGAGTTTGTTAGCGGTAATAAGACACATTGGAGTCTACTTGCATTCCGTGGTGTATGTGTCACAATGTTTCAGTTTATAGGTATTGGATTTCCCTTATTTTGATCTGTTCCGAACTCTTCTGCCCTCGTATTGGACGTAAGAAATTAAATCATAGCTTGCCCCTTCATGGTTTCCGAAGCAAATCTCTCGTCACTTTAACCCTATAACAAATAAAATAAATCGACATGCAGCTACGTGTAAGAACTCATCTCAGAACTCATCTCGTTCCTCTCAGTGCACATTCACAGTCTTCAATAAACGTACCCGTCGGTTAATGCTCTTTGCGTAAATTATCGCCGTTTATTCTCAGAATCATACCAAGTACATAAAGCGGACTATGTGAAAACATGCAGAGTTTCTTAGTGTTAAGTGTGGTTGTACATATAGTAACCACTGAACGTTAAAAAGTTACTGTAATTACGGCAAGTACGAATATAAATACCACTGCAGAGATTGTTATATTTACGTGTATTCTACTTATTCTTATTGACGAAGTACGGTTTTTTCTGTTCTGGTTGGGGAATATACGATTTGTATTGCGTTCTTTTGATCGTTAGCACTGTGATCTCTGCAGCACGATGTAATCCGCTCGATGACCTCTTCAAATCCCTCTGCAGGGTGCGGATGTCTCGCAGCATTTTCTTCATATGCCTGTTATCTCTTGTATTCAATTATTTCTGTTTCATTTCTTGCTTAAAGTAGTGTATTTGCCTTGGCTCTGTTTATATGTTGTCATGTATACGGCAGTCTTAACCTTTTGACGCCTAATGTCAACTATAGTGGTCGTACCGCACCGCTAACCTCCAAAGTTGCATTTTATATATTTATTCAACAAATATAGGTACTGAATATTTTAAACATGGTGTATACT
>Ga0123352_10009508_pt1 | contig 15208 bp, 4 predicted proteins | sample TergutLab28metaG_FD_89700 | JGI IMG/M metagenome (GOLD analysis project Ga0123352, IMG submission 89700) | Labiotermes labralis P1 segment gut microbial communities from Petit-Saut dam, French Guiana - Lab288 P1 | ecosystem: Host-associated > Arthropoda: Insects > Digestive system > Gut ... | reverse complement strand
TTAGATCTCATTTGTTGGAAAAGTAGCGGTGAAAAATATTCAGATTGACGCAAAATGTGTGTATATTTTCATCATTCATAAAACACGAAAAAGTGAAATCCCTTACTGGTATAAAGGATAACACTGATAGTTAAAATAGTAATGAAAAATGTATAAAAAAAGTATGAAAAGAGTGTGAAAAGTATGAATTTACTCTTGACCTTCGTATTGCTTTAACCTTTATAGTTATTCCTACAACATAACATGGAGGGCGGATCAATGACACTTGGAGAGAAACTTCGAAATTTACGACTCAAGACAAGAAAAACGTTGAGCGAACAGAGTTTGATACTAAAAGTGTCTATGAACTCTGTGTACAGATGGGAGCATGATTTAGCTATACCCAGAAAGCCTGTTTTGCAAATGATTGCAGACTATTACGGCGTGCCGATTGACTGGCTACTGTCCGAAAGTGCATCGGCTTCACTAGTAAGTGACGTTGAGCAGAATTTACTGGGCATGTTCAGAAAACTCAACAACGGCAACCGCTACAAGGTGATAGGCTACGTCGAGCGAATGTGCGTAGAGGAATATGGGGATATTACTTATTAAGTATTGCAGACTTGCCGTTCGATTTGTAAGGTTCCAATTCCAGATTCACCGTTTCGATTTCTATTGACGGACAGTATGGAAACGACTACAATAATAGTGGTATACGGAATATATGAAATAACACAACTACACAACTCTGAAAGGGCTAACTTATAATGTATAAAATAATGACGGCACGTGAAGCAATTGACTTAATAAATGATGGAGATTGCATTGCCATAAATGCGTTTATATCATGGTCAAACCCCGAATCTCTCCATGACGCAGTATATGAGCGATTCATGGAAACAGGATCACCTAAGAATTTAAGCCTATTCTGTAGCGCAGGCTACGGTAACTGGGATGAAAATAGATTTGCCGACCCATATGTTAAAGCAGGTGCAGTGAAAGAGGTAGTTATAGGGCATTATGGGGCGATTCCGGCAACTCAGCGCATGGCATTGGCAGGAGAAATTGAAGCATATAATCTCCCGATGGGTGCGCTGTCACACTCTGTCAGGGCGGCAGCAGGGGGGAAAGATTGGATTTTAAGTGAAGTCGGCGTTGGCCTTTTCTGCGACCCTCGTGTTGACACGTATGCTCTAAACGACAAATCAAAAAAAGAACTTGTCAAAGTAGTAGAAATCGAAGGGAAAGAATACCTATTATACTACACGCCCAAGATTGACGTAGCATTCATAAAAGGCACAACAGTTGACCCTAATGGCAATATTTCATTTGAAAAAGAATACTTGAGTGTAGACGCACTTGCACTTGCACAAGCGACGAAGCGCAACGGTGGCAAGGTCATCATCGAGGTAGAGCGTGTTAGCCATGAGTTCGCACGACCGAGAAACGTAATTGTTCCGGGTATATTGGTTGACGCTGTTGTTGTAAACGAAAAATCGCATACCACTATTGGATATAATCCTGCACTTTCAGGCGATATACACGTTCCTCCTGCACATATGGATTATTATATTAAGAAGCTTTCGACCATGTCGGGAAAAGCAAGAAGCGACGGTAAAAATCGCGATATCGCGGCAGAAATTATCGCAGAGCGTGCGGCAAAAGAACTAAAGCCTGAGCACGTGGTAAACATTGGTATAGGCATACCTGAAAAAGTCGGGGTTGAAGCCTCTAAGTCAGGGATACTAAAAGATATTCATATTACAGTTGAAGCTGGTGGCATAGGAGGATTGCCTGCGCCCGGATTGGCATTTGGCGCTACAATAGGGGCAGATATGGTTAGCGAATTAGCGACACAATTTGACTTCTATGACGGTGGTGGTTTGGACATTTGCTTTATCGGCGGTTTTGAAGCGGACATGCATGGCAACATAAATGCACACAAAATGCCGGGAAGATACGCCGGAATCGGCGGGTTTGCCAACATCACTACAGCCACGAAAAATGTCGTTTTTTGCCTTTCATTCAGCACCAAAGGGCTGGTTATCGAACGAGATGGCGATAAAGTCAATATCAAGCAGGAAGGTAGCGTAATAAAGTTCAACAAACAAGTATCTGCAATCAGTTTCTCAGGTAAACACGGAGTAGCGAGAGGTCAAAACGTGCTTTACGTAACTGAACGTTGTGTGTTTAAACTTACAGAAAATGGACTCAAGCTGATTGAAGTCTATCCCGGTGTTGATGAAAAAGCGCAAATTCGAGATTTGCTTGATTTTGAAGTATAGTGGGTATAGTCCAGAATACCAAGCAAGACAGAGAGCCGAGAGTGGAAATTATTCTCGGCTTTTTCACGCCCAAATGCAAAATGGTGGACGTATCGGCACTTCTACCTTTTTGCGCCTGTTACATCCAAATCAGTCAAATGGAGGAACACTCCGACAGAAAAAATATTGCTTGTATGTGATATTTCCATGTGACCATTGTACTTCTCTACGGATTGCATGATATTTTTCAAGCCGTAGCCATGTTCTTCGCCGTCCTTTAGCGAAGCGATTTTACGTTCTTCGCCGTCATTTTCGTTCAAGTATTTTACTTCGCCGTTAAATGAATTATCAACTTTAATGAAAAGACCACCCTTGACAAATTCGATATCCAGCTTAATCATTTTTTCGTCTACTTTTGCAACGGCGTCTAAAGCGTTGTCTAACATGTTGCCAAGCACGGTCACTACGTCAACTACATCAACATTCAGTTCCGGTGACACAGCTATGCTTAAAGTAAGCTGAATGTTGTCGCTTTTGGCATTGCGTAGCTTGTAATTTATAACGCTGTCAAAGGCTATATTGCCCGTATCGCTGTACAGTTCGCTCTTTTCTATGCCATCCATCAAGCTATCTAAGTAACTTTTCACACCCTCGTAATTTCCACTTTTTGTATAGGTATCTATAGTTGCCAAATGATTTTTCATATCATGCTGAACTGCTCGCACTTGCGTTGCCGATTCTTGCATAAGCTGACATTGGGCGAAATAGTAATCCTTTTCTTTGGCTTGTAATTCTGCGTTTAGCTTGTATTCATGCTCCAACTTTATTGCACTGGACAGTGCTTGCATTTTGTACATGTTTACAATCCAATTCAATACTGCGCCTAGTCCTGCGGCGGCAGACACGTGAAGAATGTTGACTGACCATATTGACGGACTGCTTAACAAAACGGTTGATATTACAAAGGATATCGTAGCCCCGGATATAAGAGTTATGTTAGTAGGTGGTGGCATGAGAATCAAAAAGGTGGAACAAGCCAGAATTAGCATAAAACCAACTGCAAGGCTATTCGGACTGGTCCAGACACTTAAATATAAACTACAAAACATTGCAAATATGAATTGAAAAACACCACATATAGATGTAACTCTATCACTAAGATGCTTGCCGCTTTTGGCCTGCTTACGCCTATACATAAACAGGCAGTTAAGGGAAATTGAAACAGCAAGCATTATGAGCATCGTCAGCAAATAGGAAACATTGTAACGCTGCCCCAACACAGGAATCGTACCCCAAAAAATTGAAGGAATGGAATACCCAAACACAACAAGCAAGAAGACGGTATAAGCGACACTCAAATACAAAAAAGAGCCGACATTTTGCTTGATAGCACCGTTCATACACCGCACATACTCATCGGGCGAAAGCGTATAGAAGCGCCATAAGGCAAACAGTTTTTCCATAAAATTACACCCGCCTTTTTTCCGTAATATTATAAAATATCTCTCTTGTTTCCTTTATTTTTTGACGACTGATGGGCAAAACTACGCCGTTCATCAAAATTATTTCATCGTATTTTTTTGCCCCAATATAATCATAATTGACTGCATAAGAAGCATGCACAAGAAGAAAATCGTATTTTTGCAACTGCTCTTGATATATCTTTTTCAATACTCCGTAGAATTCTTTCTTCGTTCCGTCCGCCAGATGCAAAATTAACTTTCTGGTATCGCTTTCCAAATACATAATGTCCTTAATCGGCACTTTATGGGTATTATGTCCGATTTTATATGAAAAATTCTGCGACCACATCCCTGTAATATTCAAATATGTTTTAACGACACTCTCAACTTTTTCATAATCTAAAGGTTTTACCAAAAAGTTCAAAGGGCATATATCAAATAATTGCATAGAGTATTTCATTTTCCATGACATGTAAACGATTGATACCATGTAGTTTTTGTATGTCTCACGAATGAGTTTGCCAACTTCTACGCCGTTGATGGCGCTTTTGGCGAACTCAATATCAAGAAATATCAGGTCATAGTGCGCCCCTGCTTCCATTTTTGCACACAATGCTTCACCCGTTAAATAAACATCGATTTCATATTGAATATTCTTATCTGCAAGCATACCAATTAAGGCATTTTCCAATGTCGAACCTATACCTTTTTCGTCATCGCAAATAGCAACGAATAACGCCATATTTTGATTCTCCGCCTTTATCTGTTTTCTTCTAAAATGTGTGTGACACCGTAGATGACCATATACATTATAAACGATGCTTGCCAATTATCAAGAAAAATTCGTAATTGGACCTCTATAACCCCCACCTTACACCTCCATATATGCTGTTTATGACAAAATTACACGTCATTTATGACAACTTCTCGCACAACGGATTTAACCTGTTAAAATCGTTTGGGAGTAAAAAGCTTGTGGCTTTGCTCTGCTTGCATGTGCCGTAAATGTGGCGCAATATAAAAAACCTATTGCATATTGCAGGGGTAAATTAATGGAGGAATTAAAATTGACTTATCATTAGTTTAGAGTGGGGCTTTGATGCTACCACAACACCATTCATCATACCACAAAAGTGGAGGAAATTCACCAGATATTTTGTTAGAAAACCTAATATTTGCAAGCGTTTATGAATTTCGCAATCGACTAATTTTTATTTATAAAGGAGAACCAAGATGAATAGAAGATTTAAACCTGCTAGAGTTTTATCAGCAATCCTTGTATTAGTAATGATGCTTACCATGCTTCCTATGGAAGTGCTGGCAGGCACATTTGCTAATACAACTGAAGCAGAGCCTGAGGCTCTTCAGCAAGAAGCGGAAACGCTGATTGAAGAAGCTTCTGAGGGGCTTCAGTTGCCGGTACCGGCCTCAACTCCGGTTGAGATAGGTAATGCAGCTCAGTTGATGTCGTTCTTGCAAGGTGGCATGGGTCCCAATAATGGACACTTTGTAATGACAGCAAACATCAGCATGGTAGGCGTTTATACTTCGGGACGTGGCTACGTAAATAATGTGCCATTCACCGGTACTTTTGACGGTGGTGGCTTTGAGATTACAGGACTACGCTTTCGCCCGAGACAGGGTGGCGAGGTAACAGATAATCCCAACCATGACAACAGCGTAGGTTTTATTCGCTCAGCAGGACACGGTGCTGTGATTCGCAACCTCACGTTGCGTGCGGGTTCTGATGCAAACTCGTCTGCGGCTACTTACTTTGATAACCTTGCGGCATGGGACTTAGTTGCCAATCCAAATGCAGCGGGTCTGTTCATAGGCAGAGCGACTTCCGGTACAGTTACTATGGAAAACGTACATCTTGCCGGAACAACTTGGATGCGTGTTGAACATGCTCACACAACCTCTGCACGCCGTGTTGGTGGTTTTGTTGGTCGAGTAGAAGCCGGTGCTACTTTAAATATGCGTGAAATATCTACAGAGAACCTAAACATATTCATGCAGACCGGCCGTGTTTACGGTGTAGGTGGTGTAATAGGCTCATCAGCCGGTATAGTGAACATTAATGGCGGTCAAGTGAACGGTGACGGCAGCGTTGTCAGGAACAACGTAGTAGTAGACATTCGGGGTCGTGGTGTTTCAACAGACGCACATATGGCTAACCACGCCGGCGGTGTAGTTGGCCGTATAGAAGGCGAAGCGTTCACAATTAACGATACTGATGTAAACGTAGGAGTCTTACCAACACCGGGCGCAGGTGGTGTTCGTCAAATTCGTGGCCGTATGACAGCGGGTGGCTTTGTAGGTTGGACAATAGCAAGCGGCAACCTGACTGTGCGAAATGCGACTAACGGCACTCCATTGGTAGTGGCAATTGGAGGTGGAACTACTGCTACCAGTAATAGTGGTGACGCCAGAGCCGGTGGTATAGCCGGACTTACGCAAAACACAGTAGATATGCGAAACGTCGAAAATACCGGTAGTCTTGAAATACCACGGCAGAATAGAGCAAGCTTTGGTGGTATCATCGGTCAAGCTATCGGCTCGACAGTTATAGATGGGGCACGCAATAGTGGTGAAATCCGTGGTCATAATTCACGTACTATCTCCAGCCATGCCTGTGCCTTGGGTGGCATAGTTGGTCGGATTAGTTCCGGTGCGACAATAAGAGATGCACATAACAGCGGAGCGGTGCGCAGAACCAGCACCAGCAATAATGATTTAGTGTTTGGTCTCGGTGGTATCGTTGGTACGATTCAACCTCTCGGCACGGGCACACGTACCGTTAGAATTGAAAATGTAACTAACACTAACGAAGGAACTATAGGTAATCTTACAGGCACGACAATCCCACAACGCAACGTTGGTGGTATTGTAGGTCTTATCAGTTCCAGTGCAAATCAGACCGTTGTAATTGAAGGCGCAACCAACGAAGGAACGGTCAGAGCACAGAGACGTGCCGGTGGTATCGTTGGTGGTAATACAGACTCCAATGTGCGAATAACACGTGCGATGAACTATGGTACTGTAGAAAGCACTAATGTCCGAAGCTTTCTCGGTGGTATAATTGGTCACGATACCGGTGGTGGCACGATAATCCACCAAAGCGGTAATGCGGGTGTGATAAGAGGCGCCGGAGCAGGCAATAATACAACACGTAGTCGCGGTGTCGGCGGTCTTGTAGGTAGAAATGCCGGCAACCTGACAATAACAGAAAGCTTCAACTCCGGTTTTGTTATCTTTAGTAACATGCGTGTCGGTGGTATTTTGGGCGTCAATGTAAACGGCAACGTAAATATGCAAAACATATACAGCATAGGTACGGTGCACGGCCGTCAGACCGGCGGTGGCTCCGGCATAGTCGGAATGCGTCAGTCGGGCACAATTACTATAGAAAATGCATATATTTCAGGTCACTTCTGGGGATATGCTGTCGGTAATGCATCGACGGCAACAGCCTTGAATGCAGCAAACCGAGGTCGTCTTAACGGATTCCGACTAAGTAATGTCTATGTAGACAACTCAACCAGAAACCATAACCATCGCAATGACGGTCCGCAGATACCTCATTTCCGTCTACAGACCACTCAGGGTGTCAATGCAGTAAATACCGACATATTGACCGGTGGTTTACTGCGGGGAATCTCACCGGGCCCAGATTCACCTTGGATGATTGGTGTTCGTGGAGTTGATTCTGATGAACAACGTACATACCCGTACTTTGCATGGCAAACCGGCGGTGTGCAAATAGAGCGTTTCTTCAGAGACATTACAATGCCGCCATTTTTAAGCTTGATTAACCCCACACCGGGACCGGGTGTTTATGCACGTGCAATGGACATGGCTCAGGGTAGCGGTAGCCGTAATGTATTCTTTACAAATGTTGAATACACGCCTACAGGCAACCAAAATACAGGCGTAAGAATATTCCATCCATATCGTATAACCCGTCCCCCAATCCCCAATGGCACTGGTGCTGATACAGGGATAACAGACGCCATAGCACAAATGACAACAAATGGCGCTGTTCGCTCGCACCTCCCGGTAATCGGCCCGGAGGGCGGTGGTGTGATTCCAACGATTAATCACACAACCCTAAGAACCGGCAACTACCCTGTAACTATGGGCTTAATCAATGCAGACAACGCAGTTGCGTTTTCGACAGGTGATAGAGAAGATTGGGCATATGTGACTGCGATTGATGCATACTGCGGCACTCCGATTGGTCATGCGGGATTTACACACGATATACCTCCCGGTTATAGTGTTCACAATATGATAGGTTTGCTAATCACAGCGGCAGCAGGTCCGCGAGTGGGTACCAGAATCGATGTAACGGCGGTCGGCTATGCTCCCAGTCACTTCGTCTTTAGTGATTTAGATATAGCGGAACTGCTCAATCCCGATGGAAATCGTCATTTTGAGATTCGTCTAGAGAGAGTTGCAATACCTGTGCGTGTATTTTTGCATGATAGCGCAACGGAAACTGATGATAATATGGGCAGACTGCTGACACCTGTCGACACAGCGATGGTTAGACACAGTATTCCTTGGACAGGTGGTCAGCCACCGCATACAGATTTAGGTAATGTACCTCAAGCAACGGCAGCACCACATCTACACGCATTCCGAATGGCACACGTATATCTCGGTGACTGCCTTGAGACGAGTGCTCGAGGCTGGCGTGCTCAAAGCTTCCATATTGCAGCTGCTGACTTTGAGAGAAATGATTATGGTCAGATAGTACGATTTAACGGATACTACACGATTCGTGTAACACTGGAATGCCTAATACCACTGTGGCCGATAACGATTGATATGTTCCGTGATATCGAACATTGGGTAGGCGGTGAAGAAGGTGGCTACGAGTTAATGACATTCCCCGTAGGCACAGCGGCAGCACCGAACCTGACGTTGCACATAGATTGTCCAACCTTTGGACTGTACACAGGACCGGTTACACGTGCTCCGACAGGACGTCCAAACCGCTTTGTTGTTCCTGTACCGACAGCGGCGAACCGATTCACAATAGAATCAACCGTATGGGTAACAGCGCACAATCCTGTCAATGGACATACATATCTTGCCAGTGAACCATTCATATTGGAAGATGAGTTGGATGAGTATGAGCCTGACACAGACAATCCATTTTACTATCCAATCGATGTCATCATGCGCCGTGTCGTTGCTCACTATGTTGAAGTCAGAGAGGCACTGGAATTTGAATGGTGTGATATTGAAGAACAATACATAGTCACAGAATACAGACTAATTCAAGGCGCAGTTCTGAGATTCTACGATAATCTGGAAGAGGGAGAGGAATATCGTTTAATTACACATCTTCCAAACACTCCCGGCAGATTTGCTGTCCAAGTAGCAAACGGTTGTGTATTCTCACCTCTGGCAAATGGCTTTGTGTTCGAAGCCGGACAATATATAGTAGATGGTCCATACGAAAACAATACAATCATCATCTGGATGGAACGTGAAATTCCCGCACCGGGAGTTCTGCAGGGCTTTGTATTGAGCACAGCAACGTCTAATCCTCCTGTAGTGGGCGCAACAGTTCAAGTTCGCAATGCAACAGGTGAAATTGTAGCTACTGCAACAACTAATGCGGACGGATTTTACAGTGTAACAGATTTGCCGTACGGTCAATATTGGGTCTATGCGTCTGCAACGGGATTTGTGCCTAATGCGTCGCACCACAACCCTGTAACGGTAAGTGCAGAAGTGGGTGCAATTGCGGATGTGTACCTCACATCCGGGGAGGGGACAGAACATCGGCTGGATGTGCGTGTCATAGCGACAGCTTCGAATACAGATATTAACGTGTTCTTGAATGCAGACGAAATGACATTTAACTCCGACTATGGTGTCTGGCGAATGACAGGCGACGCAGCTATGTTGGGAACGCTAAGAGCGGTTGCTCCGGGCTATGAACTTTATGAGCGGCAGGTAGTGGTAACAGATTATGTTGATCGCATAGCCTTTATCGTAGTGACGCTTGAGCCAATTGAGCACCTCGATGGTACCGGTGCTATAGACGGATTTGTCAGAGGAACAAGTGATGCATTGATAGAAAATGCGACTATCTTCATCATAGGTCCTGCAGGATCTGACAGCACGATTCGTGAAGTAACCACAAATCAAATTGGTTACTACATACAAAGAGGTCTTGCGCCGGGAGCGTACGAACTGATTGCGGTTGCATCGGGTTATGCTCCGATGACTAGAACAGCGACAGTAGTTGCAGATACGGTAGTTCGTGTAAACTTCACGCTAGAAAGCTGTCCATACGGTTATACTCACACCTTGTTTGTGACAGTGACCGGAGCACCTGCTCATACGGTAAGTGTGACAACAGGTGGCGAAACAGTTGGAAATCGCACAAATAATTTGTGGATTCATCGCACACCGGCAGCACTTCCTGCAAGTCAGCTTGTACACGCAGATGCAGGAGTTGACTTCCATCCTAACAGTGCGCCTGTTGGTCAGTACACCAACAATGTAGCGCATGTATCGATTGTGTTAGAACCTAATGTTGACCCCGGTGACTACACAGTTGTGTTCTATAGAAACGACAACACAGATGCAATCCACCATGTGGCAAGGGTAGACCGTGGAAGCACAGTGAACCCACCGGCAAATCCTGACCGTGGCGAAGGATTGGTATTCTTAGGCTGGTATACACACCGCACAAATCAGACGCCTGCGACAAGATTTGACTTCGGTACAATAATCACAGGGAATATGAATTTGTATGCTCGTTGGAGAACAGGTACTGAAGCTGCGACACATATTATCAGATTCTGGCGCAACGATGGCAGTGGCAACCTACACTATGTAGCGTTTATACCTGACGGTATGGAACTGACAACCCCTGCAGTGCCGGAGAGAGTTGGCTTTACATTCGCAGTATGGAGCGAAACAGCGACTGACTTCATCCGTGATTCAGCTACACCACCTCCGATGTTCGACATGCCGATGACCCCGACAGGCGATATAGCACTTCATGCAGTCTGGCGCATAGGCACGGACGGACCCGGACATGTAGTAATATTCCGCAGAAATGACAGCACAGATGCAATCCACTATAGAGCGTTGGTCGAAGATGGTCGCACGGTGACACCGCCTGTGAACCCGACCCGCACCGGATACACATTCCTCGGATGGGATAACGAAGCAACTGGAGCACCGTTCAACTTCGGAACACCTGTCAGGAACAACCTAGTGTTGAATGCTCGTTGGAGAGTTGGCGAAGGCGCAACACATACAGTATTGTTCTGGCGCAACGACGGTGGTGGCAACCTGCATTATGCAGCGTTTGTACCTGACGGTGAGCAACTGACAGCACCGACAAACCCATCTCGTGCAGACTTTGTGTTCAGATTCTGGAGTCTTGTTGCTGAGGCAAACGACGATGAATTCACTCTGCCAATAACACCGACAGGCAACGTGACGCTTCATGCACAGTGGAGCCCCGAATCAGCCGACATCATCATTGACGTAGACATAGATGAAGATACAGGCGAAATAGATATAACTATATATCCGCCGGATACAGAGCACGAAATAGATGTAGATGATGATGGCAATATCATAATCAAACTGCCTGATGCGGACGAAGATGACGATATCGAAGTCAACCTACCGCCGGGTTGGGATTACGAGCGAGGTAAAGACGACGATGACAATGTAATTATCATCATCACTCCTCCTGCAGGAATGTATGTAGTTAGCTTCCTGCCGGGTGCAAACGGCACACTACCGGGTAACGCTCCAATCGTACTTCTGGCACTGGACCGTGATACAGTAATCACAGCGACTCAAGTACCGACAGTAACGGCGAACGCAAACTGGACATTCACCGGTTGGGCACCGGGCAATCCTGTTGGACATACAGTAGCAGGCGCAATAGCATTTACTGCACAGTACAGACCTGAAGTTGGTCAAGGTCCGGGTATCTTAGGAACAGTAACAGGCTCGAACGGTCCGATTGAGAATGCGACAGTCATTATCGTAGATGTAGCAGGCAATGTGGTTGCCACTGCACTTACAGATGCCACAGGCTTCTACTATGCAGAAACGCCCATCGGCACATACACAGTGACAGTTGCTGCTCCAAATCATACGGCCGTGAGCAGACCGAATGTAGAAGTTCGTGCAAGCGAGTGGACGGAAGAAAACTTCAATTTGGTTGCCGGCCCGGCTTATACCTTGGTTGTGACGGTGAGCGGACCACCCGCTGACCAATTAACAGTGACAACAGGTGGCGTAGAACTGACAACTCGTGAGAATAATACATGGACTCATGGCACGGCGACAGCACTTCCTGCGACACAACTTGTACATGCGAATGCAGGAGTTGACTTTGAACCTAACAGTGAGCCTGTTGGCGAGTACACCAATGGTGTAGCAATTGTATCGATTGCGCTACAACCAAGGGAAATACGTGGACACACAGTTATATTCCGCACAAACGATGGTACACCTGCAATCCATCACATAGCAGACGTAGATCCCGGTAGCACAGTGAACCCACCGAGAAATCCTGACCGTGGCGATGGATGGGTGTTCTTAGGCTGGTATACACACTCAACTAATCAAACACCTGAAACACGCTTTAACTTCGGCACGATAATCACAGGGGATATGACTTTGTACGCCCGCTGGAGAACAGGTACTGAGCCTGTGACACACACTATCAGGTTCTGGCGCAACGATGGCAGTGGCAACCTACATTATGTAGCGTTTATACCTGACGGTATGGAACTGACAGCCCCGATAGAACCGACTTGGGTTGGCTTTACATTCGTGCATTGGGATACAGTTCCGAGAGATTTCGTTCGTGATTTAGAAACAATATCCGGGGGCATTTATATGCCGTTCAGACCTGTCGAAGATATGCAACTTTATGCAATCTGGCAATTAGGCATGGAGGGACCACTGCACACAGTAGTGTTCCGCATGAATGACGGCACAAATGCGATTCATTATACGGCAATGGTAGAAAATAACCGTACAGTGACACCGCCTGACAATCCGACTCGTACGGGATACAGATTTGTACGTTGGAATAACGAAGCAACGGGAGAAGCATTTGACTTTGGCACTCGTGTGACAGAGAACTTGGTATTGAATGCAGTTTGGGAAGAATATGACGGTCCGGATCCAAGAGTGCATACAGTATTGTTCTGGCGCAATGACGGTAGCGGCAACTTGCACACTGCGGCGTTTGTACCACACGATCAGCAAGCAACATTCCCGACACCTGCACCGACCCGCATAGGCTTTAGCTTCAGACATTGGAGTTTGACAGCGGCAGAAGCGAATGCAGTTCCGCAACCACCGACATTTAGCTTTGCTACCCCGATAACAACGACTATAAGTCTACATGCTTTCTGGGTAGATGGTTCATACGTTACCGTTCGCTTCTGGCGTAACGACGGAACAACTCCTGACGTGGTTCATGCCGCAGTGGAAATACGTGACGAAAACCGCACAGTGAACCCGCCTGCAAATCCTGTGCGTGATGGCTACACATTCCTCGGCTGGTATACAGACCGCACAACTCAGACGGATGCAACTCGCTTCGACTTTAGCACCATAATCACTGAAAATACGGAACTATATGCTCGTTGGAGAACTGGTGACGGCATAACTCATACAATCAGATTCTGGCTCAACGACAACAGTGGTAACTTGCATCATGTAGCGTTTGTACCGGACGGCGAGCAACTGACGGCACCGGCAAATCCGATTCGTGGCTTCTTTACATTCGAACACTGGAGTGAAACAGAAGTAGATTTCCTCCGTGATTCGGCCACAGCACCCGATGAGTTTGAAATGCCGATGACCCCGACAGGCGATGTAGCACTCCACGCAGTTTGGCGCATAGGTATTGACGGAGCCGGACACGTAGTAGTGTTCCGCAGAAATGACAGCACAAATGCAATCCATCATATATCACTTGTCGAAGATGGTCGCACGGTGACACCGCCTGTGAACCCGACTCGTGCCGGATACACATTCCTCGGATGGGATAACGAAGCAACGGGAGCACCGTTCAACTTTGGAACACCTATCAGGAACAACCTAGTGTTGAATGCTCGTTGGAGAGTTGGTGAAGGCGCAACACATACAGCATTGTTCTGGCGCAACGACGGTGGCGGAAACCTGCATTATGCAGCATTTGTACCTGCCGGTGAACAATTAGTAGCACCAACGAATCCGACACGAGCAGGCTATATCTTCACATTCTGGAGTCTTGAAGTGGTAGACGGCGAAGAGTTCACTCTTCCAATCACGCTTACAGGCAACGTAACACTTCACGCACAATGGATTCCGATACCACCGGGCATAATCATCGATGTAGACAGAGATGAAGATACAGGCGAAATAGATGTAACCATATATCCGCCGGAAACAGACTACGAAATAGATGTAGATGACGATGGTAACATCATAATCACACTACCTGATTTGGATGCAGATGATGACATCGAAGTCAACCTGCCGCCGGGTTGGGATTATGAGCGAGGTGAAGATGAAGATGGCAATGTAATTATCATCATCACGCCACCTGAAGGGATGTACATAGTAAGATTCCTCCCGGGAACAAACGGCACACTTCCGAACAACGCTCCGTTCGTAATGTTTGCGCTAGACTACGAAACAACGCTAACAGAAACTCAAGTACCGGCAGTGACAGCAGATACAGATTGGTTGTTCACAGGTTGGGCACCGAGTAACCCGATTGGGCATGTGGTAAGAGGTGCAATAACGTTTACAGCACAGTGGAGACAGACAGGTGACATCGTCATTGACGTAGACATAGACGATGAGGGTGACGTGAATATCGAAGTCTATCCGCCGGATACAGACTATGAAGTGGATATAGATGACGAAGGCAACATCATAATTACTCTACCGGATATAGAAGATGAAGACGATATTGAAGTCAATCTACCACCGGATTGGGAATATGAGCGTTGTAAAGATGACGATGGAAACACGATAATCATAATCACTCCGCCGGCAGGATACTTCTTAGTTGTATTCCGTCTGAACTACGGTGCAAATGAGATTCACAGCATAAGGCTCGTAGCACGCAATGCAACAGTAGTACCACCGACAAATCCGACACGTGCTGACCACACATTCCGTGGCTGGTACAGAGAGTCTGCAGCAACAACGCTGTTCAGCTTTGGTACACTGATTACTTCAAACCTAACTCTGTACGCAGGTTGGGATGATGATGGCGAGTTTGCTACACATCAAGTACGCTTCTGGCGTAATGACAACAGCGGTTTGCTACATGAAGTACTGATTGTACGTCACAGCGCAAGAGTAACAGCACCTGCAGATCCAACGAATAGTCCATATCTGTTCGACGGATGGCACAGAAATCCTGCAGGCAATGCTCTCTTTGACTTCACAACAGCGATAGTTGCAGAAACAGATCTGTACGCAAGATGGGTTGGA
>Ga0123352_10009507_pt1 | contig 15208 bp, 9 predicted proteins | sample TergutLab28metaG_FD_89700 | JGI IMG/M metagenome (GOLD analysis project Ga0123352, IMG submission 89700) | Labiotermes labralis P1 segment gut microbial communities from Petit-Saut dam, French Guiana - Lab288 P1 | ecosystem: Host-associated > Arthropoda: Insects > Digestive system > Gut ... | reverse complement strand
CCACCACCACCGCCACCATCACCACCACCACCACCACCACCACAATACTGCCACCACCACCGCAAGACAATCACCACATGGTGCATGCTGCATGGGTTTAATCTCTTAGTTTACGACTTTCAGAGATTACTTTTTGTTTACGTGATGGAGAAATAGTTAAGAATTGTAACTTGATCATTAATCCGTGTCTTACTTAGTTATCACTGACTGTATTCGCTAATTTACCTCACAGATATTCATTTACGACGGAAGGCAATGAACGTCGCGGCTCTCAGCGTACCTGTTTTTTACAATTTGCATGTTTATAAGTTCAGGAAACAAGGTCTGCCAGAACCAGAGGCGACAGTTCGTTGTCATGACGTCTCCATCTTCTACCATCTAGTAGAGGGGTCGACAAGCTTTTGGCATTTCCGGACGGCCCACTTCTTCCAACTTTATAAAGTGGGCGCTTGGGTATGATAAATTTGTAAAGAGATAAATGGGAGCTTTTTGAGATGAAATGATATATGACGGTGTGGCTGTTGTATACGCACAGGACATTTATTTCAGAAACCTAATATGTTATTCGCTGAATGTTTTTGTAGTATTAAATATTATACGGGTGAGTGGTCTCAGTTCATGCAGTAGAGATGCTGCAAGGCCATTATGCTATTTTGCAGCATTATTCAGTGCGATATTTTTGTTTCGATGTCTTTGGCTGGCTTGTGAATTTCTGTTTAGAAACATGGAAAAATACGTACATTAGCATACAAGTGTTTATCAGAAAGCTAGGAATAAAATTTACCTTTTCTGAAGTACGTGACTGAAAACTCTCGTTTGCCGATTTAAGTGCCGTCCATTACTGTTAGAATATCCTTTTCGAATATTTTGCCAACTTTGAAATTGTTGCTATAACAGTGCTGTGTTTTCCTTGATGAAATCTTAATTCATAGTGTCACATTTGTAATTATTATTTTTTTTTTTTGCCATTAATATGTAAACTGCAACCTGATCAATGAATATGTTAAGAGGGTTTTAAGACATTCGAATTTCATTTGTCACCGTGTAAAAGTCTCCGAATCTGAAAGAGAAGCCATTGTGGAACTGTTTATTGATGCCGGCGAACTTATATTCGGCGTGGGCCGATCAACTGGTGAGGTTAAGACTGGAGGGGAATTTTGTAAGACGGAGAGTGTTTATGGTCTTGTTCATGAGCCGCAAGCTCAATTTATATTAAAACAAATCATATTATAGCAGATGTCATGCAACAATTTACGTGTTCCTTGAAGATTCGTATTCCATTCTTGAAGGGGGGGGGGATTGTTTCATTCACAATAAATGAGAAAGATGCGATGTATTCTCTTTAGAAAATTGAGCTACCGTTCTACCATTTTCCTTCTTGCCAGTTTGTGTTGTATTATTACATTATGAAAACGCTTTTCTGACAGATAAGACAAAACTCTTTACTCGTCGTGGGTATTACGTTCAGTACACACGACAGTACACGAACTTAGAAATCCATTTTATGTGTTTAGACACCAAATATATTTACTGTATTTTAAGACAAGTTGCACAAACTCCTTTTTGTTTTCCACGAAATGCCATTTACTTCATAACATAATCTTTTAATTTAAGTAACCACCCTGTAGGAAAAGTGTTAATTGTAAAATAATTTTCTGCGGCAGTTATCGGTAAAAATAATTTTTCTTTTTTTATCAAATTCTCCTGGCTTTTATGCCATGATTCAGTTCCTGATTGCTGCACTAATGTAACACAGCATTCGTTTGCTATTTGCAGTTACACGAAAGTAACACTGAGCGGAGGCTAACTGTTTTATTTATGGTTCGTGGAATATTGTAAACTTCCCCTGACAGAATATGTTATTTCTGTTTTTTGAAACTAAATGTCAACGAATGATAATGTGATACTTAAGATTATGGAAATTTCGTCTCTTCTCCTTCTTCCGCCCCCCCCCCCCGCGCCCCTCCCCAGTTTTTTTTTAGGTTCATGAACGAAAATTTCTAAGATGATGTCAAGCGTTCGCGGGCCGCACCAAATGGTCCGCTGCTTGCGGTTTGCCGATCCCTAACCTAGAGGGTGTTTCTTTTATCACCACACCGAGCACGACAGTTTTATCGCATAGAAAGCCTACATCCACTGTGACATCGCGTGAAACCTGCGGTGTTCATGGAGGCTATAAAAGCACAATCTAGATGCATCACAGCGGAACCAACTTTGAAAAGACAGACGCAGCCTGGCAGAGTTTGTAGCACGGGCTCGTTTTAACCGAATTTTGTCGTGCCTTCCCTTTGCTACACTTTTATTCACTTTCTTCTTCCTCACGAAGGGCTTCAGTTATCTCCTTGCTCCTACATTTAGGCTCTGTTTGACTTTAGGTGGGCGGGGGGGTGGGTTGGTTTTACAGTCACAGATGTCTCCTGCTTGCTGATGTTTGTAGCCTGTAACTGCGTCACTTGTCTTTTCTGGCTTGCCACGCTACAGTTGTAGTTGTTATCTCTATGTTGCTGCTGGATACAAGATGAAACCTCCCTCAGGAATTCTGTTACCGCAAGGCTTACTTCCCAGGTTCTGTCGAGCCTGACACGAGGTGTTCCACATACACACACTCGCGCCTTTTCTTTGTCTCTTTGCACTTGTTGTAGGAATGTGAGGAATGTTTCCAATTTACAAAACAACGCAGGAGCTTCACACAGAAGGATGTTGGTTCATTCAGTGTCTCAACAACATTGAATGTTGTTTGATCACGTGGTTATTTTATCAATTAAAATGGCTTTTGAAGTGCAAAGAGTTACGCTTTGAAGATTAGTTTATGAAACACGCCAAAGAAGAAAGGGGATTTTATTTCTGATGCGTAATAACATGGATGTTTGAAGTGAATCGCAGAGGAGCGGAAAGCAAGTGCACAGCTACTATTAGTTCTAAGTTTGAAATATAATGTCAAGAATATTGTGATAGAATTTCTAAGAAGGGAAAAAGAATATCCCGTTAATTAATAAAAAATTGTTTCACTCGATTGTGTACTTGCTATATTATTAGATATTATGTTAAGGTTATGTTATATCGTGTTATATTATATTATATTATACTTTATTATAATATATTATATTTTATTATATTATATTCTCCTTCTTCGGTGACGCTACAGCCCGGGGTGGGCTTTGGCCTCCTTTACAATACACCTCCAGGCCTCTCGATCCCTTGCTCTGTCTGTCCATTCTTTTATTCTCATCTTTCTCAGGTCCGTGGACACGTCATCCAGCCATCTGATTTTTGGTCTTCCTCTTCGTCTTGTTACATACAGCTTTCCGTACATCTTTTTTGGAATTGCGGTATCTTGCATTCTTTCTATGTGACCAAGCCATCGTATTTTTTGGCATTTAATGAACCTGACAATGTTCTCCCCTTTAATTATAGCCTCCACATTATATTATATTATATTATATTATAATAGTAAGTCCAACAACATACACTAACAGATATTGTTGCTATGTTATCATTGTATAATATTCTCATCTCCGATATAGCCACGTTTGTCTCAAGTAATTTTCGCTTCTAGTCTTGTAAGTGTGGGTTGTTTTTGCCTGTTAGGCGTTTATAATCTCAACATTTTGCACATTTTCCGGACGTTAGACGGATATTGAGTCCAACAAAATTCACTTTATGTAATTTTGCTATATTACCTTTACTTAATTTTGTAACATTAAGTATTGGTAATAGTCTCTAAATTGTGTGTATTATAATACCATTTCATGGTAATATAGAAGAACTACCTGTAAGTGCGTTTTGTTAGATTCATTAATATGTGTATAACGCACTAAAACATGGAAAATATTAAGATAACTGATGTTTATTAGTAAAAACTGTTTGGAAGGACAGGTTCGTTAATTTGAAGAACAGTGTTCCGTGTGTCATGTGACTGAAGCTCATATCTTTACTGTAGTAACAAACCATGTGTGTTATAAGTGCGCCGATAACTCAGTTGTCAACAACGGAATTCATTATTCTCCTCCAAGCAGTCAATAAAGTTAATGAATTATCTGCTGACTTGGCCGGACGCCTTGATAAGTTCCGGAATATACAGGTTACGCATTTCTTTAGAAAAGGAATACGAAAACTTAATTTACGTGTAAATATTAATATTCCGTTCATGTATTGCAGAGTTGAATGATTTAACAATTCTGAAATAAAACATTTCGATATTCTGACAGTAACGTCATTTTCTGTTGCTATCGTGGGTCTCTAAATGAGTTCTTTAAAAATCAGTTGTCTAATTGGGTTAACTTGAAGAGAGTTTTTGGGACCAGGCCAGAGAATTAGCGTGGAAAGACTGAGGAAAATTATGAAAAATGTAATACACGATACTTGGTAAAGAAGTCGAGATTTGTAGTCGGTATCTGTCAATTACAATTTATAACTGTAAAAAGGTTTTCAAGTGAGACATCCCCTTTGTGTCGAATATAAGCTAAAATATAATATAAAAATATGTATAATACAGTCATACACAACTTTATATTTTATTGGATTATAATTGCAGCTACATGTCTCGGCCCAGTTTTAATGCCATCTTCAGGCTGATCTTTGAACAGATGGAGTGTATAATTGTACAATCGAATAAAATATAAAGCTATGTATGACTGTACTATATATTTTATATTATATTTTACCTGTAACAACGCAGTGAAATTTTCTCTGTTATTTAAGGATCATTTTTCTTGGGGCCGCCGAGGAAAGTAAAGACAATCCGTGCCTGCCGAGGAACGTGTTCTTAATGTACCAATACGAAACGGTAGTTTCACTGCTCAGCAGCTGTGTTTGACAGTTCGAATCGTTCAGTCTTTATGTGTACGGGAATACAAAGGAATAATATTTCGATTCCGGGTACGGACAATGGATTTTTCTATTCTCCAAAACCTCCAACCCGGCCTTGGGGCCCGTCAACCCTCCTGTTTCGGCTTTTCCCCGCAGATAAAGCGGCCGGGACCTGAAACTGGTCATGTATGTTTATTTTCGTACTTGGGTGAAAAGGAGAGGAAATGTGACATGACTTCCTTATGTCACATGACGTGCACAGGATTGCTTTGCCTACTAGACCCTTTCTCAGAGATAAAAGCAATCACTGTCCGCCCGTCCGTCTGTCATGATGGAACAACATAAATCATACCGGACAGATTTTCGTGAAGTTTCACATGTGGAAGAGGCGCATCATGGATTAGGCGGTTAGTGTCCGGCCCTTAGCTGCGGAGAAACTTTCCGATATCAGCCCAGTCAATATGGGATTTGTACCGGACTAAGTGGCACTGTGACAGGTTTGCTTTCGAGTACTTCCGTTTTCTCATGTCAGTATCATTCCACTAATGCCTCATACTTATTCATGGGCAGCGTCGCTAAATAACACCTAACGCCTATGCTTGGGGTATGTACTAGAATATGTTGATTCATTCTAATTTTGTTTAAAGTCGACGAAAAACAACACATTTTTCATGAAAATTTACGTGCATTTTTGAGTTTTGCCTTTCCTCTTGAGCGAGAATTTTCACTGTGAGTTACGAAATGGAGCCAAAGGAACAACGTTGATCTGAACATCTCTACTTTTACGAGACAGATACAGGTAACATTATATCTTGCCGGTTGAGGAGACAAGTACTTAAACCTTGGTATCTCCCCCGTTACGCAAAGTACAAGAAACGCGGTGTCTCGCCTTTTACGAGACAAGGACAAGAAATGCGACATCTCGCCTTTCACGAGAGGACAAGAAACGCGATATCTCGACTTTTACGAGATAAGACTCAGAGACGCTGGTGAAACGTACCATCCCACGTGAAAAAGGAAAGAAAATGGTGATTGCATTTCGATTGCATTGACGTTATTTGCGAGTAATATTAATACAAGGAAAATAAAAGCAATAGTTGATCAAGAGACGATAACAGATCGAAGGCACCAATAGTGGACCCTTTATAATTTGTTACCGCCTGTGCTTTTCTGTAGTCTGTGAAGAGCTGTCGGCTTGATCTCCAAGTGTAGGCCTGCAACTGACAGTATGCAGAAGACCTACCGACCCGTTCAGCAACTCCAGCACAGCCAGCGCGTGCTATTAAGTTAGCTATTAACTACGTTGCACATTTCGATTGGACAGACTTCTTTGGAAACTGACTGGCATCCATAATTGTCTGAGACTCAGCAGCTAACAGAGTGAATGTGACCGAATGGTTGCTGCAGCAGCAGCAGCAGCGCGTGGCAGCGTGGGCTGAAAAAAAAACTGGTTCTTCAGTTAGTCCATTTACACAAAGAAATGCTCATAAAAAAGACACAAAGATTGGCGTATAACATATTGTGCGTCATTTTGCGAAATGTGAGGAAAGACTTCCGCCCCTTAAAGCAAAACAGTACATAAATAAACCAGCAACTTTAAAATTAATGCCATTGTACATTTTGTGTGCACTGTTTTTCGTTCGTGTTTCTCAGAACAAACGGCTGTTGTTTTCCTAAACAGCTTTAGCTGGCTAGTTCTTGTAATGGCAGCATTCTGCTCTCTGCGAGGAAGGAATTGTTAAATATAGTTTATAACTTAATGCTTCACAACATCTGATGTATGTTCCACCTGCTTCCACACGAAAACCTATTTTTCCTTCCACAGTGCGTTTGTATCTATCGCATGAATCTCACAGTAAACCAGAATTATTTTTTGATATATCGCGAACATGTTGGCCTTCGTAATATAGAAGAGGAGTGTTTTCTATGAGGTAGAAACTGAACTTTTAAATTTGGTTTAAGTGTCTTTTGTTTTAAATATCATTTGGTGATTTGTTAATGTGAAACATTCATGAAGTTTTGATGTTTTGCTGACCACGCATCTCAGTATAATCTTAGCAATTGACCAACTTAATACACAAATTCTTTTTTTATAATAAGTTTATTATATTCCTCTACATGTTTCGAGCATGTTGTGCTCATCATCAAGAGGTCAAATTGTATTATACAACATCAGGTATCGTTACACTCTGTAGGTGGCCGTCCGGTGCGCAAACTGCTCACCGGACGACCACCTACAAGTGTGATGATACCAGATGCTGTATAATACAATTTGACCTCCTGATGATGAGCACAACAGTGCTCGAAACATGTAGAGGAATATAATAAACCTATTATTAAACAAGAATTTGTGTATTAAGTTGGTCAATTGCTAAGATTACACTAATGAAGTTGCGGCCATGGAATTGGGTCTCTATAGAGTATGGTGAATTTATTTGGTTTCTTTCCATTCGATGAATTTATTGGCGTCTGTACAATTCAGGGAATTTTCATCGTTCCATAAAAATCGAAATCGATGAATTTGTTGATCGGGGGTCCGTACATTAATTACTTACCGTAGGCCTCGATGAGAGGAAATGTCAGAAGTGTTAATTTGTAATGGGAAAATAGATGGAATTGCTACACTCGGCACTGCAGTGTGCTAGAATGAACTCTTTTAAGACAGAAAAGCCTGAAACACTGATGCTACACATATTTGGAAAATAACGCTGTTCTTATCTTATTTCTCAGGTTCGATTCCGAATGGGGAATTTGGGATTTTCTATTAACATGATCCTTCCGTCCGCATTATGACCCTGGGGTTGACTCCGTCTGTGACAGAAATGAGTACCAACAGTGGTATATTCTGGGGGTAAAGGCGGCCGGTGCTTAGGGCTGACAACCTTGCCACCTTCATGTGCCGAATGTCTCAAAGTTCTGGGAGCCTCAGCCTCCTGGAGCCGTACTGTCATGTTGAGGCCTGTAATGGGATTGCTTTACCTTTATCTTCTTATTTGTCTAATTTCAGGGTCTGAAAATTCTCTTTCTTCCTCTGTTCTGGTTCCTCATTTTTCTCTTACTGTAACAATTTCTGGCTGTGTAGACGAAGTGTTTGGAGTTTCAGTCGTGATGTTTTATACCACCCCTCCCAAAGTGTTCTCAGTGACTGCAGTACAAGTCAACATGCCTGTAAAATCCAAACTCTTCCTCACCGAACTCACTTCGACCATGAAGATGGAGGCAGAATGTTTCCCGAAATGTTTTTATCCACTTGCAAGTCGACACGGTGTCACAACCCAGGTTACCTCAGTATACAATAGTGATGAATATGGAGCATAACCATTCCGAAATGAAACTTTCTGATTAATTACCCTATGTCCTTATACAGCTCCACTTGTCAAAACCATTGCAACTTACAATATGGGAACAAAACATTCTAGGCTAGCATGAAACTAATATGACATTTAGAAATATGGGATGGCCTGTCATCTCTCCTGAGATTTATTTTCAGTTACACTGTTCGAATATATTACAGTCGGACTGTTTTTGTGAAGCAAGATTCTGTGCACAAAGTGTAACCTGCTCGGAAAACAGATCCGTTGCGGTTAGAGTAACGCCTTTTGCCAGTGCGGATAACTTCGACAGTAGTTGACTTCCATGACAAGCAGGTATCTACTTTCGCTCCGTGACGGTTATAGCTTGTGAATTCCTTAGCAAACATATATTGCGTATTTACAGAACACGGGATTGTTAACAGAGAAATATTGATAAAACATAATATATGGGAAATGTAATTGAATAAAGGCGATCCCAGTGACCGCGCGGTCTTAGGCGTGGGTTTTCGGTCGCTCGCTTCCTGGGATTGCGGGCTCGAACTCCGCTGGGGGCATGGATGTCTCTCTCTCTCTCTCTATCTCTCTCTCTCTCTTTTGAATGTTGTGTGTTGTCAAGTAGAAGACTCTGCGACGGGCTGATCATTCGTCCAGGGGAGTCCTACCGTGTGTGGCGAGTCTGAGTATTTTCTCGAAATTTCAACAATGAGCAAGCCGAGACCCAATATGGCTGTCGAGCCATAGAAAAGAGTTGAATTACTAATTACATATTAAAGAATGTTGAATTATCAGTTAGTCTTAGAGCTCTTTAAGGGGTGGAAACACAGTGGCTTATGTGTGTACCATATCCGTCCGTCCGTCTCTGCGTCTATGACATATTATCAGCGGCTAAGCCGCTTGCGGTTTATTGTGGGAATGCAGTAGTCTAGGTATTTTAAAGAGTTAAGTGGGTCTTGAATTTCTTGAAAAGCGACTGGTTGACAGTCCTGCGTTATTTTAAGGCCTAAATGAGTTTCCACCCGTACTGTTTGGCTGTCTTGACACACTTGGGTGAAATTCAATCTAGATGACCTCCACATAATGCTGTTGAATGTGTGAGTTGTGTGCGGATGGGTAAGGTTAAATATATATATATATATACATACTGTACTTAGATTAGTACATGAAATTTTTCCGTATTTGTTACGTATTGTCTTAGCTAAAGAATATAATCTGTTCAGTTGTACGTGAGCAGTTATTACGTGTTTGTATATTTTTTTAAAATCTTTACACCGAGAACTGCATTTTTCCTATGGGCGTAAATGGAATGACGTCTATTCATGTGTGGGGTAGCCATATGTATTTTGGGCGTAAAGAACGCCTTGGCGAATTCAGTTCCCTGCGTCCCGGAACGCACCATTTGGAAGTTTTGAAACGTTGCGAAGCGTAAATACTCTAACAGTAATTGGAAATGATCCCTCCAATTCTAACCCTGAGAGCCTAAATGGATTATTTGAGTTTCAAATCTTTAAGCAGATAATATTTTGGTCCGCCAAATTCTCTTAAATCTGTTTTTAAGGCATAAAGTGTATTGAAGTGGATACAAGTTCGTGTTTGTTGAGAAATTTATCGATATGGATATCAGTAAATAGTGGCCGTCAAATATTTCAGACTGTCAGAAGTAACTAGGAGATGTCTGTATTGATGTTAGCACGGTCAGGAAGTGGCGTCCAATTATGACCCACTAGTAGAGTTTAACTAACGGTACTTGCACCGCTTGCGTGAGCGTTGCGTAACAGGCAGAGAGTTCGTACTACACATTTTGGGGGTTAGTTTGGTTTGCACAGGCAATGTTTGTTTTTTTAAAAATGTTATTACGTCATTTGTCTTGTAACGTAAACTCGGCGTTTTCTTGAAAGTAAGAACACTTTTAGGTTCCTACGTGTATTTAACTCAGTTTTACAATTTTTTTCTATTTACAAATACGATTATCGACTGTTAATTCTTAACATAATGTGAAACTGTTATTTAATATTGTGTCAAGCACAGACGTGGAGCTGCGATGCTAGATTTAGTTGTCTCGGAATGTAACTTAACACTGGCTATATTAAAAACGGCAATGAAGAGCGCGAGATTTTCTTCTCCATGGACATAGTTAATTACTCATTTCATGTTGTAATGAACTTTTTGACTAAAGGAAGGTTGTATGGTGTTCTGTTACTTTGTAAATAAACACATAAGCAATATACATTTGAATGTAACATTGAGACGCTTTTCTGCAACCATTGCTGAAATGGAAAAACAGTAAATATTGCATATTTTGAGTGTGTGTCTGTAGCCTTAGACATCCTAAATGCAGTGCACATGCGCCATATTGTTATCTGTGGCCTGTTCGGCTGTACAGTATTTTTTGCACATTGTCAGATAAGTGGCACGATTTTGGAGGAAAAAAAGGTTTTTGAACGTAAAATGTGTTTTGGTATCCTGTACAAAGTTTAGTTGAAACATTTCCCATTCTAAGGAGAAATGAGTAAGACATGCTTGTTAGCTCATATTGGTCTTCATGTAGAGTACCCTGTAATCTTGTCAGATTTTAATGAAACCTGGATTTATCAACAGATTTTCTAAAATTACTCAAATATAAATTTCATGACTAACCTTCCAGTTGGACCCGAGTTGCTCAATTCGGACAGACGGACGGACATGACGAAGCTAATAGTGGCTTTCCGCAATTTTGCGAACGCACACAAAATGGATTTAAATAGTTCTGTTTGAGTCTTAACTGTCATTGACATGAAGTACGCAAACATCTATTTCTGTGATATTGGTTGTGCAAGGTAAAAATATCTTCGGTTCTTCCAACGTAAGTTTTAAGTGTTTCATCCTGTCTTCAGTACACGAGAGGAGCCGATTTTCAAGTCCAGCTGCACTTTTTTTAGCTGTTTTCTTGAAACAGCAGCTGTAGGTATTATTGAATACGAATAAAAAGTATTACAGAATTTAATTATATTTCCCGTGATTATCGCACATAACGTGCACGAGTGACAAATTTAAGGCGTAACTGTTCAACGGCAGAAGATCCTAAAGCTATTGAAGGCGTCCATTTTATAACCATGGATACTTTCTCGCTATATGAATGTTCTTGAACACAAAACTCTAACCTGTTGACTGATGCAGCCCACTAGAAGTGACTTCACTTTACTACAGCTACTATTCTCTGACTTACTTCTTTCAAACAGCATATCGTTAGTTAAACAATAGACAATGTTTACCATTCTTCTCTCTTCCACCATTCTCGTTCCATCTTTCCGATCTGTTCAACAGACTAATTTGCAGCATTCGAAAGAGCATCTGAATTGGACAGAGCTTTTTCTCTATAGAACAGAATTTTTTTCATTAAACTAAAAAGTTGAGCTGTAACTTGTTCTCTTTGTTCAGCGTCCATAATGCTTCCCTCACATAGTGAATTTTCTCGGCAGCAATGGCATCAAACATTGCCAGTTACGGGGTCTTTTGTTTTGAACGCTGGAATGTCATTGTGCTGCACCAAACCACCGCACAATCACAGGTAGGCAGCAGCTCTACTGAATGCATACGTGCGCGTATTTGTGTATTGCGTGTCTTTGATACTGTGTGTGTGATTATTGCCTCTCGCGATACATGACAGAGTAGCGGAAAATACAGAGGTTTCGCTTCGCTGTCTAATTTGAACGCGTAATGCCAGTTTACAACTGTTCGAGGCGGTTAACTATTTCTACAATAAAAGGAAGAATAATTTACTTGTAAATGCAAATATTTACTATATTTTCATATTTGATTCCAGTATATGAAATTATGTAGCTTCAGAGCCAATTCAATTTAAATTTTCTGAAAGAATTAATGGTGTTTTTGAGCGAAAATGACGTGTTCTAAGAGAATTTCTTTTACTTCTTTTGCCCCTGTTCCATGGCGGTGGAGGTAAACTAGCCTGTTTCGACAGCACATACTTACCCATTCCATGTCAACGTGCCCCTCAATTACCGGAGATTCTGGGATTATACTTTTGAATTTCTATAGATATTTTCATTTGTCCATGTTTGTCTGTGTTCATTGATTTTATTCTTACACATGTAATTTTAAATTCATTGCCATTGTCTTCATACTGAATGCGGTTTAGTGTAATTCAGCTCATGTATATCACCTTTACTGTCCATATGCTATGTATGAACCCTGCCTTAAATTTCCAACATTAAGTTATATGTAGTAATTTTCATTTTATGTATTGCGTTTCTCTACTGCAATTGTTCTTTAAGTTTGTGATTAAGGCGTCACATGCACTGTCGAATATATTGACTTCGTTAATTTCATCTGTTTCCTAAAGTAGGCCTGTTTGTTGTGTCACAAAATACTTGTTATATCACTTAGCAAATAACAAATGAGCTGCTGGTGTATGAAAACAAGATGTCAAGTGGTAGAGGATAGAAGGGTATTGTGAAGTGGGTTTGCAGTCTGAAATATAACAACTTTTCTTCCCTTCGTAAGGGCAGTGCAGTGGAGGATGTCGGAACAGTTAATCCTGTATTGGTTAGCAGCGTTCATGTAGCCTTATAGCTGCTTTGTTTAATGCAAAGAATTCAGATTTTCTCACACTGAAAATTTGTGTGTTAATTTTACTTTCTTCTTAGAGTAACGTATAATTTCCTTCAATATTATTAGTCGAAATAACTCATAATACACATGTTTTGTTCTCCATGAGGTACTACTCAACATTTTATATAGCTGTGACTAGACTAAGGGTTAGAACATCCGGGTTTAGAATCCAGGCAGGGGGAAAATATTTTTCGTCACTTTTTCCAGGCCGGCCCTGGGGTCCACCCAGCATCCTGTTCAGTGGAAATCGGGGTTATTTCCCGGGGTTTAAGCGTCAGGGGCTTCGGGGTTTCACAACTCATGCCCGTCTAGCGTCGAGGTTGAACATGAGCGGCACTGTGTATCTGCTACCCTCTATGCCTTCATTGTGTGGGCAGCAGCAACTTATATTTTCTACCTCTTTTTATCCAATAAAGTTTTGCCAGTCAAAGGGGTCGAGTTTTTGCCTTTAATGCAATGAAAGGTCATATTTATTTTATGGAAAATTTTGAGTGTTTAATAGCTTTCTGTTGAATAATAATTATCATATCAGGATATCGTACTAGGATACATGTTTTTCTTAGTAATTAACCATGCACAAATTCTTTTTTTATAATAAGTTTATTATATTACTCTACATGTTTCGAGCACTCTTGTGTTCATAATCAGGAGGTCAAATTGTATTATACAGCATCTGGTATCATCACACTCTGTGTGAATTATTATAAAACAAAAATTTGTGCATTAAGTTGGTTAATTACTAAGATTATACTGAGATGCACGGTCAGCAATACATAAAAAATATATACGTGTTTTTGTCACCTGATTGCATGCGAGCAATCAGTTAAATATGATAACAGTTCAGAGGACTGTAAAAGTCCCCGTATTGTCCGCGTCTCGTATTTTTTTAATGTATCTCAGAAGAAGAGAGTTTTCTAAGGCAGAATTTTGTAAGTAATACGTGCACAAATATAATACTGGCTAACAATCTGTACAGGAAAACGTGTCTGTATGCTTATGACAGCGATAATTAAGCATAAAAGAAGATAGAAGCTTGAGGTAAGGAGACTTGTTCTGGAATTATTGTGAGATGTGCCCTACCAAATATAATAAAAATCGGCTTAAGTGATCGGGGTCTGACACTGAGTTCTTCCGCATTAGAATGATAAGTTAAAACTTAATTTAAGCAAAATATGTGAAGGTGTACTTAATTAGATTTTCTCGCTCTAGAAAGTACAATGCAACATTAAAAAAGACATAAACTTTACCACCAAGAAATATAAGGACCAAAAACGGCTCGGAAAAGGATTAGTTTGAATTGAACTGTATATGAATAGACTTGCTTCCTCATATCTTTTAAAGAATGTCAAAAGAACCAAAATATAAAACCAAATAATGATAGAACAGGCCACTGTTTGACAATTCTGTTTTGTATAATTTACTGTTTTTTCCGTTTGTTCAGCTGAAACTAAAATCGTGCATTGTTATGGAACATGCAGGATGGTTAGTAGCTAGGCAGAATTGAAAGTTGCGTACGCTTGACTGAGTGTTACAATCTCGAAATTTGTCGACGAGCATTACGTCCTTGCCTGTTCAACTGTACCTTGATTTTAAGTGTCTCTGAATGACTATAATATTGTTTATCGGACCAATAGAATGGTTGTCTGAGGAACTTGTAGGTAAAAATGGGGTTTTCCGTCTTCTTCGTTTGAGATGTCAAAAATTTTCTTACTACTACTTCGTTCTTAAAGAAAAACAAAATTTTATGCCATTTTATTCCAATTTCCTGTACTTAATTCTGTTCGTAACAATGTTATGTGGAATATTTAATTGACGTCCATCTTTCGTTAATGTGACAGAACCCCAAACATTCAACACCGCCAACATAAAAGCACGCTTTGAACAATACTTCCATCCATCTTTCGTAACAGCCGCCTTTCCAAAGATGAATTTTCAGTATTCCATGTCCCCAGTAGTATGTTAATCACCTCTGTAAAATTTGAAGACTAAATATGCAGAAATGTATGAAGTTTAGAAATGCAGTGTAGGATACAAATTTCTTTCTGAGTAATCTGTATTTACTTAGGAGGGACGAGGTAACGGGGGAATGGAGGAGATTGCATAACGAGGAGCTAAATGATTTGTACTCCTCAGCCAATATTGTGCGGGTGATAAAATCGAGAAGAATGAGATGGACTGGGCATGTGGCGTGTATGGATGAGGAGAGGGGGGTGTATAAAGTCTTGGTGGGAAAACTGGAGGGAAAGAGAGACCACTGGGGAGACCTAGACGTAGATGGGTGGATAATAATAGGATGGATCTCCAGGAGGTGGGATGTGGGTATATGGACTGAATTGGGCTGGCCCAGGATAGGGACGGGTGGCGGACGCTTGTGAGTGCGGTAATGAACCTTCGGGTTCCGTGAAATGCGGGGAATTTATTGACTAGCTGCAAACCAGTTAGCTTCTCAAGAAGGACTCTGCACCATGGAGTAAGTAAGT
>Ga0123352_10009506_pt1 | contig 15209 bp, 7 predicted proteins | sample TergutLab28metaG_FD_89700 | JGI IMG/M metagenome (GOLD analysis project Ga0123352, IMG submission 89700) | Labiotermes labralis P1 segment gut microbial communities from Petit-Saut dam, French Guiana - Lab288 P1 | ecosystem: Host-associated > Arthropoda: Insects > Digestive system > Gut ... | reverse complement strand
AGGCTGAGTGGACCCCGTTCCAGACCCACTACTACTTAGAAAATCTGGTAGCGCCGGGGATCGAACCCGGGACCTCTGTATCTGTAGCCAGAAACTCTGACCACTAGACCACAGAGGCGGTCCTGTGCGTGGTTACTCGTTCTAAAAATGGATTATGTGTTTTGTTGTATGTTCCATAGCCGTGCATTGAATTGTATAGCAAACCAACAACATTGATAATCGCCATCATGTTTCGGTTGTGCTTACGACCATCATCAGGGTGTATCAAAGAATACGAATAAAATATACAATAACTGTTAATCTGCATACTGAAATTACTTAATAGTTACTGTATATTTTACCGTATTCTTTGATATACCCTGATGATGGTCGCGAGCACGGCCGAAACATGTTGGTGGTTATCAATATGCAATAAAATACAGTTTACCAAGGTGCTTTCGTTGGCTTACTACATATTATGGGTTACATGCATCTTTGATGTTCATTTAAGTGGAGTTGATCGCTTCATAATGTGAAATCCTTCTGCATTTTTTCATAATTGATTTCTTTTTGACATTTTGTAATATTTCCAACTTATTTTCGATCCACCCATATCTGTCAGTATTAAGCATATGAGTGGCAAAGCTAGAAGTGACTTCGGTATAATGGATGGCTTATAGGTGTCCCTGGTGTGCGTTGAGTTCTACTGTCATACCGAATACTGTACTGTTCTTAGAGGAGGTATTTTAGATACTGTGGTGAGGACTGCTGCCATATATACAAGTTGTTCCACAATAATTTATACAGAACTAAGGTGTAATAGCACAGAAAGTAGAAAACTTATAGGGTATTGTGGTATCTTATAGGGTATTGTGATATACATCAAAATGCATTATATGTTTAAGTTTTATCTGCAGATATTCACAGGTGTTCAGTGTGGTTTCCTCGTGTCACGCGGCATATGTCCCATCTGTGAGCGATTTCGTCCCAAATCCTATGAATCATGTCCACATCTATGGTCGCAACCGCTTCCGTTATCCGTGCCCGTAATTTTTTCAAACTTGCAGGAAGAGGTGGAACAAAAATTTATCTTTAACATATCCCCACACAATAAAGTCCAGGGTTGTTAAATCAGGCCATCGTGGTTGCCAAGCTATCGTTCCATCACGTCTAATCCAAGCAACTACCGTGCGATTGATTTAGGACGTAACCTCGCGATGGAAGTGCTGGAATGCCCCATCTTGTTGAAAAATGAAATCTGTCCATATCGTGCTGTAACTATGGCATAAGATAGTTTTCAAGTGTGTCCAGATACCTAATGCCAGTTACAGTTGGTTCGGCAAAGAAGGAAGACCGTATACTGTCACAGAACGTAACAGCGCCAAAACGTTTGGTGAGTACCACATGTGTTCTACGATCTCATGTGGATTCTCCGTATCCCATGTTCGTACATTATGATGATTAACCTTACAACTCTGATGAAAAGTAGCCTCATCACTAAACACAATTTTATTCAGTTAACCATCTTCGTTTTCCATTTTGTCAAACATATGACCACTAAATTCAAGCCGTTTTTCGTCGCCATCGCTCAACGCTTGTACCAATTGTAAGTTATTTGGCTTGCAACGCAGTCATTTCTTCATAATCTGTAGTTTTGGGGATGTTCAACTCCAAACTGGCGCGCTTAGTTGATTTTCGTGGACTGCGAACGACGAAGGTCTGCCGCACATTTTTTTTTCGTCTCATCTGCAACCCTGGACTGGCTCCCTGTGAGATACACAGACAGTTTCAACCAACCGGTTGTACCAAGCTAAAATAGTCGTCTTTGGGGTGATTTGTTTTTGGTGATACTTGGTCATGCGATTGCGATTCGTGAAACCACAAACAACACCGTGCGCGTTCCTCACCGGTATACGACTCCATCATGACTGGCAGGATTTCTAAGCAGTTCCGCACGGGTGGAATGCCATTTGGCGGTTTGAATAAAAACTTGAGGACTAAGAGCAACTTACGAAATTGTTACAGCAGCTTCTAGTGTAACTAATTTAGGGAGCAGGGGGAGTAAGTAAGCAAAGAGTTATCTGCCATATCTGTTCCGTAGTCTTGCGTTGCATGCTGCAGGTATGCTAATGTCCAAAAACTGCAGATTTCTTTTCGGAATATTGGCAACCACCATGTTTAAATGCGTGTATTTATTTCACAGAATAGGGATGAATCACCTTAAAACCCTCTGTTTATCTGTCTTTACATAAATGCGGGACAAAGCGGCTAAAAAAAAAAGCCTTCGAAAATGAAACAAAGATTAAATATTTTGTGAGCGAGAGAAACAACCGATTATATCAGTGATTCCCAAAGTGTGCTCGACAGACTGCAAGGGATCCGCCGAAGAAGTTCCCAGGGGATCCGTGGATACGTTTCTGTAATGGTTACTTCGAAGTTCTATTTTTTTTTCTTTAATTAAAGGAGTAACGTTTTGTTGAAAATAATCAAACATCTTCTTTAATTGGCGATATGTTTATTTTTATGACCTTTAGAATATCTAATTAGAAACGTCTTGAGCCCACAAAGCGAGCAGCGACAGTCAGTTTAAGGTCAAATCGTGCAGTGCATTGCTGCTGTTTGTGTTCGTAGCTATCTAAAATCAGTTCTGAGAAATAAATTTTTAATTTTAGATACTTATCATCCAGACACTCTGTATTTACGCGAGCAAATATGTGAGGATCCGTTGTTATTTTTTTGAGCCACAAGGGGTCCGCGTGCGAAACGTTCGGGAAACACTTAAGTGAAGATTGCTGCATTCAGTTCACAGTCCTTGATATTTGATGTCTTATGTTTAAAAGCGCGCAGACTAAAATATATTCGATATATATATATATTATATCTTTCCTCGGAAGTGAAGAATGTAGACGGAAGGTCTCTAAGGACAAATTCTTGAGGAGAGTATTTGGAGAAGTAAAAGTGAGAGGGAAGGTTGCAGTTAATTGCGTACTCAAGAGATAATTTTAGTTATCTTCACATAATGCCATACTGACCGTAAAATCAAGGACATGATAAGCGGGCCAAAGAGTACGAAGTGTATGCATGAGAAATGCTTACAAATTTTTAGTCTAAATACTTGAAACATCCTCTTTGGTGGTGTCTTGGGTGTGGGTGGGTGAATGGCATTACAGTGGTGGTGTGTATGGACTGGTCACTCCCCAGCAGCATCCAGCAATGGGCCATTAGTACATGTAACTACGAATCCATCAATCAATCCATAATTTATTCACATATTTCCGGCTTCAAAAGGGTGTTATCAGTAAAACAGCAGTACAACAGTGGAACATGACTGAATGTTTCGACATTCGTAAGATACCTTCATCCGGTCATTATGACAGGTTTTAGATCGTATGTGCCATTGGTTCCATTGTACCATGAACAAGTAAAAAGTCAAAACTCTACTAGAAAATACTTCTCAGTCCCACTCTTATAAAATATGTCATAAACATGCGAGAGCTGAGGTTGTCACGACGGTTGCTGACATTTAGGTCTTTGGGATGTGACGTCGACGTCACATTCCAGAAGTCCTGAATCCTCCTACTTAAATGTGATAGGACATATTTCCGATAGGATTCTAGAACCTTGTTTCAAAAATGTTTGCACCCCACCGCATGGTATATTTAACAGTACATGCAATGTACCTATAAACGCGACATTGAGGCTCTTTCGTGCAACTATTGTTACCGTGGAGAAGCAATAAATATTACATATTCTGATTGTGTGTCTGTAGCCTTAGTTATCCAGCACGCAAATGTATTGTCATTCGTGCCCTGTCTGGCTGTACCGTATTTTTCCAGATTATCTCGTAAAGGGCACGATTTTTGGAAAAAATGAGTTACCAAACATAAAATGTGTGTTGTGATTTTCTCTACAATATTTGTCCGAAACATTCCTCATTTCAAGAAGAATTTAGCGACATATCATCCTAAATGTACGTAGGTCTTCATGCAAAGTACCATTCAGTCCTGTCAAATTTTAATGAAACTTGGATCTTCTCGACAGATTTTCGAAAAATAACACAAATTCCACGAAAATCCGTCCATTTGGAGCTAAGTTGTTCCATGCGGACGGACAGACAGGCAGACATACATGACGAAGCCAATAGTCGCTTTTCACAATTTTGCCAGCTCCCTAAAAGAGCAGTTCGAAATTGTTCCCGTCAGGATATTGTCGTGTGTTTCACACAGTTACGAACTGGTGTTGTAGGCGAGTTCTGCATAGTTGCGAGAAGCGCCTGTTAGCGTCGTCATGTCCGTATCCAACAGCCCGTCCATATATATCAGGGCGTCTCCCACTGAATCGATTTACCTGAAGTTCGATTGGGGACTTCGTGAAAATCCGTTGAGAACATTAAATTTGGTTATATCGGACAAAACGTGAAAATCAGTTGAGAACGTTAAATTTGGTTATATCGGACAAAATATCGGCCACTTTACACAGGGCCCTAAATATGATGGGCAGCGACATACGAGTGCGTGGCGCAACAAAAGGGGGAACTCATTGTTGCTTTTCCATGGCAATGCTTTCAGTATTTATTACATTATTGACAGCGATGTCAGCAACGAAAAGGGAACATACATTTGCGTTGTCATGGCAACAGTATTTGTACGAATGCTCCATATTGTTACGCCATACGTACATTGCCCTCTCGTGTTAGTATTTCGTGCCGGCGGGTATGACCATTTTTGGTAAAATGTTATAAAATATGAATGGAAACATTTCTTAATATATTTTGGAATGATATTAGACTGAGACGCAGAAAGAGTTTTTTTTAGAACACATCTTTTTTTTTTGGTATAATTAAGCCTACATAAATGGTGTGTTGAAACATTATGATCTGGACATGCTATGTTAATAGGTGAAATAATATGTTGTGTGAGTGTTAAAATCTTCAGTAATTCTCCGTTTATGTAATGTAATGCTAATATATTGAAGAAGCAGTTGCGGACAGTCGACAAGGGGTGGCCCTCCAGCATGGAGGTTGGACGAGGTGCTAACAGCTCTTCACCTTAAACAATTACCGTGTTACGAAACATTGACAATTGCCTCGCTCCTGGACTTATCCCTTGGTACAAGCTAAGCAATGAAAAAGGGATATGAGTATCGGCACTTGGAACATGAGGAGCCGGTGTAAGTCAGGGTCACTTAAAGAGGCAACTTTGAAGACTCCGGTGTAGGTGAGAGGATTATATTAAAGTGGATCCTCAAGAAGTGGGACTGGGGGGCATGGAATGGATTTATCTGGCTCAAGATAGGGACAGGTGGCGGGCTTTTTTGTATGTGGTAATGAACCTTCGGGATCCATAAAATGCAGGTAATTTGTTGGCTAGATGAGAACCGTTAGCTTCTCAAGAAAGACTCTTCTCCATGGAGTTAGTTGGTTGTTTAGTTAGATTGTTTTTTACTTAGTTGTGTCTCCCTTAAGCTGATCTTCAAGACCGAAACACGTAGTAATTGAATTTGGGAGTAAATGTTGGACTGACATTTAATTTTGTGTGTAGTTATGGTATATTATTGAATATTTTTATACAGTCGTTACACAGTATATTATGGATGCATTCAAAATGTATTTAGGTGGTACAGGACAGTAGGCCTAATTAAACTCTGGGCTTTCTTAAGTGTGTTTCCTATCAGCTGAATGTCCGTCCTTAATGCAATGTGTTGCTCTTATCGGCGGATATATGCGTATTCCCTAATTTTGATGTTTACTGAGATACAGTGAAAGTAATATGAGGCTTAAAACGAATTAAAGGGACTTGTAATGCTGATGGAGGCCCATCAGAAATTGAATCGACATGTTGGTATTGTAAAGTTTAGTTAGGCCCAAGAATAATCAGTATGAAACGAAAATATAGAAGCGACATTTTAGACGCTCAGCAGCTCAGGTCTTGTGGGATGTTGCACCGTGTGGACTGGTGAGCAGTTCCAGACGTTGCCGAAGGACCGTAGTGCCATCTTTTCTAGGGATAAGTAACACAGAAGAGGCCAGAGGCCGTTGTCGGAGAACCTCGCTGTTGAAGCCCGGGTTCGATCCCAGGCCAGTCCATGTGGGATTTGTGGTGGACAGAGTAGCGCCGGGTGGAGTCACATATCGTAAGACTTGAGACGGAGACGGCTGCGTAACATTCCGTGTCCTTCTGTTTATCTGATTCGGTCGGTTGGTTTGCACCCTGTTGTTAACGGGCAGACATTACGAAACTTACCGAGTACTCACGTACCGGTATTTATTTAGTTATGGTCCTTGTAACGACGCTGTATGTGTCGTAGACTGTGTGGCATCGAATTACGAACTTTTAGTATCTTTCTGTTTGTTTCTTCGAACACTAAAATACACGGAATTTGCCCCGAGTTAGGTGCCAGCTTCCGTTTATTGTTTTGATAATGCAGGTGTTTTAAATCGTGCGGTCGTCGGTACCATTAGCATAAAATCGATCGATTATTTTATAATTCTCGTAAATTAGTCCGTTAGTGTTCAGTGGTTACTTTGTGGACCAGTTGCTTTAGCGTTTAAATATATGGATTTTGTGTACAGAGCATATTTATGTGTTTCGTATGATCCTCTGCATTAACAGGGATCTTTTCCATAAAGAGCCTTTATCGGATGGTCTTTATAATTGGCCCTCATTATGGCTATTAATGAGTTCGGACCTGAATGTGTAAAGCTTATTTGTATGTACTGCAGACTGAGAAGCTTTGATGCCAGAATAATTTTTATGAGGCTGGGGGACGTGTGTGTTAGATAGGATGAAACAGACGTCACTGTGATTTTGAAACGGACTGATCGTAGCCTGTTTTAGGGTCCTGTTTCTGCATTTACCTTACGGGGGAAAAGCAAGGAAATGTCGAGATGCTTCTACTCCAGATCCGAATAGATTGGACGTGGGTACCATCGTATGGCGACTAATTTGCGGGCTAGACGACAGAGGAAATGTGGTTTGAATCCCAACAGCGTCGGGGATTTTTCTATTTTCCACTTCCTACGGGGTGGCCCTCTTTTTAAACTAGTCTTGTCCACTGGGTACCGGAAACTTCCTCCGAGAGTAAAGCGGTCGGGTTGTGAAGATGACCACTTGCGTCTAGTGCCGAGGCGCTTGGCCGATTAGGTTGGCATAGTGCTGTCGCTGCAGACTTGAATTTGTGAGGTGCCCAGTCCAAATCATTTTATGGCATCTTATGATTTGCTTTCGTGGTTTGCCTCATTGTTTCCAGAATGTTGCGGTTACACCTCGATTAGGCCATTACCGCTTTCTTCCAAGTACTGTAAAGTTTATTAGTGATCATCAACTCAGAGATATTGATAGTCTTGAATTAAAGACATCAGTTAAGGATACGCGGAGCTATGCTTCCACTTCATGTATATTTTTGGCGTGGTACTTAATTTACGTACTATGACAGTTCCACCGTCAGATGATGGTCTTCTTGTTTGGGGGGAGGGTTCTGCACGGTGTAGTGGTGTAATATTCCGGCGTTTCGGAGGAACGTACTGATTCTGTTTTTAAGGTGGATGAAGTGGCTTGACTGCATACTGAAGTGACAGACAGGAAAAAATTCCTATCGATTATGTAGAGTGATTTGAGGTAGGTAGCTTGTCGTAGCTGCGGTGGGCTGGAAGAGGAGGTTCGTAACGTAGCCTTTTACTTTACAGACTGTACCTAATGCGGGTCATACACATGGCCGTTAGCATGTAATAATGATCGTATTTGGCAGGGAACATTCACCCCATAGTTATCGTGCTGTTCACTCTCATAGCGTATCAATTAGACATGTAGCACTCTTGCCTGCTGGCCTGCTCTGCTCGTGCTATCAAAGTTCATTGTTACTACAGCCGTTGTGGATAGAAGTAACTATCTTTTGTCGTATCCGTAGAGGCGGCGAGCCTTTTATTCCGTAATTTGAATTGTGATTTTTGTGTCGGTTGCTTTGTTATCCTAATCAGACTCCGAGGCCAGTGGCCGACCTTACAGGATAGAACGTAATCTCTCCTAGTGCAGATCACAGCCCAAATTGGCAGTACTACAACAAAGCTGGCTCACTGTTAATTAATGGGCCTGTCATTTCGCGCCCGGACCGTATTGCAGATATACTGAATAGCTGGCTGCCTGGCGGACGACAAGGGGTGTTCCTCCAGCTTAAACGCTGCCACAACAATCATCGATGAAATAAATGGGCACATTGCGAACTAATACATGCGATATTTGGCTTCGACGAATTGTTTGGCACGACCTAAAGAACGAAAACCGGACATGAGGGTATATAGGCTGGTCTTACGAATACTGATGACGCGAGTTACGGCAGGATAGTGGCGCACGTTCTGCCTGTTTGTATTCCCTTCCATCCCCTCTCTGGCGTACATCAACGAGCCCAAATCGCTTGGCACTTACGAAGATTGTCAGTACTAACATTTGTGTGAACCGAATTGTTGGACTTGGGGCTGGAGAGAAATGTGTAACACCTCGGGTAGATGGTGGGGGGTCAATCCACGTTCCATAGTTTCATTGTAGTTCATACACGGCCCGGTGGCAGGCTTATAATGCACCATTAAGCCCCAACACAGTACGGGGATTTCTTGACCAACTGCACTACCATTTTCATTTCAGCGAACACCGTATTCCACGGAGATAAATTACTCGTATTAAGACGGCGGACGAACTTAGTTTCAGTTCAGTGTGACTTCTGCTTTATATAATAGTTTATCACTTTCTTCATAAATGTCTTCCGATAATCGTACAAAAATTTGTAGACCTAGGTCCATGTGATATAAGTCTCATAAAATACGTACTTTTAAGTATTTATCGATGTATTATATCGGTACGTCACGAAGTACAGATGCATGTATTAGTTTGCATGCAGCGTCATATTTCTGTTCTTGACTATACGAGATTTTCTCCAGGGCGGTAAGGATCATGCAGTGGCTTTCCTGGTAATGACAATGGGTTGTCTAGTAGGTTGGTACCAACGTTTCGGTTCTATTCTGAAAGTAGAGGCGAAACATTTCTCCGAAACGTTTGCATCCACGTAGCAGACTTCACAATGCCGTCACGTCCTCGTAGTAATCACGATGTTAGAACTGCGCTGTACGTGGACGCACCTCGTTACTGACTTCACAGAGCAGAACCTGCGATCCTGGTAGATGCTGTTTGCACAACCTTGCATTTTATGGAACCAGGAGGTCGATGCCTCTTTTCTTCTGGGATGTGGCACCGCGTTACTGGGGGATGTCCCCGACATTTGGAGACAGCGTGGTGATCTGATCTTCAAGGGTCGCCACGTCCATTGACGAAAGATTCATTACTGTCTTCGAAGGAGCCCACTCCTGGTTCCTGTCTTGAGTTTAATTAATTCAGGTCACCCAGTAGAACCGTATACGAATTAATTTTAGGGATTTATTGTCACAAAAACTCGATTGCAAACTGTGAGGATCCGTACTGGAGTATGGCTGTATCTGTAGCCTGCTGCACTACATGAAAGGGAGTAAGGTATACTGGCGGGATATCGCCATGTTGTAAGCCCTGTTCATCTCCCCCTTTACATTAAGGAACCGGCTCAGCAATTTGTCACGAAACTTTATATGGACTTTATGCCAATTCGGACAGCCTGACTCCACAGTTGAGTTTTCTAGAATAAATGATAACAATAAGCTGGCGAAAGCACGGACGTATGAGCCGAAGGAACAGTAGTGCCACTGAATTTGGGTTTTGAGGTGATGTAACAGATCTTGGAAAATTTTGTTAAAGTACTCCTTGTTTTTTAGTAATATGTAAAATAACGACATGGCGGTAGAGCGAACAATTTCGTTGTTTTTCTGTGTGACTGCAGTGACAACCTTTGGAGCTATAAATATACAATTGGGTAAGGAGATGGTAACTTATTTTTATGGCTCGACAGTCCTAGTGGGCCTAGACTTCCTCGTTGTTGAGGTTTCATGATTGCCCTCAGACACACCACACTTTGTAGGACTTCTGTTAGCTAGAGATCGGCCCGTCGCAGAAACCTGTACCTGACAACACACAACGCTTATAATGAGACAGACATCCATGGCCCCAGCGGGATTCTAACGTGCAGTCCCAGCAAGCGAGCGGCCGCAGACCCACTTCGCTAGATCGTAATATATGTACAGATTATGTAAGAAATATTGCTTGGAGTCAGCAGTCAAATATGGCGGCAGTATATCCGATAGATTTAACGTCAACAGAATCTGTTCTACAACGACGACAGCAGCAGCAGCAGCAGCAACAACAACAACAACAACAACAACGCCATCGACAACGGCACCGACACCGACAACAACAAACTTTCATAGACGTATATGCCGTAGAAGTGTGCGCTTTATGAGTTAGCCTGCGACTCCATGTTAATTTCATGTCAGTGATTTAGAATGTTGCTGCCATTTAACTGTTCATTTCTCGTAGCGATATGACACTCGATGGAAGAGTACATTCCTCTTCCTGCGTCGCTTTGTATGAATGGAGGTAGCCACAGAACGCATACTTGGTTCCAGGAATGGATTAAGCATGAAGTGCGTGTAAATAGCGTTTAAAAATCGACGTCCTACCTAACAGTAAACACATTACGTGGACAAACCGTTTTGGTGTTCGAGAAGGTAATTCCAATTTTAATGTTTACCGTCATGTGGAGTGTGACGACGTGTAACTTGGTTCCAGTGTGCCAGCATTCCCATCGGAACCTGCTGGACCGACGGATACCGGGCTACACGGCATCGTGTCCTAGAAAATAGTAGACTTAACTTCGTAAGAACGTTCCTTGAGTACCTCTCCTTAGCTGTTTTTAGGTTCGTTCGCAAAATCGAGAAAAGCCACTATTCGCTTCACCATGTCTATCTTTCTGCCCCTCTGCCCGCGTGGAACAAGTCGGCTCCCATTGGACGGATTTTCATGAAAGTTTATATTTGTGTATTTTTCGAAAGCGTATCTTGAAAATTCAAATTTCATTAAAATCGGACAAGAATAGCAGGTACTTTACATGAAGACCAATATTCATTTTTGATCATGTCTTGCTCATTTCTTTTCAGAATGAGAAATATTTCAAACCAACATCGTAGAGAAAATCAAAACATACATTTTATGTTGAATAACTTTTTTTAGAAAATCTTGCAGTTTATGAGATAATGTGGAAAATATTGTAGAGCCGGGCAGGTGTTAGAGTCAGTATTTCTGTTGTATTTATCTACCTCAATTCGTACTTCGTGTCTCGAGTATTTTGTTCTTTTTCTTGTCAGTACTAACACACATCCAGTTGAAATTTAAACGGGAAATTTCTGGGTTATCAAACGATACTTTGTCACTTTGTGTTTGTTGCTCTGTGGATCGGATCTCTTTTGTACATCATAACGCTTGACGGAGAGTTCGGTAGCACAATTTCATTGATTATGCTCATTGTTATGATTGTTATTACTGTGCCAAGCCTTCGCATGATACGGGAACATTAGCTGGAGCTTCAGGATAGTGATCTGGCTTAATGAAGGTTAGAGATGCGTGCGGTTGTTAGGTATTCCTCCTGCAGATACATCTTTCAGAAATTAATAAATTATTGACTTACTGATCACTTCTGAGCCATAGTATTATAAAAGCAGGGTAGAAGATGTAACCTTCTAGGCGCCAGTCTGTCGCCTACTCACAGCACACCACGAATCTCATGTTTTGCTTGCAGAAATGCTAAGCCAGACTAGGTGTCAAACAGACGTGGGGAGAATGTAGTCACTTGACGTCATCCACGGCCATTGTCATTCAAACACGTTTTCGCGCGGGAATATTTCACGTGGTGGCGGTTATTCTCTTGGCCAGCCAGATATCCTGCTTGATTTTCAAATCTGAAGCTGACTGTTGCAAACATCTTGATCTTGGGTGTGTTTTCCCGACGTCCGAACCTTGTCTTTTGATTTTCGAAGGCGATAGAATGTGGCCGATCCCCAGGAAACTTATTTCGACAGGGAATTAGAAATTCCGTTTGACAAAGCTTGACTGTCGCGGAAAGAATAATAACAACGAATGCACGAGCAGTCGTACAGAGATGACGTCGGTAAGGCACACAAGTTTTCTATGAACCGTAATTTACTGGATTAATCACTCGTCGCGTGTTGTAACGACGTCATTGTTGAACTGCGACAGGTGAGGATAAGATGCCGATTTAGACGACCTTCCTGCATATTCCCGGAGATAGTTTTATGTTTACCCTGAGCTCTAGATTTTGGAAGCAGCCACCCCTTTCTTTCAAACCTTCGGAATCAAGAAGTCACGAGCTCGTCCCTAGCCTAGTTAAATACCTGTTATCGGCGGCATTGATTTTGGACGGCTAGACTGTGAACTTAGAGGAGTTTGAAAGACAGCTGCATTATTAGTGGGGCGGGGGGGTAAAAGGTAATATTATCCCTGTGTATGCCATAAAGGCATGTGGGTGAGTGGGAGTATAGCCCCACTTACGTTTAACTTGGCACTGTGAGGTTAATGGCCTGCTTCGCGGCCTGGCCACTTTACCCTCGGGGAACGCGCCTCTGTTACCTATTGAATATGAGGCTGCTTAAGCGCCAGAGCCAGTATGAAGAGAAAATCTTTCTCTGCCGGCAGTCGCACCATGATCCCTCCCTGCCGTCCAGTCTGTAACATAGTCACTACACAGTAATGATTCTAAACTTTACAGAACAGCACTGTGCACCGGGTGGTTCTGTCTAGGGTGGTAGGCTGTAGACTTCTTTCGATCTAGAAGGTAAGTACAGTACCGTCTCAGCATAACTTCTGCTGCTGCTTATTGGTGCTGTAATTGTGCTCCTGTTTATAGCTACCTCAGAAGACAGAATTTCGGGCAGTAACATTTTTAACCTTTAGACGCCTAACGTCAACTATAGTTGACGTACCGCAACGCTAACCTCTAAAGTTGCAATTTATAAATTTATTCAACAAATATAGGTACTGAATATTTTAAACATGGTATATACTCTCCGTTTTTTTCTATTCAAAATGCAGTTTGTTTCATAATTCTAACGTATTTTGTTCCTGTATTATTCACATTTTATATACAGGGTGTGCTAAAATAAAAAAAAATAATCCCGGCGCCAAAAGGTTAACAAGTTGACTAAGCATTCGGTAACGAGTACACGTTGCTAAGGTTTTGACAGAGTGATCCCGTCTCCATTCTGTGTTCCTTCAGCACTTTGAAAGTAAAAAATATCATCGTAACTTGCTAGCAGGAAATGTCACTGCGTAGTTTGGGCATGCAAAGAACTGTACGTAATGAGCCTTAAGCCGACGAGAGAAGGGCCCGGATATGATTAAGATACGCGTGTCGGCTTCGTGTTTAACAAAATGGTTCCGCTAGAATGTAGTGACACGTGAGTCTATGGCAGAAGTGTGGGTTCTGGAGAGACAGCAAACAGCAGACACCACGGGGAGGTCAAGCAACTGCAGCAGTGACAAGAGATTGTCGCAACTCACGTAGCTCTTTGTTGCTGAGCGTTTGTACGGCATTCAGCATTGCATTAATGTATCCGTCACTGAACACTGAAAATATGATACCAAGAAGTACTCTGTGCGGACTGTCTGCATGGTTTGCAAGTACGTTTTTCAACTCTTGCATCCAAGGCGTAATTTTATTCGTAGATATACAGAGTGATCGTGATTTACTTTAATGACACCATGCAGCAGGACAGTGTTCATCGTTTGTCGTTATGTTGGTTACGTGGAAACCGTACACGAAGATATTTAGTTACGACTAAGAGGCATAATGTGGCAGCTGTAAACGGCTGAAGAGAATATGCCGCAGTCGGTGTTACCTTTTCGACCTTCGTTGTAACAGCTGATGGCAGCAGCACCACCACAATTTCTTCTCTCAATCTGTCTTTGCTTTGCTTGAAGACCCTGTTGATTGTTAACAAGCGGTTAGTATGAGGTTCCGGTTTTAAAAGCGTACGTAGGGCAACTTTGTTGGTACTGGTACGTTACTAGCCATGAATTAATAACTAATATTCTTCGCCTGTGGAAGTCTTCACATACGTAGAACTTCGAGAATGCAACATGAGAGAACTGGACTGGTTAACGCAGTGTTTGACAGGATATGGGTCCACAGCATTATGGTGGCGGGTGTCTGTTCGTTGTTCGAATGTCGGGGGATCGAACATTACGGAAAATTTAATACAAGAGTTACTGAACAACTAAAGTCAAGTATTTTATTTTTTCGTTTTACGGGATTTTATCTCCTGTCTATTATCGATATATAAAATACTGATATATATATATATATATATAAAATCTGTAATTTTTTCTTATAGAGTGTTGGGAATCGGTTTGTAACTTTATGGCACAAGGTGCTAACCAACAAATCATTTCACAGCAGTGTGCCCGAATCCTCTTTCACAACTGTATGTGTGTCTGATGTACGTTGCGCTTTTACGAAGAGGCAACATATATATGTTAAGATGCGTAGTATCAGTGACAAGCTTTGTCAGGTCGAGCAGTTTACCAGAGAATGTTGTAATAAAAGGTGTACTGAGCAGCTAGAGCTAGTAATAAATAACATAGATAATGTCCACAACAGTTCTGTGTATTGTGATCGACATAATTGCTAAATGTTTCCCTTGAAGTTGGAAAATGTGTTTTAAAGACCGTTCCTTCCTCGTCTGTTTGTGTAATGGTGTAACTGAATGTTGTTAATTTTATTTATTCTTGTGTATCAGTGTGGACTTAGCCTGTGTACCCAATTCCATTTCTCGTGTTCCGTGTTTGTGTCATATTTGTATGCCGTGCGAGTGTCTTACGGTGTAGTATGCTTTATATGAATTCGTGGGTGATCTCCTTGTTCTCTCGTGTTGGTTAGTGCATATCTTTCGTGTCTGTGTCTTTTAATATAGGGGAACTGTAGTTGGTGGTCTTTATGTACTTGTTTGCCTCACTGCGGTACAAGCAGTAGAAGTTATTAATTGTGCACATTTTTTACATTTGTGCTGTGTTCACACACTTTTTGAAAATCACAGTGGGTAGGCCCTGTAGGGCAATTAAAAAAACAAACTCCGTGGCCTTAGTCCGCACGCGAACTATACCGACAGAGCGGCCGCCGCCGGCCGGCGAAGTTAGCGCCAACTTTTGCGGATAGAGGGGTGTCACGTGGTCAGCGCAACGGGTCCCCACAGCCGTTAATCTCTGTTTTCTAGACCTGGAGCCGCTACTTTTTTCATTCAAGTAGCT
>Ga0123352_10009504_pt1 | contig 15210 bp, 16 predicted proteins | sample TergutLab28metaG_FD_89700 | JGI IMG/M metagenome (GOLD analysis project Ga0123352, IMG submission 89700) | Labiotermes labralis P1 segment gut microbial communities from Petit-Saut dam, French Guiana - Lab288 P1 | ecosystem: Host-associated > Arthropoda: Insects > Digestive system > Gut ... | reverse complement strand
TTTTCCAGTGACTGTAAAGGTGTTGGAAGCATTCCTGGAAGCCATTTTGTAAAAGCCTTTCAGCCCTTCCATCACATTCTTTATGATGTCAGTAGCACCACAAAAGTACCATGGAGGTAGCAGCTAGAGCCAAAGCCAATACAGGAAAGTATGGGTGTTGCTGCAGTGTGGTCACATTGCCCTTTGCTAAGAAATCCTTGACCAAATCCAACCACTGTACTGGAGCATTGTTGTAGAAGAGACCAACTGCTGGTTCTCCATTCCTCCAGGCATTTCCTTCTGACCACATCCCTAAGTCGAAAGACCAACTTATATGAGACGGAAGTTTCCCTCATGCAGCAATTCCTGGAAATTTTACCAGCAAATTCTGGGAACATTTTGATGCTACTAGTATTTTTAATATAGAAGTATCCCGTAGTGGACCTGGGTATTAATATGCAAACTAGGCACTTAAGGATTAAAATTGTACTACTTTTACATCTACAGAGACAGAAATAAGTTGTGCATATGAAACCCAGTTTTTATCTGGAATTATACTAATGACAACTGGAACCAATGACAGTTGTTCAGTTTAAAGAATAGTAACTAAAACCATAAACCCAGATTATAACTGCATCTCTGTTTGTCCTAGGATAAGTGACCTGGTTAAACATGCATTATTAGTAGACAGGTATTAAACATTCCCTTAAGGTATTCCAAGAATAACACTGAGGCAACCAATTAATAGTCTTCTGTGAATGCCAGCTCAGGTTGAGTAGCTAATAAGTTCACAAGGTTACTTGTTTGTGATGTTTTGTGAGAATCGTGAGATACTGGTAAGGATTATCTGTAGGTTTTCACACACAGGCATAGAGTAATGTACTTACCTATTATGCTTTGGAATGAATGAAAATATATTCACAGTAGCAATACTGACCTTGAGGATTCAAGTCTTCTGGGGTGTGATACTCTCGTGATAGGTGAGTGGTTCCCAACATTTTGGTCATGGTGTGTTCATCTTCCAAGGTCAAACAGTCCAGATTGCTTGACTGTTGAACATGAGGCATCAGACAGCAAAACTATCGTCATTATAGCCATCGTCATCAGCTCTACAGCCCTGGGTGGGTCTTAGCCTCCTCGAGTAAATGTCCCCAGTGCCCTCCTCCCCCCATCCTGGGTAGCTCCCAGCCAATTTCTACAATCCATTTTCCTTGTGTCTTCCTCTACCCTGTCAATCCATCTTGATTTCAGTCGGCCACATGCTCGTTGACCTCCAGGGTTTGTCCATAATATCTTTTTAGGTAATTCATTTTCATCCATTTGCACAACATGGCCCACTCACTTCAGTCTACTGTATTTTATTACATTATATATGGTTCATCGTAAAACTCTTCTAATTCTCTAGTGTATCTTTTCCCCCACTGCCCTTTCTCGCATATTGGACCCTATATGTTGCAAAGGATTTTCCATTCGAAGATTCTCAGTTTCCTTTCATCATTTTTTGTCATAGTCGAGGCTGCTGCGGCTTATGTTAGTAATGGCCTCACAAGTGTTTTATATGTAAGAATTTTTGTCTTCCTGGAAAGTAGCTGTGACTTAATCTGACTTTTTAGTCCAAAAGATGCTCTATTAGTGGCTATAAGGTGGTTTGTGATTTCTTCTGAGACATTATTATCGCCAGTCACCCATGAACCAAGATAGGTAAAGCTATCAACTCTTTCAAAGTTGTATCTTCCTTTTTCCATTGTGTGGGGTTTGTTTCAATTCTGGGTGTTAGCTGCTACTATATATTCAGTTCTGCCTTTGTTGAGGACTAATCCTACTTCCTTAGTTGCCTTTTCAATTAACTGAAAAGCTTCTTTCATTGATTCTAAAGGCCTGCCAATGATAGTTGTGTCATCAGCATAGGCCATAAGTTGGACCGACTCGTAGGTTGTGGTGCCTCTTGTTTGTTCGTCTAATGTTCTAATTGCATATTCCAGTGTTATATTAAAAAGAAGACATGCCAGTGTGTCTCCATGTTGAACACCCTTCTGTATTATGATAGATGCTGAGAGCTTGGACTGAATAATGATCTGACTCTGCTCTACATTATCATTTTAACCAGCCTGATTACTTTCTTTGGAATATGTAGTTCATTCATGGCTCACAATCAGTGCTGCCATACACACTTTTGAAATTCATAAAAAGTAGGTGGATGGAGATTCAAAATTCTTTCATCTTTTCCAAAATTTGTTGCAACACAAAGTCTGATTTATCATCAATTTTCTTGGGCAAAACCCCACCCAGTAATGTCCAAGTTTGCTTTCTACATGAGGAAGGAGTCTTGTATACAAGATATTAGAAAATACCTTATATGTTACATTTAACAGAGTGATGCCTCTATAGTTAAGCACATTCCAACTGGTAGCCATTCTTATGCAGTGGACATATGATTCTTTTATGCCATTCTTCGGGGATTTCTTTATTTATCCACATTGATGAAAATATATGCTTCAGCCATTGCTTTAATCTATCACCGCCAAACTGTTAATTCACCTGGAATATTATCTGTCCCAGGAGCTATATTACTTTTCTAATTTCTTTAGTACTGGTTTAATTTCCACAGTAGTGGAGGCATCTGTTGTGTCCTGTGTCTTTCCCTGAGATATTTGATTACTACTTATGATAGTAAAAGTAACACATTCATTATATTTACTTCCATTCAATAATTTGTCAAAGTGTCTTACCATCTGTCCAGTATCTCTTGTTAATTACTTATTAATGCCATCTTCATTCATACATATATTAACTCTTGGCATGAATTTCTTTCTAGCCAAATTCACTTCCTTGTAAAATTTGCTGCATTTGCAATTCCGAATTTTCTAATTCCACATTCATCCATTCTTTTTGCTTCTTTTCTCTTTTCCTTGTACTCATCTATTATGCTTCTGGTACCATGTCCTTGTTGCATCTTCCTATATGCTTTGATATTATCTTCTGTGGCAGCCTGGCATTCAGCGTCAAACCACGTTCCTTTATCTGCTGGTTCCATGATGCCCAAAATCTCTTCAGCCAAGGAATTAATGATTGTTTTATGTCTCTCCCACAATTTTTTCCATTGTCATGATTTAAGTTTTATTCTATTTGTAGACAGCAAATTATATGTGTGTGTGTAAAATATTTAACACCAACTACATGCACTTTTTTTTTTAATTATTGCTCTGACATGTTGTGAACTCAGCTTTTGGCCATCTTCAGGGAGCTTGCAAGTTTTTTGACATATGCATTTATGTGGCAGAGATTCTACTTGTATGATTAAAATTATTATGAAAATTAAAATATGAAAATCCTTAAAAATCAGTTTATGCTTAAGTACAATATAAAATTGGGCCTATTTTAATTGAAGTAATATGCTGTGTCCAAACATCTGTGTTGTAAACTTTCTTCCAATGAAATAAGTCATGAAATCTGTGAACATGAATAGTAAAATCTAATTAGAACTGTAAATATTAAACAGGAAAGATTTTTGGCAAGTTTCAGGTACCTTGTGTTCAGGCTATGAATGAATATGCTGTACTGAGTAGAAATTTAAACAAGCAGTGTGGGTCAATACTGGCTTATATGCACGTGCGCTGGGTTGGAGTGTCACGTAAAATAGCATATAGAGGATTTAATTCCCCCAGATTGTGTTCTTCCGTTAACAAATTTACCTGATTAGTCATACAACATACTTTTCAAGCAAAAAAATAGAAGGTAGTTAAGTGAAAAATAGTGTATGGTTAATCCATTGCCTTCAACCAGCCAATAGCTGTGTCAGTTCTAATGTAAACCTTGTATGTAAAAGACGAATTATTTGGTAGAGAAAATATGTTTATTATTGAACATTACTTTAACCATGACTCCTGCACATAGTTTCAGAATGTGTGTGGAATGAGTACTTCCACATTCCCAAATAAATCTGCAGTATGTTGTTTCAGTAATTGTTTTTGTAATTTTTGGAATATCGGTGTGAAGAGATCTAGAATGGATGTGTGTGATGCTTAGGATGAGGGGGGCATTAAATATGTCAGTGAATATATGTGTTACAATGTAATGGAAAATATTAGCAGTGTTTACATTTTGACAGCCTTGTATAGTAGATCCAGACAATTAAAAGGTCTGTTCCTGGTCATAGAAATCTTCCAGTTGTACAGTAGAATTCCTTCAATCCAGAAGCTCATACAGAAATCCTGACACCTTGGCAGTTGAGGAAATAAGCCCCATGTCTAGAAGTATGGACGTCAACAACATTCTGACCTCATGTCTCCTACTCCATCGTCTTCTTCAGCTACAAGGACTCCTGATCCACAGTCTCCTGGTACTTCAGCATGCCTGGTAGTAACTGAAGAGACTCCAGAAAACATAGAAGTTGACCCTCATGCCCTTGACCCAGCAGCAGAAGGAAATACAGAATGGACTATTTGACTATTTGTTCAGCCCAAATACATGTGTAGTAACAAATAATTACCTGTAAAAAGGTAGGTTAGTGTAGGTACTATTTGATAACTTGGAGTACTTGATTATGTATCACCTGTCCAGTTCTGTGGATGCCTCGTTAAAAGAAGTAAAGTCTATTTGTTTTGTTCCTTGTAGGCTGTGATGTGAAGGACTTTGGTGATGTCACGTATGAGCAAATAGAAGGGTTAACAGTTAAGAACATGACAGCACTGGGACATATTGCAGCATGTCAAAAGGAGGTAAGGAGATTTGAGGCATTATATGCATTAATGGGTCTTAATTTGGATTAGTTATATCTGTAGATTGGGGACTGCGTTGGCACAGTGGTTAAGGTGCTGTGCTGCAAATCGGAAGGTCACTGGTTCGATCCCAGCTGGTGTCATTGGAATTTTTCATTGATATAAAATCCTTCCAATCACACTATGGCTCTGGGGTCGACTCAGCCTCTAACAGAAATGAGTACCAGGAGCATTTCCTGGGGGTAAAGGCGGACAACCTTACCACCATCCTGTGCCGTTGTCATGAAATCTGGGAACCTTAACTTCCTGGAACGCTCTGGGCCACTCCAGGCCTGTAACAGGGCTGATTTACCTTTACCTTTATATCTGTAGATTAATTTATATTAAATGCTATGTGTAAAGGGTAAAGTTCAAAGAGGACACAGAGAAAACTGGTTGATGGTGCTGTATGATTTTTTAATATAATACAAAAGATTATTATAAAACAAAGTTATGGACAAAGCCCTATTACTGTTGTCAGACTTATTAATACTTTTTCTACTGTATGGTAGGCTGTGACACTACCTTGTGTACCTTTTGTCTAATCAGTAGTGTGAAATATGTTTATGATACTTTATTCAATGATTTTCTAAGGGTATGTGACATGCCACATAGTCCGTTCTCTGAGGCAATGTTTCCCATTGAAATTGACAACAGAACCCTTTCTCATGCTTGAAACAATTTTGTGGGACCCATAATAAAATTCTTATGTACGTAGCTAAAAAAATTTTGTTTTTAGTGTGTGTTGTATAAGCTAAAAAAAACTTACCCACAAGCAAGTAGGTAGATAATAAATTAATGTCAAAGAAGGGAGCAAGATGAACATTTATATAATCTCACATATTTCTTCTTCTTCTTCACCTCCTCCTCCTCCTCCTACTACTACTACTACTCCTACTACTACTACTACTACTACTACTACTCCTACTACTACTACTACTACTACTACTACTACTACTACTACTACTCCTCCTCCGTCGAACAGCATCCTTCCATTTTTTTCTGTGCGTCACCAACTTTCTCAATCTTCTCACTCCCAGCACTTGAAGATCTCTTTCTACTTCCTTTTCCCATCCTTTCCTGGATGATCCCCTTTGCCTCGTCCCTTCCAGTTCTTGAGTGAAGATGTTTTTGGGCATCCTATCCTCCTCCATTCTCTCCAGGTGACCTAACCAACTTATCCTTTACCCTTTTATACATTTTACTATATTTTCTCCTTTACTCATCTCTTCTAGTTCTCGATTTGTCCTACTTTTCCATTCCCCGTTTTCATATTTAGGACCATATATTCTTCTAAATATTTTCCTTTCAAAAATTAGCACAGCTTGTTCTTCTTTCTTTGTCAATGTCCATGCTTCCGCTCCATATGATACTACCAGTCTTATTAGTGTCTTATATAATATAATTTTAGTAGTTCTGGAAAAAAGTCGACTCTTGAAGAGACTTATAGTGACAAAATAAGTTCTATTGCCACCCAAAATACATCTTTGTATTTCTTTTTCTACGCTATTATCATTATTGATTAGCATATCCAAGTACAAGAACTCAGTTACTGCTTCATAACTTACACCATTTATAGTTGCCTCTTTCACTGATCTTCAGGATGGGGTTGCTGAAAATCTCATATATTTGGTCTTTTCAGGGTTTATTACCAGGCCTACTCTACCTGCTTCTCTGCTTATCTGAACACACAGTGTTTCAAGAGCTGGAAGGCTCCTTGCAGTTACCAAGATGTCATCGGCATATCCACGGATTTGTGTCAGTCTGTTCAAAATCATGTTGCTTTGTTCCAGGTTTTTCAGTGCTTTGTGAAGAATGAGGTCGAACAGTGTTGCAGACAAACCATCTCCCTGCCTAACCCCTCTACCTATGACAAAAGGGTTACTTTTTTTCCCATCCACTATTACTTTGGCTTGGGCTCCTTCAAGTGTCATTTTCACGAGCCGTTCTATGTTTTTGGGTATCCCAAAACTTGCTAGTGATTCCAGAAGCTTTTTTTGGTTTATGCTGTCAAAAGCTTTTTTAAAATCAATGAAGAGGAGGTGGAGGTCAATATCATGTGCATAAAATTTTTCAAGTATTTGTCCTACTACAAATATTTGGTCCGTTGTTATTCTTTGTGGTCTGAAGCCGCATTGGTACCTCCCAAAATCTCTTCTTAGTATTCTTTCAACTGTTCCAGTATGATACTTGATAGTACCTTATATGCGACATTTAGTAGTGTTATTCCTCGATACTTTTCACACTTCATTTGTCTCCTTTCTTAAATAAGGGGACTAACAATCCTACTTTCCAATCATCTGGCATCTTTTCATCTCTCCATATCTTACATATCAATGCATGGACCCTCTTTTTTAATTCTTGGCTTGCCTTGTTTATTTGGAGGTTACAAATAGCTTTCTCCATCTCTTCCTGGGACAGTTCCTTTACAAGTGTTTCAGCTGTCAGAAAAACTTCTTCATCACCCTCCTCTTTAGTGTATTCTTTTTCAGATTGAGTTTTTGAAGTATCTAACCCAGTGGTCTAGTATTTTGTCATCCTCCTCTGTTAGTTTTCCATTGTTGTCTTTACAAGCATTCAGAGGGGGTTGAAATCCTTTTTTCTGAACCAGTTCACAGTTTGATAGTATATCCTTCTATCCACTCTCTCCCGTTCCACTTCTGTACTTTCTATTTGTCTCTTTAACATATCTCTTTTCCCTTCTCGGCATATTTTATTTGCTCTCCTTCTGTGTTCTCGATAAGTTTCCTTACTACTTCTTGTCATCCTCTGTAACATGATTTTCCTCACGTTATTCTTTTCTTGTATGGCCGTTCTACATTCTTCGTCAACCCATTCTTCATTTCTTTTTCCCTTCTTCTCACCAAGTGATTCTTTTGCCGCCTGTACTATTACTTTTTTAATTTTATTCCATTCTATCTGTACATCTTTTATCCCATCTGTGTCCTCCAATTTCTCATTTTTTACTGGTACAAATTAAGATCTTCTTCGTTTTTCAGTTTGTCCATATTCCATCTTTTTCTCTTTCTTCCCTGGTTTTTAAGTGCATTAGACAGTCTTTCCCTTAACGTCACTTTTACCAAAAAATGATCAGAGTCACAAGTTGGCCCGCGACACGACTTTATGTCTGTTATACTTGATGCGTGTCTCTTACTTATAACTACATGGTCAATTTGGTTGACCGCATTAGTTCTGGGGCACATCCATGTTCCTTTATGTATCCGTTTACATTCAAAGCAGGTACTTTTAATGATCATATTATGTCTGGCTGCAAGCTGTCCCAGTCATTTCCCATTTTCACTTGTCACTTCATGTAAAGTGTATTTCCCTGCTGCTGTTGCTATTTTTCTCCACTGATTTTTGCTTTAAAATCCCCTAATAATATAAGGATGTCATATTTATGGGCCTTTTCACATTCTTGACTTAATTGATCATAAAACTCATCTTTTATTGCGTCAGGGCTATCTTCAGTTGGTGCATATGTTGATATGAGAGTTATATTCCTGAATTTTCCTCATAATCTCAATTTGCACAGCCTATCACTAAGACACTCAAAAGAAAGAAAAAGTTTTCTCATTTTTGCATTTATAATAAATCCTGTCCCATAACGACCCATCCTCTCTTTGGGTCCACTGTAGAAAAGAGAAAAACCTTTCTTATCAATTCCTCCTTGTCCTTGCCATCAAATTTCCTACACAGCAATTAATCCACTCTTGCTTTGCCGATCTCTTCCATTATTTCTTTCATTCTTCCAGGTTTTAGCTTGGTTTGTACATTCCATGTAGCTAGAGTTATTTCTATATATCTAGTCCTTTTCCATACATCATTGTTTAATATATCCAGCTTTTTCCTTTGCTTGACTTTCATAACAATAAGTTTTTTACTGTATGGGGTTGTTAGCCCCACACCAAACCCCCAACCTGGAGGACCAGGTTATCCCTTTTTGTCTGGGTCATCACCTTTGACCTGTCTGGCATGGGAGACCCTACAAGTAGCATATGCAACTGCCAGCATAGCTGTCAGGATCATGTGACCACAGAAGCTCCACCACTACGTCAAAGTAGGGATACCTTTGGGGGGATTGCACAGATTTAGATATAAAAATATTTTATATATACAGAAAATTAGCCTTAAAAGAAATGCATGCCTCCATAGCCCCCCATCCCAATGAAATTTGAAATGTATTTATTCAAGTATTGCAGCAGTTCAGAAATACTGTGAATGAATGTGTTTTGTAAAATTAAAATTAAGAATATTTTATTTTAATTCAAGTTCATTATTATTATTATTATTAGTAGTAGTAGTGGTGGTAGTGGAGACCACGGTAGCGCAGTGGTTAAGGTGCTATGCTACAAATTGGAAGGTCGCTGGTTCGATCCCAGTTGGTGTCGGTGGAATTTTACATTGACATAAAATTCTTCCGATCACACTATGGCCCTGGGGTCGACTCAGCCTCTAACAGAAATGAGTATTTCCTGGGGGTAAAGGCAGCCGGTGTGTAAGGCTGACAGCCTACTACCATCCTGTGCCATTTTCACGAAATCTGGGAACCTTAACTTCCTAGAACCCTCTGGGCCTCTCCAGGCCTGTAATGGGATTGTTTTACCTTTTAGTAGTAGTAGTGGTAGGAGCAGCAGCAGCAGGATTTAGTACTCAGGTACTTAGTAGAAGTATGTAATGCTTGCTCAGGCACTTGGGGGATTTACATTCACTTTATAGCATCCGACTATAATTTTACAAGTGATTGAGTATTCCCAGACTTTAAAACTGTGCAAGCTGGAAGATAATATTGATTAATTTTGGAGTTACATCCCATTAGAGGCACAAATGTTACATGCAAAAAGGATGTGCCTATTCCAAGCAACATCAGGTCTCAAGGCCTAAGGCCTGATGATGGCTTGAAATAAGGTGAAACTTATAGCCTGCTTGATTATATTATAGTGTTGTGTGTGACTATTATCACAAAATAAATATTGATTAATAACACATCATGCATGAATCACGTTAAGAAACTTAACAGGTCTGCCTGCATAACATAAGAAACTTGACAGATATATATGATGAAGCAAATAATTTAGAAACTTGTTTCAGGTGTCAGACAGTGTAATTCGTATCTTAAATGAAGGACGTATGTGCCTAACCATTGGTGGTGACCACTCTTGTGGCATTGGAACTATTGATGGTCATGTAAAAGCAAAAGGCAATATTGCTTTGTTGTGGGTGGATGCTCATGCTGATCTCAATACAAATGCCACTTCTCCTACTGGAAATGTGCATGGCATGCCTGTGGCTTTACTGGCAAAGGAGTTGTCAGACTACTGGCCATATTTACCAGGCATGGATTGGCAACAACCACGGTAATTTGAACCCAGCTGACAGTATACTGCATAATGTGCATATAGCATAGACAGCCTTTGATTGTCCCAATAACGGCAGAGAAAAAGGCACAGAAAACCATGTAATAATGTACCAAAGACGTGTGTAGGTATTTTAAGAATGCTGTTTTCTTCCCTGTCTCTAGTCATTTCTTTCTTTCATATGTGCACTTCTGATGGCTATTCTCTTCATATGTTGTACTATGTGGCTCATTCTGACAGTTTAATTAATCATGGTTTCTTTGCCTTGGTATATCAGCTGCAATAACCATATGAAAAGGAAAGCTAGAAATTACAATGGAAAAACAGGAACACTACAGTACACTAAAAATAAAAGTGTTGCTGTCATGTCATTACATCATTTAGTTTGTTATTTACAGGTCTGGAGTGCAAATGAAAGTTGTGTAGGTCTTGAGTCTTGTATGGTGATGTGGTTAAGGACTCTGTTTTTCTGGGATATGATACCACGTCACTGCACACTTGGTTCTTGATTTTCCTTCGAAAAGTTGGGAACCAGTTACCTGATGATATAGCATCACATCACACACGGTCCTGAAATATGGCTTTGTGCTTCTGCCATAACATTGTATTTCCTATAGCTGATTTATGTGGCTATGAGTCCCCCAGCTAGATAATGAAAAGTCAGACAACATTATTACTAATTTAAAAATTTTCCCACTTATGTATAAAGTAGTGATATACAGCAGACTTCACTGCCTCTCAAGATATTGAAACCCCTTTGATGTCTGAAATATCTGAAATTGCATCAGTCTCTAAAAATCCAAATACTCAGTAATTTAGTATGTTCCATATCCGTACGTTAAGGAATATTTAAACTTATGTAATAAAACCAACAAATACACATGTATACAATGTGCTTCATCACATTGTTAATTACCAACATGTTGTGACATTGAGTGGTTCCACTTATACAGTTTGGCAGTTTATTGTGTTCTTAGTACTCTTGTAAAGCTACCCTGAGGATGATCACAAAATTGAATGAAACTTGTTGGTAAATAATGATACGGGATAAAACATATTGTATACATGTGCATTTGTTGGTTTCATTACATAAGTTTAAATACTCAGTAATTTAATCATGTATGATTGCATCCTCTTGTGTGTACTAGTATAATACAGTGTTTTTCTGTAAACACACGGTCCTTCAGTAATAAAATAACACTATGTAGCATTTTGCAGCATGATTATCAGCCTTAAAATGTCTGCAACTAATGTGAAACTCAGTACTGTATATATTCTGCATTACATACTAAATACGGATAAAATAGTACAAGTGTAGAGAAGCTGTACAAGTTAGGATAAGTCAGTCAGTTTAGTGATTACACTATGGGCTGGATGACTTTGGAATCAGGGTTTGAGTCCCAGCACAGGTAAGAGATCCCTCTCTTCTCAGAAGAATGCAGGCCAGTACTGGGGCCCACCTAGCTTCCTCTTCAGTAGATACAATGCGCTGTTTCACAGGGATAAAGTAACGAGGGAGTGGAAATGTTTATTACCTTCATCTGGTTTGAAAGTTAAGAATGCTTGGAGCTATACCTCCACTCCTCCCATGTACCTTCATGGCATACTGTTTTATTAAGTAGAAGCACAATTAATATTTCAGTATCAGTCAGCCAATTTATTCACATTGTAGTGATGACAAATTGTGTAAGAACAATTCACCCAGGTGCACATGAGCTGAAAGTTATACAAGAAATGTGGCATGGAGGATACAACATACAAATGTTCACCCATTATTGCTGACTACTTCACACATGATTGTAAGGAGAATTATTGCTACAAAGTTAGTAAAGGGTGGACACTGAACTAATAAAATGACAGTGTCATTATTGCAGTTATGAAGAAGGAAGATAATTTAACTACTTTAATGGTGTAAAATCAAATGAAGCTTCATAGGCTGTAATAAAGAAAAGAATGAGGCCAGTGAAGTAGAAAATAAAGCTTAAGAATAACTTACAATTGCTAACATGGAGCCATAACATTCATTGAAAGTTAATTATAAGTACATTTTAAGTATCAGCTAGAGGTTGGAACTGACAGATATTTCATTAACGTAATGTGGGTTATATACAATAACAATTTTCTGTTAGTTGTAGACATTTGATGCCTAACTGTGGGTTTGTGGAGCACAAACATGTAGTTGAATTATAATGAAATGGTGTTACTTATTATTTCAAGATTGTGCTGTTTGCCAAAGAAAGATAAAGTGTAAGTAATTGAACTTGTATTTTCAGGCTGTCTATACGGAACATTGCATACATTGGTTTACGGGATATTGATTCGTATGAAAGACTTGTTATTGATAAATTTGCAATAACAGCTTTTGGGATGGAAGATGTTGAAAGATATGGCATAATTGAAGTAACAAATATGGCTCTGAGGAGAATTGATCCAAATAATAACTTACCACTCCATGTGAGCTTTGACATTGACAGTCTGGATACTTTAGAAGCCCCATGTACAGGAACACCAGGTAAAGTGATGTACCCAAAACAGTGACACATTTTTTTGACACTTCTGAACTCCATTTGAGGCTCACTGCTGATACTACACTGTTCATTGCATGCTGGTTTTAGTTTAGGGTGGCTAGATATTCCCATGGTTCAGAGTTCCAAGTATATTTTTCAACAAATTACCTCAGATCTTAAACATTTATGAAGGTTAAAGTTTAATACTATCAAATATTTAGAAGTTTAATTTAATTTTTCTCCCACAGACATAAACATATGTTTAGCAGAAAATACCCTGATGAGGTGGTGCTGTGAATAACAGTAACTTGCAAAACAGTGTCCCAGTTCTGAATCATAGGATGAGGCATAGCCTCCATCCCCACCCAATCCTCATACACCTACATGCACACACATTAATATTAACCAAAGAGAAACTTGATGACATTGGTTCTCAGTAAAAGCAAACCTCAAAATGGTAGAGTGTATATCTACAATACATGCTGTTTTCAAGAACTAAAAGAAAATATTCAAGGAACTTCAGCTACCTCAAGAGAGCACTTCACTCTGTGTGCGTATGTCACTGTGCATGCATGTTTATCAAAACGTTTTTTTAAGATGTTATACCTGCGTAAATAGCCAAAATTTGCATTTCACTAGGCTGACATATGGTATGGTAAGTTGCGGGGAGGGAAAAAATGGGTTTCTGTTTGGGAAAGTTCCAGTAACAGCTTATGGAACCGAGTCTGTTCTTATCTTGGATACCCTTATCAGCAGTGCCTCTGGACCATTTGTATACACAGCACATTCCTTTCTGTCCTGATCAGTTGGCATATTAACTACCAGTGTATAACATTTTCCTCAAAGTGAGAGTACTAAGTGGATGTAAAGGCAATTAGCAAAATTTTGAACTTTGTGTACTGTACCAGACTTGGCATATTTCTTACATTTATAATTATAAATAGTAATTCTATCCTGTAAATATTATATAAATTTCTCTTGTGCTTTGAACAGTACGTGGAGGTTTAACATTACGAGAGGGTATTCAGATAATGGAGGAGTCATACAGAACACAACGATTGTCAGCAGTAGATGTGGTGGAAGTTAATCCAAGGCTGGGTTCTCCAGCTGATGTGAAGATAACACTTGAAGCAGCAATACACATTATCAGGGCAGCTGTTGGACATAGCAGAAGAGGACATTCCCCAGAAAATGTCTCTGATCTACCTCAGCAAACATTTCATAATATTTCAACATCTTCACACAACAATAAATAAAATGTCAGAAACAGCCTTATTAAATGTGTCATATTATATCCGCTTCATCTGATAAGGAGAACAGTCTTTACATATTCCTATATTAGACTAATATGACAAAGCAGTTTAACATAGCAATAATACTTGACCATGACATGAATTGTACTGATTGAAGATTGTGGTCTTATTCCTTCCAGTCACATGCAATACAGTACCTCAGTAATACCAAGATTTCTTCCTTCCAAACCCTTTCCAGTTTATCATTTACTGATAATTCTACCACAAACACTCTGTAGTCTCAGTTATTGATATCTTGTAAAATAAACAGCCATAACACACAAAATAAATAAAATCCTAACGTGAGCTGTGTCTTGGCCAGTAGCAATTAAAACTTCCTGTTGTTACCATGACTAAGGACATATGGCCTTGTGATTCTTACTAAAGCTACAGGAATTACAATGCATACTGGAATTAACCAAGCAAGTAATTAAGTATGATATTAAGTTTGCAGTCTTATAAAAACTAGAAATTACTACAGCATAGAAAAATATTGTAGATAATGTCAAAACATCAGCCCAGGAATGGCTTATGTTCTCCATTTTTCATTGATTTATACAACTTTGATTATAGGTATTTCACTAGAGATGAATAGTGAAACACACAAAAATGTATTGTAATGTGTTAAAAATTAATTATAAAAGTGAAAATGACATAGGCTTACATACTTAATACTAGTGCAGCATACGGAGTTTCGTCAAAATATACCAGAAGTCTCAATATTATGGTAGTTCATTTAGGTCCTTAAAATAAATACTGAACCAAAGTACACTAATATGAAAATAAATGACCTGACAAATATTAGTGTAGATCAAGCATAATGGGTTTGATAAGTTTGTAGTTTGGGAGCTGTTGCATGCAGGCTGGCAAATGGGTGGACAAAATGAATGGTTTTCTGAATGTCCTTAAAAAATGAGGAATGTTGACTTTGCATCTAAACCTGCACCACATTGTCCCCCTGCATTAAAAATTTGTCATTCCGCCTCTTTGTAGGCCATTCATATACCCTATCATGATCATTTTGATAGTCATGTGCCTTGTATTCTCAAAATGTGATCTTTCCATTCTTCTGTGTACTGTATGATCAAATCACAAATACTTTGTACTCATACTTCTAGAACAGAAACCAATTAGTATCCCTCAAACACAACATATATCTGTTATAGAGTTGGTTCTCTATAACAGATATATGTTGTATCTTATGCGTATTGGACCATGCATCATCTTGATATTTGAATAAAGGTTGACCAACTAGATGACACTTGCTTTATTATATATTGCTCAACATGTTTCAGACGTTAATACGTCCATCTTCAGG
>Ga0123352_10009502_pt1 | contig 15210 bp, 8 predicted proteins | sample TergutLab28metaG_FD_89700 | JGI IMG/M metagenome (GOLD analysis project Ga0123352, IMG submission 89700) | Labiotermes labralis P1 segment gut microbial communities from Petit-Saut dam, French Guiana - Lab288 P1 | ecosystem: Host-associated > Arthropoda: Insects > Digestive system > Gut ... | reverse complement strand
CCCAATCCAGTCCATATACCCACATCCCACCTCCTGGAGATCCATCCTAATATTATCCATCCATCTACGCCTAGGTCTCCCCATTGGTCTCCTTCCCTCCGGTTTCCCCACCAAGACCCTATACATGCCCTCTCCTCACCCATACGCGCCACATGCCCAGCCCATCTCATTCTTCTCGATTTTATCCCCCGCACAATATTGGGTGAGGAGTACAGATAATTAGTTCCTCGTTATGCAATATCTTCCATCCCCCCGTTACCTCGTCTCTCCTCGGTCCAAATATTCTTCTCAACACCATATTCTCAAACACCCTGAGCTTCCTTTCCTCCCGCAATGTCAACGGCCAAGTTTCACACCCATACAAAACAACAGGAAAATGATAGTTCGATATATCTTGATATTTAAATTTTTGGATAGCAACCTGGAAGAAAAAAGATTCTGCACCGAATGATAGCAAGAACTTCCTGACCTCAATCTGCTCTTAATTTCTTCCGGAATAGAATTTTGTTTTGTTAAAGTTGTTCCCAAATATTTAAACTCTTCCACCCTCTCGAAAGCACTAGTCTCAATCCGCACACTGTGATTTCTTCCTGCATTCTGATCTCGAGACATGACCATGTACTTAGTTTTATCAACACTTCCAGTCCATTCTCCCTAGTAAGAGCTACTAAAGCTTCTGCGTTTTCCTTTAGAGTATGTATGCTTCCTCCCAGTATATTAACATCATCGGCATAAGCCAGAAACTGATGTGTACCATTTAGTTTCAAGGTATCCTGGTTTACCTGAACCCTTCTAATGGCGTACTCTAAAGCCAAATTGGAAAGCAGTGGTGATAGAGCGTCTCCTTTGTTATAGGTCTTATAATTACTCGTACACATCTTTCGATCTCTAATTCTTGTAAAATTCAGAATGCTTGCCATTGGCGCAGTATATTTTGATCTAAAATATCTACACAAAATAAATAGTTTTCTATGACAATATTTCGTGAAATTCAATGCTAATATGAAAAACGTGTTTGTTCTGACATGTCCTTTCTCTTTGATAGGCATGTGTTCGCACTACACCAGCGAACTCTGAAAACAGTCTGGGAAGGAAATACACTTGGGTGGTAAGTAAATGAATGACATACAGTACGTACTGTAATTGTTCCTGACATTTGTGTTAAATTACCTGCAATTCTTAGTTTTATAACTTTTATTTAAAGTTAGAGCAAATGCGAAGGAGAAAACATAACATTTATTTTGCACTGAAAGAGTTTTTTTGTACCATTGAGAAGGTTTATGACTGACTCAGTCCGTACGTTGCTTATTGGTAACAGAAAAGTTATTCTAATTCTGTGAAAATTGTCAGATGTCCTCGACATTTGCATGCTTCCAAACGTAACGGGTCCTTTTTTTTTTGCCTAAAAGAAACCGTCACCTAGTGTCCTCAAATACTTTTATTTATAACACGTCTCCCTTTGGATGTTTAACCGACTCCTTCCACTAAATGGCACTTTTTGGAGAAATCGAGTGTAGAGAGGCTATGGACCTGTCTTAAGACAGACTCAAGAACAGATAAATGAATTTATCTTATGGGAATTTAATAATTTCAATTATTTTAAAATTTAAAAATAAAGTACTAAAAATTCTAAATATATTTGAAATTTTGTATATTTATCCGCAACTACATTGAGCGTGATTAAAATAATTTGTCTTGAGTTGGTTTATATCTGGTGTCAGAAATTCAGAGGAACCATAAATATTACTTCGCTCTGTATTTCTGGTCAAAATTTAAGTCAGAGAGAAGCGCAATTTCATTTGTATGAAAGAGGTAAGCCTTGAATCCTCAGCAACGCAGATGTTATGGCATATATCCTCAAGCACTCTATATCTGCAAGACACTCGGTGTGGAAATGCTTACGTAGCTGTACGTTTGTAGAGGTAGTCTATAAAAAATTATGCCAGTAAAATGACAACATGTGAAGAGAAGACTGACGTACAGCCACGACAAAAAGAATTTGCCATGCCAAATATCAGTCACAATAACCGGTTGCACTTTCGTCATTTTGTGACAACGTCCTTCACAGATGAACCGCCAACACTTTACTTCGAACCGTTCAGAAATTCCCCATCTAAAGAACATTTAGTCAAAATTAAGTATTAGCGTCTAGGTATGTCATAAGCGTTCCTGCAGTATGAGGAAAACAATATGTGTCCATATAATACAGGGTCTCTTTCGTAAATCATAAATAACTTAATGTTAACTACAATGCAGAAATGGAGCTCGTCGTTAAACATCTCGCCTCTTTGTAATGTTACGAAATAGTTCTTGATTTCTCTCTCAAGTACACATTCACAGCACACAGTAAAGTGCCAGGTGTGTAAACAGTTGTTATATAAATAGGGACAAAACAACAGTAAATAATTGTATTGTTAAATAATATTTGTTTCTTAATCAATGAGAACTATTTTCTCCTGCTGTATTGGCAGTGTTTAATAATAATCAGTGCACCAGAGCTCGACCCGGCTGTGAGATCCAATCAGTCTTCTTTGCAATAGGTATCAGGGGTTCCTCCACAGGGGATAACGTGGCCGGTGCCTGCAGCTGACTAAGCACGTTCATCCATTGCCAAAGGCAGTAATGAACACAGCTGTTCTCACATTCCCCGTATACCTTGTAGTGTGCAGAGGACAACTTTGCATATTAAAACCATTGCAGAACCAAGCGGCCTAACATGTCATTGTGAAAACTGGATAAATATTAATCGACGATTATTTGGAAACATTTCATCTTTGCCGTGGGGGAGACGTAAATTCATAAAAGTTATTTTAGCTAAAAGTGGGTGACTAACCTGATTTGATATCAAATGTTCCGCACAGAGTTACGGACAGTTTAAATTTATCCCATTTAGTGGGCAGAGTTTACTTTGTTTCAGGTTGCATGCTTATTTTAACAAAGTAAAAGATCGAATAGATCTGTTTGTAAAGAACGATTGCGTAGGATTTACGAGCTGTACGCCTAAATCCTGCATAGTTTAATCAAATGTTAACATTACTCTTTCTCGAAGCATTGGTCAGTTCTGTTCATATCTACATTTCTTAATAAATATCCTACTGTCTGCTCCGCGTCATTTTTGCGTTGAAATTGAATCAGTCCTGTGCTTTATCAGTGGAATCTTAACAATAAATCTGGTTATGGCCCACTTAATATAGATTAATCTGTCCCACAATTAAGTAAAACACACCCATTACAAGGAAGAACACAATTATTTTCATTGTTTGTGTTGTATTATATGGCAATTTCATCAAAGGGTAACGTCACAGCACTTCATCGTAAGGAAGATCTGCTGTCATGCCTCAACAAAACCATCAATGACCATCCCCGAATGGCTATCATAAAGCCGTTAACTTGCATTCAGTGGTCATTAAAGTTAAATATTACTACCGTGGCTTCTCTGCCTGTCTGACCCTTTCCGTCTACACTTAAAAGCTGAAAGGAAGGAAGCAAAGCAATATTAAGGTTGTATTTGCGATCTTATGACGCGGAGAGAACAATCTTTGCCACTTTAAAACTGATTTATGACAAAAAGGGATTTCAGTAGTATTCCCACTTGGAATTTTTGCGTGCGTGAGATGTCTTTATGTGAGATATCGTAAAAATAATACTGCGGCTTTTGTGTTTCATTTCTTTCTTATGAAGGTGGTTGTAGGAGTAGGTGGTGGTGGTCGTGGGAATTGGCTTTAAAGATTTTTAATGTTCTTTTAATGTTTTTACTATGGTATTAACTCTTTCATTGGACACGCTTTGGGTAGCTCATATGGTGCTGCTTACTTCTACTGTGTTTTGTGAGGACCAAATTCATTACTCTCAGCTCCATTTCTTTTGATTATATCATTTGATATCACTGTTAAAGTTTTTGGTTTCATTACGTGTAGTGTATGGCACTCAACAGTTATTCTATTTTCTTTTGGGAAAATTATTTTGCTTTTATTTAATTTCATTTAAAAATTTGTAAATTTAAATTTCGACCGTCGGCAAGAAACGTGTTTTGAGGGGGGAGGAAGGTCATGTAATTCTGTTGAACACACTGTGCAAGAATTTACAATTTTCAGCCCATCCCGTGGCTAGTGAATGACAGACTGGTTTCCGCATGGTAAAGAGTTAAACACAGGGTTCAAATTCACATTATGCTACAAAGCGTTTAAACGAAATTCGGAATGATGTTCTTTTGAATAGCTACACGTACAACATCTTACAGAATCTTTCTGGAAATTTCGAAGTTCCTGAAGAAATGTTAAAAAAGCTGATCATGTTCCTTTGAACGAAATTGTGTTATAATGAACTCAGTGTAGAGGAGTGCTTTGTCAGAATTGAATAATCTCGTAACTATTTAAGAAATTCCTCTTCGTTTTTTGGAATCGGGAATTTCGTGGTCCTGCTTATGGCAGCATTGGCAGTGGGCGTTATCTTGCGTCAGCAGAAACCAGTTTAAATTTTCCTACTCTAATGCTGTGAAATCTATTTTAACCTGGTGTTCACATCTCAGCTTACGTCATTCAAAACATTTCTTACTTTCACGTTTTCATGAAAAATATTACGCTTCCATCTTGTATTAGTATTTCACGTTTAAAACGTCACAGTAATTATGTTATAATTACACATATCATGTTTAATGTCTAATAAATGTTTGAATTTTGGCAGTGAGAGGAAATTTTATGACCTATACGTTACGAAGTTGCGAATTATTTTACATACTGTATCTCATAAGTTTCACCAGAAAGATACCATTCAGTATGTTCAGGATGAACTGATGCTTGTCACAATAATTGATTACAGACAGCGAAGAATTATATTACCCATACTGCTATTCAAACTGAGTTTCGAGCTGGAAAATTAGCATTAATGATAATTACTGGAAGGTTCCGTTTTTAAATCGTTAGCCCGTACAGGGTTGTTCTGGCTGCATGTTTTCTTTCTCAGATTTCAGATGAATCCCTTCAATGCACCATAAATTTGGTCACTGTAGCTTCCTTTCACGCGTTTCCAGTTCATTGTCTTGTAAAAGTGATACCATTCTAACCTACGTGACCAGATCTGGTGACACAATTGTCATATGAACGGTAAACAAATAAACATAGCATCTACAACTACGCAACCTCTCTGCTGGTATTCGCTGCCTGTAAGTGCGGTGTGGAAGCCGTAAGAGGTTTACCGTCTCGCATCGTCGAGCGTATTTCGGCCGATGTGACGGCATCTAGTCACGAAACTTCTGTGTGCAACTCCGCCAAAACCCGCCTTTATTCGTTCGCATAACCATGCAAATTAGACTGTTTCTTGTCTATGTAAAACATCTGTAAAAGTAGGTTTGTAATTAATTAGTTCCTCCTATTAATTTTGAGGCAACACTTGCTGACAGAATTATAAACATACTGGCTATAAATTCTCTGATACAATAAGCTAATAAGAGAAGCTTTATAGGCCCAAGGTCATGTGAATCACGTTTCTAAATCTATGTGTGACTATACAGAGCATTGCGCTTCTCCTTTATCACTACTATGTGTGGTTTGAGGACGAAAATATAATTACAGATAAAACTTACTAAGAAAATATGTTCAGTTTAAAGTATGTTGTATATACGAATAGTTGTCACAAAACAATGAAACGTTAATACATTAAAACTGATATTAATTCACCTTATGCAAATAAATAAATAAGATTCATTTTTAACTAAAAGAGAATATAGTAAGCACCTCTCAGAAACAACGGCCAAACATTGACCAATTGGGAAATTGTGACTATTGCAAGAATCACGCAGAACACACAAACACATTGTGTGGTCAAAAGACAGAGTTTTTTGTGCTACACCTGACGGCACGCATATTAACCATTAGGTTTTCAGGACCGATTTTCTTAACATGTCGAAAGTGGATGAGTTTGTTGGGTAAAATATTTGACCTGTATCATGAGGCTGTTTTGTGTGTGTGTGTGTGTGTGTGTGTGGTGTGTGTGTGTGGTGTGTGGTGTGTGTGTGTGGTGTGTGTGTATGTGTGTGTGTGTGTGTGGTGTGTGTGTGTGTGTGTGTGTGTAGTGTGTGTGTGTGTATGTGGGTAAAACATTCTTTTACATTTATTTTAAATTTATAGAGTTTGTTACAACTATCTAAATATTTATTTTATTTTCTGACGGTGAAATATTATGCCCTTTTCTCTGTACGTCGTTCCAAAGTCAGATTCCAGACCTGCAAGTTAGAGTGTTCGGAATACATTCAGGAAGAGCTTATTTTAAGTAGGCTAATTGTAAATGTTTTCAAACCATTGAAACCTGAACTATATGTACATATTACTTCACAATTTATTTATGTTGCACGGAAAACACTCTGGGTTAATTACAAGTCCATCCGGTAAGCGCTGTGTAGGGAAGCGATAGCTGTTGTTTCTGAACGTAATGCGAAACAAAGAAACGTATTTTGGCAGAAAACTACAGAAACCTTATTCTAAAGGCAGGTCGTACTAGCCGTTGACACTAAACTTTAAAATTCAATAAACAGCACCAGATGTTGAGGATTTATGTTCTGGGATGTGACTCCAGGTTGAATGGCAACTATTTGCCGATGTTTCAACGAAGCTTCCTACCTCAAACTTAGGAGTAATCCAAGAGTGTTCTAAAGACGAATGTTAGAAATTTCTTTCGGTTTTAACACAAATGACGTAAGTACCAAGCAAAATTATATTTTTAAATATTAAATCCTATAATTTTGTCGCTTTCTTTGTATAATATTTTAATTAATTTTACATTTAAAAATCGAAACAGCTATAAATAACAATTGGTCTATAATACTGTCTTTCTTAGGAAAACATCGTGTTTTCTGAGTAAGGGTTGTAAGTTGTTTTGTATCACACTGTAGCAAAAAGTATAAGAACTCGTTATGAATATGAAGTATATAGAGGCTAGTGGAAATAAAGCCTACAGACATACGGCTTTAGCGGATTTATAATATGGGGAACAACTCAGCGAAGCTGGACAGTTATATTGCGTAAAGCAAAACTTCAAAAATATTTTTCGCCTATTTTACACTACCCCCTAATCCTCCTGTCGCCATTAAAACAGTAAAGAGTCAGACCGATGAAATTTTTTAGAGCTCTTTAATGCGGCATTCAAAATGCTAGAAGTCGTCGCAGTACATTACCGTGGTGTATCCTCGACAGTGCTGTCAGTTCCCCATACCAAGTTCCCAAGCACAACCCAACAACGCAAGGCACAGTCATTTTCATAATTTTGACGACTTGCTGTAATTTGTTTGTATACAGTTATTACAAGCAAAGAACTAGTCATGTGACGGATCATGTAACATTCACACAAGAATTCAAATCGCTTAAAAAAAAAAAAAGAAAACTTACTTTTCTCTTCTGTAGCTCTGATTTGCACATGAAGCTTTCCCCTGATCGGTTTTCTACATATTCTAGCGCTCCAGAAATATCACGAATTTAAGATATCACTGAAACTTAAGTCGCAAACTTAAAAAGGTTTTGAGGTGCGTCATCCCAGTTGTGTTGGTTCAATAACAAAGAATTTTTGTGTATTACTCATACAGTCGAACACAACTATATAGTTGTGTTCGGCTGTATGAGTAATACACACATATTCTTTGTTATTAAAAAGGTTCTTAGGTAGCATCAGGATGAATTTGATTGGCAAAGTAAAACTTTGCAATAACAAAAGAGGCATAGGCCTAGGTGGAGTATATACTGAATGATTCATAATGGCAAACATTTCGGTAATCATTTCTATGCGTCCAAGTATCATAAAATACGAGAACTCCTCGGCTGTATATCACTCACTTAATCACATATTAAGAACTTTACGTGTAGGGAGATAACAGGTCCTAAAACCTGTATTAGGTCTATGTATGAAAATTTTATAATTTGGTATACTTTTATATTTATATATCTTTCGTCGGCTTAAAAAAATATTTTGTTTCAAATCGATCATTTGTGTTGTCTGTGCGTGTGTTACATGTATTATACAAAATCCTACAGTACATACAAAACTTAACATTGAGGCGCCTTAGTGCAACTATTGTAGCAGTGCAAAAACAATAGGTGTTACCCATTCCGAGAGTAGGTGTTTTTTAGCCTTACGTATGCAGTATGAAATGCACATGCGCCATATTGTCGCCCGTGGCCTGTCCGACTCTGCAATATTTTTCCACTTTATCTAATAAACGGCACCATTTTCCAAAAAAAAAAGTTACTGAACATAAAATCTGTGTTTTGATTTTCTCTATAAATTTTTCTGAAAGCTTTCTTATTCTAAGCAGAACTGAGCAAGATATGATCAAAAATGTATATTGATCTTAACGTCAAGTACATGTTCTTTTCCGATTTTAATGAAATTTTAATTTTCTTGACAGATTTCCGCAACATAAATATCAAATTTCATGAAAATCTGTCCACTCAAAGCCGAGTTTTATGCGGGCGGACTGATCGACGGACAAATACGACGAAGCAAATAGGCGCTTTTCGCAAAATTGCGAAAAGCGCCTAAAATATATCTTCCCTTTGTGGAAAATTAAAAATCATAAATGGTTTTAATTTACACTTTTATGGGGACAATAAATTTCACGAATCTGTGCGTATTGTGTCTCACATCTATCAGAATTATTTTTTCAGTAGTGTCTATATTCTATATTGTTTAAAAAGTGTCTAGCGTAATTCTTTGTTATTTTGCCAATAAATTTGTTTTGTATTTTATGTTATGCCATTGTTTATTATATTATTTTAGTTTATTTAACGATGCTTTTATTTGTCTACGTTATATATTTTCTATATTCCGATGAGTATTTAATTAGTAACGAAGAAGAAATGGCTTGGCAGTATGCAGTCATTAACTCACGATTTGAACCTGGACTCCAAAAAAAAAACACGATTGTTTCTTGTGGAATAATATCTTTACACTTACACCAAAATAGTTTCGTCGAACTGTAGTCTTAACCAAATCGTCGTCTGTTTTATTGTGGTAGTTTATAAACTCCATATACTGAAGGCGCCAAAATCCTTGCTGGAACATCCACACATCCAAATATGACTCTGGGTAAATTACCAATTTAATGCACAATTACGTTATATAATACGTTTATTATTATAATCTTCTACATGTTTCGAGCAACTCTGTGCTCATCATCAGGAGGTCAAATTGTATTAATATAGCAACTGGTATAGTATTCTCTGTAAGTGACTGTCCGGTGTACACAGCGGACGGTCACTTACGTAACTCTGCAGCAAATTGGTCATTTACCCAGAGTCATACCAGAATACACAGTCAGCAAAACATAAAATACATCCAAATATCTTTACGGACTAAAAGCAGATTTACAAGAAGCAGAATTCGAACTCGCAGTATTGGTGTTTGAAAGGTCAAAATTCTCGTTCTCAACATTAAATCCCTCTTCAGTAAAAGAATGTCTCCTGTTTTACTGCAGTCATTAATTTCATATTACATTTATGATGTAAAAGAATTATAGGTTATTGCTCTAAAATTTAGGCCTATGTGAAAGGGAAGAAGCCTGGTTTTAGAAGCGAATTCAGGATGTGAGATTTGAGGGGCATTTGCCACTCACAAGAAATACGAATACTTTATACAAAATGTAACTAAGAATTTTTAAACAAATTATTCACTTGGAAGAACTATGCATAAAATATTACATAAACCTCAAGGAAATGGTTTTGAGGATGTGGACGAAATTTACCGCGCCAAGGATAGGGTCTGCTTTCACACTGTTGTAGAAACGGAATGATGCTCGTGCTTGTATCAGAGCCGAAATATTTTGTGTCTGAAAGAAGATAACTTCGTGAAGGACTGTCTGTTCCGCGGCGACATTTCCTTAAACTCTTTTAAAACTTAACCGTTACTTTATGTAGTTTACTACAACGTTTAACATTCTTTACCATAAAAAGCCTTCATGTGTTTTGTATGGTGTTCAGAACAAAGAGCGTCTTCTTCCCTGTACAAACTAAACAGATTGTTTTTTTTATAAACGATGAGGAGTGTTTTTTATTTCGTTGTGTGAACTAATCTCCATATAATTCGGGGTAATTATCACCTCTCAAGGGCTTATCTTAGCAATGCATGTTGGCGTTTCAGGAAATGTGGAATATTTCTATGGTTATGCGTGAGAAATAGAAGATATAAAATGCCCCAAAAGAAAGGTTAGAATTTTAAATAAAGGTGAATATTAATAAAAATGGGGCACGAAAAGCGATACAGTTCCCACATAATCTGTTCATTCCTAAGTTGTTATAAAATATTAACATAATTGAGACTTGCGTGGGAAAGACACGACTGTGAGAGAGAGCTACTTATTGCCACTAGACGTATTTCAGGCTGTTGGAACTAGCAGATGTAATGGAATTCCAAATGAGGGAAAAAGGTCGAAAATGTTACTTGGTTAATAAATCGCAGCAACTTGGTGGATTGATAAAATGCGTAACAAATTTTACAAAAACGAAGTTTCGAATCAATAAACTATTTCCATGTCTTTAACTGATTCCACAGCATTTACATATTTACTTCAGAGTTTATAATTACAGATCACTGTTTAGTTTGCTTTTGAAAGTAATCAACTTTTTTGTACTAAAGTTGAGTTTCCTTAACCTGGACACTACAGCCTGTGTCAAATCATCAGCAGATTTTGGTAGAATGCAATAATTATTAGAGTTTTAATAGGAAAAATTATTGTCATCAGTGAAAAGAAGATACTTGGAGGGCCTAATTACTTTGCATAAATCATTTATGAATACACGAATCAAAAATCGAAACCCCCACCACCAACCCTAGTGGAGCGTCAACAAGTCATGCGAAAGGTGAAAAAAGAATTCCATTAATTCGAGAAGGAAAGTCGTCTTTTGAGTAAATAACTGCGAATCCATTCCACGGAATTAACAGAATGTTCCTCAACACCCATTTTATGAAAACGTAAAGTACGGGGAGTGAGGTTAAATCACTGCTAGGATCAAAATACAGGACATCGACATAAAACTGAGAGGTAATTAACAAGGTAATAAATTTAAGTTTTGAAATATTTAATGCTATGTTGGGATTTGGCAAAACCATTTCTGAAGTGTTTAACTCTAATATCAAATAGCGAGAAGTATGAAATGCACAAGGATTTCAAAGAAGTTAGGGATACTTTCTAAGTAAAAAAATTTGATTGTGACTGTTACTGGAGAGAACGTTACTTTTTTTAGAAAAAGGAGAAAATTCCTCTTGTTTCAATAGTGCTAGAAAAGGCTGCTGAAACAACCTGAGTTGAAAGTGCGTTCAAGAAAACGCACAGAAATTGCTGAACGATCCGAGGAACTAATGTACGGGAAGAAGCACAACTTCGTTAAGAGAGTTTGTCTGACGAGGTTAGACAGGATAGGCCCTAAGCCTCTGAAGAATAAAATTAATCGGAATTATATGTAAATAAAGAGTCATTTTCTACCTCCCTGAAAACATCCCGCGTCAGTTATATTGGCCAAACTTTAAATGGTGTATAGGAAAATTGACCTTTAATGCTGACGTTATGTACGACACAACAGTACGTTGTGTAACGGAACACGTAAATTTTAGAAAGCACGTATATTACAGTAAGCGCACAGTAGATTGTGTGTGTGTGTGTGTGTGGGTGTGGGTGCGCGCGCGCACGCTTTGCAGATTACTGTGTTTTATTTTGCCTTTAGTAAGATGAATGAGCGATCGAAATTTTTCTTATTATATTTGACCACTAATCATACTGGAATCATAAACTAAGAAAAAGCGCCAAATAATTTTCAATTTGAGAGTTAAATAAAACGGCATATAAAATTTTGAAGGTTTCTAATTATGTCTAAAATCCTAAGTTTAAATTGGCCTTAGATACTTCTGCAAGAAATGTGGCCGCAAAATTCCAAACTCTCAGACTGGTGGCGTCACTTACTCGTTGATAATGGAACAAATTCCGAGGCTGTTCGACCAGCCAGAGCTCTGCCACTGTCGTTGTCAAATATCAAATGAGGCGCGTTAAGCAATAATTTAACAAAGTGCGTGCTATGTATGTCTGATAAACACTGGCCTGTACCCACTTCAAGGTAATGGAATCTGGTTAAATTTGTTGCAAATTACTCGTGGTACTGCACCAGTTTCTTTGCTACTCTGAGGAAGGAAGTTTCTTTAAACAACTCCAGTGAACCGTATTTTGAATGTGTTCGGTTCGAATTTAGTTCGTAAAACCTAATCTTTTACTGAAAATTTTCATAATTTTTCTCACTCGACCCAAAAAAATGCGGGGGTAGTGACTGAAATTGGACCACGAATGCCCACTTCCACATTCTGCCGCATCCATAATTTATTGCAACTCAATAAATAATTTTCTCTACGAACTATAGACTGACTTACTGATCGCGTCTTTAAATTTACAAAGAGCAACTTACAAACGCCTAAGGGCCTTCGTTTATCAGGTGGCACAGGGACTGCTGCGGTGCCTTAGTTTTTCTCATGCTCTTGTCGCACCTGCGTTCACCTCTATCTTTGTTACGTTTAATATTTCGTCTACTTTATTGAAGGGGCTACAGCTGGTTATAACGAATTCAAGTACTAAATAATAAAAGGCAAGGCCTACACGCAGAACATGTCTTGGAAATTTTCCAAGGTATACAGTTCATTTTATTTTTCTCATTTCTTGAAGGCATCTGACTTCTTATTTTTATGGAGATGGGGCACTGTACGAAGATGGAGGCAATATTTCATGTATTATGTAGCGTAATAAAGAGTAATCAGTGGGCTCTTATGATTCAATTCGCTATCTGTTATAGGGTAAAACTTCTGCATATTTATTAGATAATGGACACAGGCTAGCGCGACTATTTTTTGTGCTAGTGGTTTAATAATATCACAACATGCTTGTACTTCGACTCACATTTCTTCAAGTTCTTCATTCACACTTGTAATATATTAATGCACGCTGTATTTTACGGTATGTGTAATCAGTATTTGAAGCGTAAAAACACAGAAACTTAAGATAGAATATTGATGTTTTGTTTATTAATTAACTCTAAAGCCGAATTTGCTTTAAATTGTATATAAAACCTTTATTATTTTCCGCATTAAAGAATGTCTCAATTCAAAGGACCAGTCGCTTATACCGTGCAAGGAAATTGGTCATAATTTCTACTTTTTCTGAGAATCATTTAAGATGTGGGGAAGGTTCTTTTTTTTTTTTTTTAACTTGAACTGCGGCTAGTTACGGAAAGAAGAACGCCAAGCCAAATATTACATTTCCGGATTTTGTCGTGTTCCGGAAAGTCTTGCAAATTTGGCACGTTAAGAGGATTACTGACTGTAAAACATCAAACTAGAATACCGTCCGCAATGTAACTTGTAGTTAGGCTTCGTCTGAAACAAACAAATTAAGGGACGTGCTCTTTAGGCTTGCCATTTTTGGAGACAGCCTGTACCTACATGTGCACATTACATTTGTCATATCCAATAGGAATTATCTGACTTATGCAATAGTTGCTTTCCGGAGGGACGGGAGTAAGTCACATTTTGCGAAACCAAATTTTAGTGCATTATCAACTGTATGAAAACATATAAGGAAGCCCAGAAATCCAATCTCCAACACACTGGAGCTTGATCGGACCCAACACGACGGCCCCGCCGCCTGTGCTTTCGCCCATTAGCGGTCTTCCGCCACCTTCGTCCCACTGCGATCTCATTCCCGCAAATAAATATTCGGCACATTTCGGGGACGTTATTTCTTCAATTTTATACTTTCTTTAAAATTGTGTTAAGTCCGAAATTCCGTAAAGTTAAATTGCCCAAGTCGGGAAGTGTCTGAACACGCCGACTGTGAGAAACATCAAGGTTCAATTTAATTTACGGTCTCTGGTGCCTGAACTTCTGATGTGAAAATTACACAACCGGCACAAAGGGGCATAGGCTCATGTTTCAGTTGCAGGAGTTGTGACGATGTTATATCACACTTAGTAAATCTACATTTTTTGACTTTGTTGTCTAACATTCCGAACAGAAATGAAAAGTTGATTTCTTTCCGTCCCTAGGACGAGAGGTGTGGGGGCACTTAGGTCCACTGGTAAGGTCTTTAGTGTAGTCGTCCCATTGTGACGAAAGTGTGCAAAGTAAAGGGTGAAGGCCATTACAAGGAATTTAACCTACTGAAGACCTACAACGACCAAACACTAAATGTATTTTATAGGCCTGTAACACCTAGGTTTAGATACACACATTATTGTCTCCCTGGGCGCCAAAGGTATATGAAAGTGCTAAAGTACAGCTGCAAATATTCTTAACCTCTTCACTACGTGAAACTGAGGGGTAATTTTCACCGACAAGCCACTTCGCTCCTGCAGACAGTAATATTTACTGCCTACTAGATATAGGCCTAATACTGAGAGGGCACCGGGGATGTCTGTAGTATTCGGAAAAGAGAAAAATCTCTTATCCCTTGCTGGGAATCAAACCACGACTCGTCGAATGTCCAGCGCTTAGATTAATCAATAAACCGACTACGCTCTCCTGGATCCAGAAATTACCTTTTCTAAACTACAGAAGGTTTATGCGACAAAAAAACGTAGGAACTGTTTCCCATATTTCCTGCTGTCATCATAATAATCACGTATGCGCTTTAGGACTACAGCTGTAGTAGGTTATGCAGAGAATTTACTAAAATCATCATTATTTTTATTGCAAAGTTTAAAGGAAAAGCATATTATAGGAGCTTCCCAGACTTTTGGATGCTTTCTTATATTTTTGAAGCATTTTGATGCATGTAGTTGCCATAAGTTCTTCATATAAGTTTCTGCTACTCTTTTGACAATCAGAGGGCCGTGCATCGCAGTATATGCTTATAATTAAAACCAGCGAGATGCACTATTTCTCAAATGTATTTCGGTATAGATCTCTACATGTTTCGGACAGGTTTATTGTCCATCATCAGGAGACTAGTACTGTATACACAGCAACAGGTATTTGTCATACTATTTTTGTTGACAGTCTGCTGGCGAGGTCATGACCTCGCTAGCAGACGGTCAACATAACCAGTGTTAAGCCATCTCGACACAGGTTTTTCATAGTTTCCCTGTGTCCGTAAGCAAATGCTGAGATGGTTCCCAAGATTCCAAGTTGCCACTACATGCTTCTCATGTAGCCCTCCCGACTTAAATCTAGTAGTAACCAATTTCATATTTTGTT
>Ga0123352_10009500_pt1 | contig 15211 bp, 6 predicted proteins | sample TergutLab28metaG_FD_89700 | JGI IMG/M metagenome (GOLD analysis project Ga0123352, IMG submission 89700) | Labiotermes labralis P1 segment gut microbial communities from Petit-Saut dam, French Guiana - Lab288 P1 | ecosystem: Host-associated > Arthropoda: Insects > Digestive system > Gut ... | reverse complement strand
TTAACGGGAAAACAAGAGTGTTGAAAACACACCCAATATCCCCATGCTTTGTTGTGTTTTTTTTTTCCCCCCCCCCCCCCCCCCCCAATGCAATATCGATCAGTACTCCAACTTCGTGCCTAATTCCTAGACCCAAGTACCCAGCTCACTCTCCTAAACACAAGACCGCTTTCATTGCTGGTACGTGCTATAAATATCGCTCTGTCTAATGACACATATAGATATTAAAATGAAATAAAATACGTACTTCGTCTGTCACGACTATCTTTTTATTTTGTTTCAAATGTTTACAACTAGTTCGACCTGGTTGGGCCATCATCAGGCCAGCATTTTTAAGTTTTTATAAATAATGGCCTGATGATGGCCTAGACAGGCCGAAACTAGCTGCCAACATTTGAAACAATAAAATAAAAAGATAGTTGTGAAAGACGGAGTACATATTTTGTTTCATTTTAATAATGTACTTCAAACACAACGGGATGTTCTTTACCAAGACACATTTAGAGTTTACTCTCTGTGACAGTGTGTTGCATTTCTTGCATTTGAATAAGCATTTGATTATCTTTTATATTTTAAAGACTGGATACTTGTGGTTTTATATTTTTTATATTCACTTTTATATGTTCTATAATAATTTTAATTATAATTCCAGTGTGTCTACTCCATCTTACATATAATACACACTAACAATTTACCATAATATCATATGTATACTTGGGCATAGTATTATACCATAATGCTTATACTCTACAACTGACGTCCTGCTGATGGAACTTCATGGCCCGAAACATGTAGAAGTGCTTCTGTAAAATTAAATTTTAACAAGAGTGCATTTAGTTGGTTATAACTTTAATAGTTAAATAGTGACTCTTCGCCGATTCTCCATATTGTTTTCTTACATGACGCTAAAGCTTTTGTCAGATATACTATAATGGATCTGATAAATTCTAGTAATAGCTATTGCTACAGGATTACTTCTTCAGTTCAGTGTGCTTCATCTGGTTTTAAATTTCTGCCCCACCAAAAAGAAAATACAGTAAGTATATAATTGTAATTACAGTGAATACTCCCTATCAGTCAGTCAAGATTTGTGACATGTCAACCACCCTTTCCAGTACCGAGCCTTACGCCACACTATTCTTTTAAAAATACCCGTTAATACGCTAACACAGATATATTTATGCGTTTAAAGTTATTTGTAATTCCCATTTTCTTGCTGTTGTATTCATGACGCCAAAGAAAACAGATTGGAAGGTACTGATGACGTATTGACACTAATTAAAATAAAAGCCATTTTTAAACAGAACGTGTGAACTTCCGAACCTGTTCCAATGGTGTCCTATAATAAAACACGAGATTTATTATCTGGGTTGCTATCCACATCCCTGCTGCAACTAATCTCTATCGGTCTGTGTCACAACGAAGTCTGTGTAGGATCCGACGAAAATAACATTGATTACTTTTTCGGTGGCAAATATCCTTTAGTTAATATGTTACATGGAAAATTGTTGTCCTATTTCTTGTCACTCACTGGAAGAGCCTTGCTGATCTTATGTGGAATATCATATCAATATTACTATGATACCAACAGGTTTATTCATCCCACATTACCCAACAGATCTTGGGTGCGCCAGTCAATATTTCTATACTGTCAGGTAGTCCCATCGACCATGGACTTTTCAAGAATTTGCAGGAACAAGATTATACCTTTCCTTGAATGGTACAGTTACATACCCAATTACTCGATGTAGAATTCTCACCGCGCTAAGTGACAGTTATGCTGATCCCAATGTCCGTGAGGTCTAAGGCGTAGGTCTGTGGCAGCTCGATGTCTGGAATCGCGGGTTCCAATTTCGATGACTGCATGTATTTTCGCCTCATGTGTTTGTCGCGTTAGTAGCGGCCTCTGCGACTGGCTCGTCACTAGTTCAGAAGACGTGTGTGTGTGTGCGTGTGCGCGCGCGTGTGCGTGCGTGCGTGCTTGTGTGTGTGTGTGTGTGTGTGTGTATGTGTGTGTGTGGAGGGGGGCCCGAATATTGTCATCGTTTTGATCATTTCTCATATATGGGCCCTATTCGTAGCCGGTAAAATCTACTACTTATATGCAAAACTGACTCCTGCTGCTTGGTTCTCCCAGGCGGATTCTATCAATAACCTACATTCTGGCCCAAGCATACCGATGTTCTTCTTCTCTCAAATTACTTTTAGTTATTCTTCCAGTACCTCGGAGACAGTTAATCCTGAAATAAATATTTTTTCCTTCTTAGTTCTATTCTCATGTGCCCAAGAATCATGAAATATTTTTAAAAAATTGAAGGTCTGTTTCTGTTTTGATAATGTGGGACGAAGTTGTATAGCCTACTGGCAGAATAACGTCCCATTTGTAAATATGTGAAACATGTTCAATCCTTTTGTTATTCGAAGCTGATAAAAGTTAATTGAGCGTTGCCTGGTTTATAGTTATACAAATATGAATATCAAGAACTTTACAAATCCCGAACTGTGATGTTCATCGAACTGAATCTCAACGTCGAGAATAAATAAATAAATAAATAAATTTTTTTTATCTTTCTCTTTCAAGGATTTACATATGCATAGTTCCACTCTCACTGTCTAACTAACTAACTAACCAACCAACTAACTAACTCCATGGATCAGAGTCCTTCCTGAGAAGGTTAGCAGCTTCAGCTAGTCCAGGAGTTCCACGCATTTTATGAAACAGGAATGTTCATTACCACATTCACAAGAGCTCGTCACCTGTCCTCATCTTGAGCCAGATCAATCCAGTCTATTCCCCATCCCACCTCTTGAAGATCCATTTTAATATCATCCTCCCGTGTACTCCTAGGTCTTCCAAGTGGTCTCTTTTCCTCTTGTCTCCCTATCAAAACCCTCTATACACCTCTTTTCCCTCCCATACGCACCACATGCCCGCTTATCTCATTCTTCTTTACCTTATCACCCGAATAACATTTGATTTGGAGTACAATTTGGAGTACAATTTGGAGTACAATTCGCACAGCTCCTCCTTATCCACTCTCGACAACGTGCAAGTAAAGGGCGTCGCATAGTTGTTGTATTTCTGACTGTTCCTGGATACACACGCAGGCCATATGTCACAAAACCGAAAGTTTCTGAAGTAACAACCAGTAACTACAAAGACTTCACAGATCAATAGCTATGTTTCAGCTCATTCTTATTATCTCATCGTATTTTAGGCTTTGTGCAAGGAGAAAACGTAAAACTGTTCATCACAAAAGTTTCTGATGTGTGTATATCGGTTTTATTTGGAAACTTCTTCCTATCTAGTTTTAACAGGAAGCCTTGATATCAAAGCGAGTTTACAGAGCTCAAACAAAACATAACTCATTTGTTGTAGTCCAAGTATTAGTGGTCTTTTGATTAATAATTTTCGGAATTAAGCTTGATCATGTGTCTGTTATTAGTGTGCACGGTCCCTCTTATTTTGGGATGACCGTAATTTGGTTCAACATAAACTGCGATGTAAAAACCTGAAAGAGGACTCCCTGGAAGAAGTCTTACATTTCGGTGTTAAAGTAACAACTGCCATCCATTGTATGACACACAGAAAACAGTAGGTAACATGCCATCTGTCGGCGTGAGGCGTAACTGTTGCACATGAGTTACAAAAGAGCGGGCGGGACCTAGTTTCCGAATTGCGTCTTGCGAAATTTAAAAAATCTGTTATTGTAATATTCTGACTTTGTAAGTAATCGTGCTGAACGAGTCTGAATGACGTACATTTCTGCAGGGAACGTGCAGCAGACAAGCAGAAGGATCTGATGAGACATCTCACACTGACAAATTGTCACATACTGTTAAGAAAATCTGTAATATTTTATCCTCCCCTTTCCAGACTCTATTTACAGGCTATATTAACAACGGCCTACATGTTTTTTTTATCAAAAGAGAGAATTACGTAAGCCTACGTTTTGGGTTCGTCACGACGTTTTTATATTTAGATAAAATTCTTTCACAAAATTCTGTAATTTTTTTCATGTCTGTACCGTTCATCAGTGACGATTAAAATACTTTATTATCCAACAGATGCACAAATATATAATTCGTAGATCCAATTAGAATTATTATAAAATATTTTAAAATATTTAAAATTGCTCAAACATGTTTCGGATCACAAGGGATCCATCATCAGGGAGCTTTATACAGTGCTTGGCTAAAATTACCGTAATGGTTCAATCATGTCCGTTGATATGGACGTAGTCGGTGTTATGGCAGCATATTTACCCGTGGTGAGTGTGTGTACTGCACAGTCTAGAGAGACTACGTCCATATCAACGGACATGATAGAACCATTACTGTAATTTTAACCAAGCACTGTATAAAGCTCCCTGACGATGGATCCCTTGTGATCCGAAACATTTTGGAGCAATTTTAAATATTTTTAAATATTTTATAATAATTCTAATTGTATTTACGAATTATATATTTGTGCATCTGTTGGATAATAAAGTATTTTAATTCTGTATTTAATAGATAAAACTTTCGATTCCTGTATAAAATTTCACTTACACTCTGGATGTAATGTAAGAAATACCTGTCTTCGCTTAATTACCATTTTAACGTCTGATTCTATCTAATTTTCGAATAATTTTTTAGTCAAAAACTCCGTCCAATTCGGGCAGTTAAATCTATAATTGTCTTTTTAACAATTAAAATTTTATGTTGCCACGAAATACACAGAGACACGACGGAGTGTTTCTTACAAATACGGTGGATTAATTCCATTGTACATAAACAAACCAGGACCTGGCGTGTTCAGAAATAATGAAATAAGCTGATACTTATCTAAATCATGGTCTTGCATTCGTCTGCTGTCTCCTGCTATTCTTTTTCCACCTCAGAACTTCTCTCAAACAACGCAGTTACACTATTTCTTTAGTGAAACAGAATCATTAAATAAACTAAATTAATATTAAGAGGTACTACTGTATTCAGAGTGAAACAATGAAGTATTCATGTATTAGGAAGGGATACCTAATTTCTATCCATCCTGTATCACGATCCACTTCTCTGCTCGAAGCAGATTGTTGCAACTCCCAACATGTGTACTGATATAGCACTTAGTGTTAACATATTCCTGTTCCTTTCATTTCAAAGCGAGAAATGTATTTGCACATTTTATTCTCCTGCCTGCGGACTGTTGTATAATGCTAATAAGAAGCGCTTTATGTGGGATTAGGTGTTTGCGAGTTAGCCTTAGTCAAGCGTGGGAGGGAAGACGGATACGCTTATTTGTCGGCTGTTCTTTGATACTAAATAATCCGAAACCTGTATACGATTTCATAACTCTAATGAATAAAAAGTAGATGAGAGTCAAGCTGTAACTAATGGCCAGGAAATGAAACTGAAACGAGATCGCTAGGTATTTGCATCACACAGCAAATTCTATGAACAAGCGACCACCGACCCTTCCAGTGGTCTGTTTTTCTTGAATATCTTTAGAGATTTTGTCTTGCTTATTGCCTGTGCCAGTGCAGCTTCGGAGGTGGGCGGGGGGGGACCCATATTTGAACTACAAATGTATGCAAGTAGCAATGTCAAATTCAATAATTTCAAACAAAAACAATTCTTAATCGTCAAGAAACCTCTTCAATGGTCTCCCTGACGTCTCTTCCCCCTTAAACTTCCATGGTATAATCTTCTCCTATTATATTGTTGCCCTGTATTATTATGGATTTTTCCAGTTACTTGGATAATTTTCTTTCTACATTAAGTTTCATCAATTGTAAATTATGATACAAGTCCCCACTTTGTTTATTACCTAAACTACTTATAGAACAACTAAAACAACGGCTGAGAAATTTTTCCACCAGCGCAGGATGCAGCACGACAGCAGAACGCGGGATTAGTTCAAAAATTTTCCAGAATGCGAACAGTCCTGTAGATTTAAGCGATATACACTGCCTGGTTTCTGAATAGGCTATATTTTATTGGTTTAAAATGTTTATTCATCTACTTGCATTGCAAATTATCACCCAAAACTTATTCGTGTAACATCCGAACTGATTCGTTCGTAAAACGTTCAGGAACCCCCAATGAAGCCTCATTGTTTTATCTTGTGTTTACAGAATAATCAGCCCTGTTGTTTAAAAAAGAGAGTATCGAGGGTCACTGTGGGATTTACGAGGCCTTACTTCCTTGACAATTATAAAGGTTTGAAAAATTACTGAAATTAGAGTTACATAAGTTATTTCCTGTCAACTAACTACTATGTGAGCTCGTTTCTTGGTGGTACAGACGTGTCTGAGATAACTGATTGCAACATCAGTATCGTGGGAGTTAGCACCGTTGCAGCAACTATAGGGAGGCCTTAGCCAGTTACGTTTCTGGACTTCTGTATCAGACATAAACACTGGCGATTGCGGAGGCCAAGTCATCAGGTCTTATTTTACCATCTGATGCTCAGGAGAAGTCGTATTGAGTGCGTCATGAATAATGCTATTGTAATGGGGTAGGTGCTAAATCCTGTTGAAATTTTCAGTTTACGTTCTTTGCAACTGCAGAGATGCAAAATTTTCAACAATTTAAAAATTCTGAAGCTTATCAAGATGATGACAAATACAATGTTGTGGGATGTGGCCCAGTGTAATGGTAGAAATTTATTGAAATTTCTGATTAAACTTCTGCCTCCATATTCAAGGCAGACGAGTCAGGTTCGCTGGAAAAATCAGTTTCCGGAACTTCAGGCGAGGACGTAGCTCGACAAGAGAGCCAAAGTGCTAATAGGAGCAGGCAGGAAAGGGTGAGAAACCGGCAACATTTACTGTGTCGAAGAAGCGAAGGATTAAGACATTATTTTTAGAATGTAATGGGGAAACTCGCTGATGCACAGCCGGAAAATTAAGATGGAGGGCTGGAGAAGAGAATGTGCTCAGAGAGTGTAAAGTGGATATGTGAAACTAGTCAGCGTGGATTACTTTTCAACGGTGAAAACGAAGCAATCATATTTCGTCAAAACGTCGATGAACTTCTATCAGACTACACGGCATTACATCCCAGAAAATGGCAGTCTTCATATTCATTGCAGCTTGAACGTCCATTGTCAAGAAAAATATTTGTCGTATTCCTGGCATTGCTAAAAGAAATATGCTGTGTTATGAGGCAGTCCAAACCACACATTATTTTGCAACTAGCACGAACCTTTTATTCGAATTTAATGAAGTAATTTTCTGTGTCTTTTGACATGCATACAATTTAATGGAGTACAACACAAACTTAGTGACTTTATCGTCAAACTACACATCGTGAATTCAAACATGGGGCATCTTAAGTGCCTCCCCATAAGATTGTGTAATACTTTTAACATACAGCCTGCCACCCACCAAATGTGGACTTTATTTATAAAAATCTTGACAGGACTTTCTTTAAAGTTCTTGATGCAGATGAAATGTACCTATTGCAGTTCGTCATATGACTGAATCTGACAGAACTTGCGGCACACACACACACACACACACAGACATAACGGATACTGCAACAAATATAGAGCATTAAACTTTGGAAAGTTGGCAAAGGAAAGAACGACTTAGTATATACTAGAAGATTAGTCCGAATAGAAAGATATGGGAGAAGTGGGTATGAGCGAGTAGGAAGAGCAATCGCATTCTAAGAAGGCTCTTAAAATTCGAACCTTCACAATTCTGATAGAAGGAGCATGAAATAAAGGGCGACAGAATTTTATTTGCTGTTTACTGCCAAAGTGCATACTTAAGAAACTTTTTTGGCCCATAAGGCAAGTCGATTAAATTTGATGAATCTGCAGTCAGGGAGCCGAAGAAGAAGCATGCAACAGCAACTTGGCTTTGTTAACCATCTCAGAATATGCTTGAAAACAGAGGTAATCCTAGGAGAACTACGTCGAAATAGGCAGTTGCAGGAAATCCATGTAAAAATTTCTAGCCAGCATTTCGGAAAACAAAAGATGCCAATACCCCAAAGTTTAAAGTCCGCCTGTTACCTCAATTATACGAGACATATAAACACCTGTTTCTACTACACTGAGCAGTCTGTAAACATTATTAACTGGATCGGTGAATGATCGCCAGGGAAATAGTATTTAATTTGGGAATAATAGGAAATTAAAAAAATGTACCGTTATAAATTGTATTGTTTCGAAAGTTGTACCGTTTAGTACATGTAATTACTTCAGGGAATTAAAAGCTTATTATTAAAGCTTTTAGTGAATGACACTGAAGAGCAACCCAAGTGTTTTTATAAATAAGGAATTATGAATGAATCTAAAAACCAAACGAACTCTCTAAAGCTTTCAATGCAAGAATGTAATGTGCACTTTCCCAAGTGGAAACCAAATACTTGACCGAATTATAATACAGCCTAACTGTACATGATATTATGCGCGCGTTAATGAAAGATACTAGCGAAAATGTTTCATTTAATTATCGGTTATTGTTTCCTGGAATAAAAACTATTTAGTTATGTATAGACTGTACAACACGTAATTGTTTCCTTCAGTTGAACAGTTAAAAAGCGGAGAATGAATTGTATTCAAGATTGAATTAAACTATGGAAAAGACGGCATTGTTTAATCTTTAAAATTTTTCTAAACACAGCTGAAGGAAAGTAAAGTTCTTTTATTCAAGAAAATTAGGCGTATTGAAAAAACTGCAATTAAAATACGTAAGAATTTATGTACGGAGGCATTTTGGGATGAGATTATTGAGGGATAACATTAATGCAGATAGTGTGAGGTAGAATACAAGAACGGGAATTTGAAACATCTTAAGCTTTTGTATCTAATCCAGTCTTAGGCACGACAAATTGGCAGGATTAAATGAAATGATTTGTTAGACCAAATTGTTGCAACATTTATGATTTGTTGATAAACCAATGACTCAACATGTTTCGGGCACCATTGTGCCCATCTTCAGGAGTGCAAGGCTGTACACTACTGCATATGGTTTTCAGCACTTAAAGTGCTGGCAGGAGTCTTGGGAAGCCGGGAGGCAGTTCGTGTGCACTGTGTAGAGGGTGTTTTTCGAAAAACAGTCTCCACACTGTGCACACGACCTGCCTCCCGGCGTCCCAAGACTCCTGCCAGCACTTTAAGTGCTGAAAACCATATGCAGTAGTGTACAGCCTTGCACTCCTGAAGATGTGCACAATGGTGCCCGAAACATGTTGAGTCATTGGTTTATCAATAAATCATAATTGTTGCATCAAGTTGATCTAACAAATCATTTCATATTAAGGATGCACGGTCACACGAACATAAAAAATTGGCAGCATTAACTTTTTATAATACCGGTAAGTTACTGCAAGGAAGTAAACATACAGATTATTTTAAAGAACTGTTCCTAATTTTGCATACAGTCTGATAAAATTCGAAAATATCTCAGTCCGAGTACGAATTTCTATTCGAAGACTTCCCATATAAAGAGCACAAATATATTTTGTACCTGTTGCAAACTTCTGTAAGTTTTTCCTGGAAGCAAGTTAAGTACCAGTCTGTAATTACAGCACTTAACATAGAATGCCTTCCACGTTCAGCGTGCTTAAATTAGCCGTACTAAGAGAACTCTGGCATAATCTTCAAATATGTTTCATTAAACCACACAGTCCTTCCAGTTCATCATCTCATTTCGTGCAACCATAAATAATTTCGATAGTAGACACAACCTTATAAAATATTCCCTCCTTATTTCACAAATGTGCGAAAAGAATGTTTTAGTTCTTCATTTCTTGAATGGATAAGAACAGTTGTCACGTCAACAGATGTAAAGACCACAAAGTTGGTGCGCAGTGAACGGACACTTCGGTCAGCCACTTAATAAAAATAACCATCAGGTTCTTTTCTAATGACACCGAAACCATTTAACTATAGTATATTATGTGTGATTTATAACCTATGGATTTCCACAATTCCTGTTGTTCTGCTGTAAGAAACAAAAGTTCGGGTGAATCGCCCTGTCTGGCATGTCTACGATTATTGGTTCGTAGAAGGACATACATTTGCTGCTATCTGTTTGGCTTATACTCCGTTAACATTGTGCAAGGCATGCAAAACCGTTCCGAACCAGTTCATTCGGTACGCTGTCTCGCGCGAACTCTTTCCATGGACAGCATCGTGCTCATACAGAATTCTTATGGTTCCTTGTTCCATGTATGTTGAGTAGGAAACAAAGCCCTGAATTTATATCTACAGTTATGTTCAGTAATTATAGTACGATCTTACATGGAATCACAAAAATATTGTACTGCGTTATTGTCGCCATTTATCTTTTATTGTTGTTGTAATATTTCTAAAACAAAGTATCTTTATTGTTCAAACTTTTGGAATATGTTTTACATTATTTCGTGCACAACGATGCTTTAACCACTGAAGGCTATTGGTAATTATATGTGACTCCCGCTATAACAATTATAAATTCTGCAGTAGCCCATACCGTTTATTTATATGCATTCCCATTATTCTAACAATAAACAGCGATTATTTAGTGTTCCACAATTAACTAATTTTCTTCAGGTTGTAGGAACCCTGTATCTGTAACACAGGAACTGAATTTTTAAGAACACCTTACAAGACAGCCAGTCCTGTAACCACCGCTTCTCACCACTCCAACATCTTCGATTCCGTATTACTCCAGTTAGGACAGGCAGCAGAAGCCTGTGAGATTTCCAAATGTGTCATAAGATTTCTCCAATCCACGGAATTAAAGTGATTCTTATTGTTTCCATTAATTTCCTATTCGTCTAATCTTCTAATACTTCTTACGTCTTTCCCTGTATCTCTCATATTCAGCTAGTCCTAAAATGTTACGTGTCTCAACAGCTGAGGCTGCAGTATTACCTGGATTGTCCACTGTGCGTGTGTGCGTACAGCGTCAGTTACTCCTTATAAGAAACTTAAGGGAACACAAATGTCCGCATTACTGACACGAATCAAACACGTTTCAAAATGTTAGTAAACCGGCAGAACCGTTTTTCTTCTGTGAATGCAGGAACTATTTACTGGCAGCATTGTCGTGATTCATTCACCAAATATGTACTGTTATCATCGTTGCATATTTCAGATAATCTCTGTACCACATTTAACCTTCTGGCCATTTACTCCGGCTGTTTCTCGGGAGCATAAGTATAACCACTCACCCCCATAGTGTCTCAACACGTAATGTGTGGAGAATTACATCCGTGCCTCGCGCATATCATCATTATTTTGAGCTGATCCACAAAGGAAGTTGTGTGGGATTCTGAGGATATTTTCTTATTAGGTACAAACACTCTACAAAAAGTCCTGGAAAATGGGAGAAAAGTACAGCTAGCTATCTCTGTGCACGCCATGAAGGCGCAAGAAGAGGGTAGATGTAGCTACTGTGTCCCTTAATCTCGGTCCCAGATGAAGGTGAAACGGTTGCTTTATACCCGCAGATAAAAAACCCATTACCCAAAGAATAAGAAATTGAGCGGGCTTTAGAACACGTCTAGACGTTTCGGAGAAGAGAAAATCTCTTGCTCCTGGCGAGATAATCCCGGATCGTCCAGCCCTTTGTCTAGTCGCTATTATGACTATGCTATACCGGCAGCAAATTTGTGTAAAAATTAATATTTAAGGAAAAGTTTTTGGAAAATTCATCTGGCCTTATGATAATTGTCACCAAGGCGCCCACTCAGATTGAGTAGAAAAGACAGCGGACAGCTGACTAAGGGCTGTTCTCCAATTAATTATCATATTAGCATAAAAATCCATTAAATTTATAACCTATTGTGCTGTCAAATGAAAATTCATATTTGTTTTTTAGTTAACATAGGATATAATAGCATAGCGTTTACTATGCGTGATGACAAGTTAAATCCTCGTAAGAAATCGTTTGTTGGCTGTACTGAATTAGCAACAGGCATTCGTCTTTTGAAGGCTATTCGACCCGGACTTCGCGCACAAAGTGATAACAACATAATGCGACTTTCAATCACATCAGCTTTGAAAGACAGCTTTGGAATAACACATTACTTCCTGCGACTTTATAAATATTACAGTAAAATGGAGGATCATTTAGCGACAAGAAGTTCTGAGCAGTTGACTCTGATTACAAATTAAGTTTTCCGTAATTTTTTTGTGGTTTAACATTTCTTCTTAACACTTCATAGAACTAGTAATAATGCCAACAGTTTATATTAAAATTCAATATTATCCCCCTGGAACTATGGCAGAACAATCCTGCTAACACAACTGCTGCTCACCCCGAAGACAATGACGTTTATTAGGTGAAAATATTTGCAAATTTTTACCACAACACGTATTAAAATTTACAATTAACATAAAATATTAGAGTGCGAAGGGTCATAGTTTCTAATTTTCACAGTAACACCTATGTAGAAGAATGAAGACAGTGGAGTTCAGGTAATATGAACAGCGTGACACGTGTTGTGAATAGCACTTAATCGCAAGCAAATATATTAAGGAACTCGAGTGGACAGACAGACAGATACGCAACAACATTAAAACATCATAGTAACATATTTCCGTAATTAATTATAAAAAGTGGACTAAAATGGGGCATTAAATTCGAGTCACACAACTTTCATATCTCGAACTAATTTACATAACTGGACTCAACTTTCAGATTTTAAATTGGAGAACTTTTTTATTTTAAGATGTAGCCTATCAAAATCAGTAAAACAAAATTATGAAATGGGCGCTGCTGTATAAATTTGCAGTACTCTAAGGCCGAATTTTGCGCGTTTAACTTCGACACGTGTTCCGGCACTCCGATGACAGTACAGCACTGTCACAATCCGTGTGATGACCACAAATGTACAATGTCAAATTAAACATCTTGGCTCTTCGGATGGGTAATATACACCGAAATGAAGTGATGCAACGCGATCAGCTACGAGGCATGATCGTGTACCCATGCTCTGATTATTACATTGCAGTCTTCAGTAAATTTATAGAACTTGTTTTTATCCCTGACTTTTATGTGAGGTAATAAACGCTTTGTGGGTAATGAACTCCCTGCACAATACATGCCAAACACTGGAAACAATAATTTTTCCAAGTGTACTTTTGCTTCAGAAATATAAATTATGAAACGGTCTTTAAAGTAGCAGTAGCCGGAACGATCCACTGAAGATCGTGATCAAGGAGATCGTGTTGATTCAGAGATAGAAGCAGTATGAATGCCGCCTCCGAGATTTCACACTGTGGTGATTTACTGCAAGAGAGAAGGCAAGTTCACACCCTAAACTTCCATTCACTGTGGCGTCTCCTATGATGATAATCAGCAACATCTCAGTGCAGCTGTTACCTTATTTAACCAAGTCACTCAACTTCACAGCTTATGTAGTACTGAGTTGGGGGACGATAATTCATTTAAAAAAGTTCGATTCCCGTTCGTGCAAAGAAATTAAATTCGGATGAAAAAACTTCGTTACCTAACTACCTACCAAGACTGTCTAGCATCCACGCAGAACGACGATCTCACTCAGACCGCGGCGCAAGCCTGAAATCACGCTTTGCCTTACCGGCTTGTGTACGTCTTCAGAGTGATGTGATTGGGTAAACCCGCGGAATGAATGTCAGAATCATGTAGCACATTCCAATACGTAGATGGAAACAGAAAGGCTTTTAAAAAATCGGTATGGGTTTCGCGTAACTAGCCGACCCAGGCTTCCATGACATAACGTACCGTTACAATAACAAAGAAACTGGACTCAGATAATAAAGCTTTTGCTTTGTACATGGGAGGCATGCCTCATTCCAAACTTTGCTGGGATACAGACTCTCCGTGGAAATAGTTGAAGAATAAAAGACCAACATTATGTCACTTGCTATTTTATTTCACTTCTTATGTACTCAACATGTTTCGGACATTAATATATCTATCATCAGGAGCTTGCGACTGTGCTGTTGAATTGCCACATCCGTCGTTTTGTTCGCGGTTCGTTGTGGGTTGAAGATTTGGTACGGCTGGGTTTGAGTGGTGTCCGTGTTGCAGGCTGAAGCGGACACCACTCCAAACCAGCCGCACCACCCACAACGAACCGCGAAAAAAACGACGGATATGCTAATTCAACAGCACAGTCGCAAGCTCCTGATGATAGATATATTAATGTCCGAAACATGTTGAGTACATAAGAAGTGAAATAAAATAGCAAGTGACATCAAGCTGGGCTTTTATTCTTCAACTATCACAATGTTGCACGGTCCAATAAACATAAGATTCTCCTTAGAAAGTTTCCTGTGGTCTTAATCAAATTCATAAAACTTTTTGTCGAGATGGTACTTTTAAAAGGGCATGACCGCTTTTTGCATTTCTTTCATTTCTACATTCATTAAGCGTCCCAGCACTCGATGATATACGTGTAGCCTGAGCTACTGTCAACATTGTTAAACATAACATAACACACTAAGCAAGTAATATAAAACCCTTACACAATCTCAGAACAGCACTTCATACGTGTCCATTACAAACCGTCTAAGAACCAATCTGCTTTCCAACTGCATTCGAATAGCTCACATGACCACTATATGTGGCTTCCGAATGAGGGAGCTACTTTTTCTACTGCAACACCTGAGCAGCGGAGTTTTGTAAGCGGGAACCTTTAACCTCTGCAATGTATCAACTTTTGCTTTCTTTTACCTTGACAATAAATATGAATGGATCTATCATTGAAATAAGCGATGGAATAAACGTATATGGATTTCCATTAGCGCAAATAAAATTCTATTAGAAAAATCTGGGGCTATAATTGTACTAATCTCTTTCTCTTCATAACCAAGACTTAAGGCTCTTCGTGAACAGAAGGCATGTGTTTTATCAAGTCGACCGCGTGTCTTGCAACCTGTGTTCTTATTAATATTCATGAATAGTAATTGGCGGAACGGGGTGCCCGAGAGAATATGACTCCTACTCCATATTTCTGCTCCTGATGAAAAATTGAACGTGACTGAGGGATATGAAAGTGGACTGCTCGTCCTTGAACAGTGTGAGCAATAGCACTTGCTTAAACGTCAGATTATTCAGATCGGATTACTAACACCAAACACTGTATCACACACAGCTTTACGTCTTTACTATCAAAAGACACTTTGCCAAACGCTGCTTCACTTAATTACTAAAAACACACTGTGCCAAATTACTAAAAACACACTGTGCCACACACAGATCCACGGCTTTACGATCACACGATACGGTGCCACACACACACACAC
>Ga0123352_10009497_pt1 | contig 15213 bp, 12 predicted proteins | sample TergutLab28metaG_FD_89700 | JGI IMG/M metagenome (GOLD analysis project Ga0123352, IMG submission 89700) | Labiotermes labralis P1 segment gut microbial communities from Petit-Saut dam, French Guiana - Lab288 P1 | ecosystem: Host-associated > Arthropoda: Insects > Digestive system > Gut ... | reverse complement strand
TTGAAGTAATACATGTTCTGAGTATGTGTCTGTAGCCTTAGGTATCCAGCACACAATGCGCATGCGTCATATTTTCGTCTGTGACCTGTTCGGCTGTACCAGATTTTTCCGCATTATCTCATAAACGGCACGTTTTTCGGGGGGGGGGGAAGTTATTGAAAATGAAATGCGTGTTTCAATTTTCTCTACAGCTTTTGTCTAAAACATTTTTCATTCAAAGAAGAACTGAGCGGCATACGGTCATTAATGTACACTGGTCTTCATGTAGAGTACCTGTTACACTTGTCAGATTTAGATGAAAATTTAATTCTCTCGACACATTTTCGAAATAGCGGGATTGCGCAGTCGGTATAGCGACTCGCTACAGTTTGGACAGTGCGGGGATCGAATCCCGGTGGAGGTAAGATTTTCCGCACCCGTCCAGACCGGCCCTGGGGCCCACCCAGCCTCCTATACAATGGGTACTGGGTTTTTTTCGGGGGTAAAGAGGCCGGGGCTTGCCCTTGACCACCCGCCCCATCTAGCGCCGAGGTTAAAGAAGAGTAGAGCTATAGCTCTACTCCACCTCTGGGCGTTTGTGGCCTGTTCTAGGATGAACTTTACCTTTACCTTTACTAAAATTTTCAAATTTCAAGTTCCATATTGAGAACCAACAAATTTTAGGCGCGACCGTACAGAATTTAGTACCCGGGCTACCTGGCGACTGGGATTTATGCACCGCTGTTTTGCACATAGTAACTGTGGTGCTGAGAGTGGTTGAAATTATCGGTGCTTGTGTAATAAAACCGCTACACAGAGTTTGTACATTTACTTCCCGTGCATGACTTCATGGCATGAAGAGAGGCAGCTTTACGTTTTAGCTGTGTCAGAATTCTTTAGAACTGAATTATTCGTACGAATCATTCATTTCTTTAAACAACAGGATTTGGTGTCACAAAACCTTGTTATTATTTAGGATACGTTTATAGTGCCGCGGGGAAGTAAAAGCCTATTTTAAATACCAAATACACGTATTTGCTTCATGCATTAAACCATGCTAGTACAGTATATTGCCATACGGAAGCATATTTAAACAATACGGATTTCATATACACGAGTGTAAGTGACAAATGCAGGCGAAAATTTTGATGCGTCAAAATTAATCAATAGCTTGCACGAAAGATTTCACATTTTCACGGTTTGAAATTCTACTCATTGCATTTTGGGATATGACGTCGTGTATGTTGTTAAACGCATACTCCTCTGCGCCGAGATCAGAGACTGCAGATTCCTTCGAATTGCCTGACTGTGAGCGAGGTACAGAACAAAGTGAGATACCTGGCCCTCCAGGTTGGGGGTTGAACGTAGAGGTGTATCCTCACCTTTGAATATCAACTGTCTCGAATCTACGGCAACGGGGAGGCCATGACCTGAAAGCGGGCCGAAACGCCATGTAAGAAGAAGAAGAAGGACAAGAAGAAGAATAAGAAGGAGAAGGGGGAGAAGGACAAGAAGAAGAAGAAGAAGAAGAAGAAGGAAAAAAAGGAGAAGAAGGAGAAGTAGAAGAAGAAGAAGACGAAGAAGACGAAGAAGGAGAAGGAGAAAAAGGAGAAGAACAAGAAGGAAAAGGAGGAGGAGGAGAAGAAGAAGAAGAAGAAGAAAAAGAAAAAGAAAAAGAAGGAGGAGGAGAAGAAGAAGAAGAAGAAGAAGATGATGATGATGATGAAGGAGGAGTAAGAGGAGGAGGAGAAGAAGAAGAAAGAAAGAAAAAGAACAAGAAGAAAGAATATGATGATGATGATGATGGTGGTGGTGATGATGATGATGATGATGATGATGATTCGTTCAGAACACGAGTACTCTTGTATTACAGTGCAATAAATTTGTCCGTTTTTGTACTGTACATGAGTGTTAAATTGGTATCCCACACTGAGGAAGAAACGTGGCTGAAGGTGTTTGAAAACAGGGTGCAGAGGACGGTACTTGGACCTAGCGGACTAGAGAAGACTGCATAATGAGGAGCTTCATGATCTGTACTCCTCACCAAATATTGTACGAGTGATCAAATCAAGATGAATGAGATGGGCGGGCATGTAGCGCGTATGGGGCAGAGGAGAGGTGCATACAGAATTTTGGTGGTTAAGCCTGAGGGAGAGAGACCACTTGGAATGTTTAGACGTAGATAAGAGGATAACATTAAAACAGATGTTCCACACACATATGATGAGGGCTTGGACTGGACTGATCTTGCTAAGAATAGGAATGGATGGGCTGTTATGAGCACGGCCATGAACCTTCTATTTCCATAAAACAGGGGGAATTCCTTAAATGGCTGGGGATCTGTTAGGTTCTCAAGTAGGACTCTGCTCCATGGAGCTAGTTAGTACCAAATTGCAAGACCGTAATTTGAGGCCGGGTCCAAATTCCCCACGAGAATTAGTTTTTATGCAAACTAAGAAGAATGTGCCCTGTGATTTGTGTGTTTCAATTCGCACGTCAGTGAACGCTGTCGCCTGCATGCTTTATCTTGAGATGTTCACGAAAATTCTTGAATCTGGAGGCTTACAGTAAATCCAGTTCGTATATTAAGGGGCGGAGTGAAGTGAAGTGGAAATAAATTCCATTACAAAAGCACGTCTTCGGCGACATTATACCGGTGGTCACCCAGTACTCAATTCGTGCCGCGCTGTCCGACCGCAGACCCTGTGCGCTGGCTGTCGGAGCTTTAAGCTGCTTTGTCTGACGGCAAGACGCGGCGGACTGAATCCACATCTTTCATCAGGTTCAAACAGAATCGCCTGGAGCTTGCTCGTAAATGACGGCATGATGTTAGAGCGGAGTAAAGATGAAATCACAAAACTTGCTGTGTTCTATCGTGCACCTGGAAGCTTACGTCGCCTTATAGGGAAGTGGTAGAGCCTCACCACGTGACAGTAAGGCTCCGTTGTATAAAAACGCCTATCTTTTGTTTTCGAGGAGTCATGGTTTCGGAATTTTGACGTTGCAGCACGCAACAAAACGTAGGTGATAAAAGGATGTGTAATTGAATTCTCGTTGTCAATTTTCGAACGCGCGTGAATATGTCATGATGAAAGAAGGAAAGGTAAATGTTTTTCGGTGACATTGGGCTTTAATGTGGTGCATTTTGTGGTTCTAAAGGATTTACCTTTGCGACTTAAAACTTAAGGGACTGTGGGTTTAAATTTGCTTCATTTTGCGAACAACATCAGATGTTATTATGGCGATCATGTTAGATAATATGAGATGGCCTGGGCATGTAGCACGCACGGGAGGGTTGAGAAATGCAAAAGAAAGTTACGGTGTGAGATCACTTGAAAGACATAGGAGGATGGGGTAGAATAATATTAAATAGGATCTTCACAAAAAAAAACAGTGTGATGTGTTCTGGTTTCGTCTGGCCGGGGTTAAGATCCGGCGAAGTGTCTTGCGAAAAGAGTGACGGAACAAAATAAAGTATCAAACACAGCATTAATATATGCGTTTGCTGAATGAGGTCATTAACATGTCCCAAACATGTTTCACCCATCACGCGACCATCCTTATTAGCAGGGAAAAATTTTATCAGCGTGAGTTGTGTGACTTCGTAAGATAAAATGTATTATGGAAATACAGTTAAATTTCACGACTTGTATGCATGTGACTGTCTACAGGCTGGACGTTCAGGGGATCGAATCCCAGTGGAGGCGAGATTTTCCGCACCCTCCAAGACCGTCCCTGAGGCCCACCCATTCTCCTATATGATGGGTACCAGCTGTTTTTTCCCGGGGAAAAAGCGGCCGGGGAGTGGCGTTGACCACGCACCCCCGTCATGCGCCGAGGTTAAAGAAAGAGTGATGCTATACGTCTACTCCTACTGGCCTGTTCTAGGGTGAACTTTTCACCTTTTACCTTTAACTTTTTTTTATGTATGCAGTTGGCACTGAAATGTCATTCCTGTACACAGTTGAAAGTCTGTTGCATCGAAGCTGCGGGTCAGTCCATTCGGCCATCTGTTCACACCAACATCTGTTTAATTTTTAGATGAGTTCTGCTGACTATAGAATGTAATACAGAAAGCACGAGTAAATATTCATAATTTGGCATATCAGCTTCTTTGGGGTTTTTTTAGCTCTTGTCTGGCAGTGGTCACTTATAAGCAGATCAGGAGGTGAAGAAGTTGCGTACTGAAGATGCATACTGACGTACAGTAACGTACTGAAGGTGAAGACTAACGAAATTTCAGGTTCCACAACGGAAGTAGAATTTCTTGTCTACGTGAAGGACTGTTCACTTCTCGCGAGGGACAGATCTCTACCCTTCACGAACACAAAGCCTTATATTGAACTATATAATTCCTGTATAAATAAAATGTTTGGGGCGTCGAATATAAATTAATGTGGTATGATACTGTGAGAAAGAGAAATGTGGTAAGCATATAATATTGTGAGACATACGGCTAATTCTGTGCAAAATTGTTGACACGAAGTTTCTTTTGTATAAAATGATATATACTGTAGACATAATTTCAATTTATACTTACACAAAACAGCTGTCCCGTTACTTGCCAGGCAGGCACAGAGGGGAGGCATAGGTATAGCTATACCTAACCTTGACCCCGGCGCTAGTAAGGGTGGGTGGTCAGCGCCACGCCCCGGCCTTCCTGCCGTCGGGGAAGAGACTGGATACTCATTGTACTGTACAAGAGGCTTGCTAGGCCGCGGGGTCGCTCTGGATGGTCGCGGAAAATATCGCCGCACGGGGGCTCGAATCCCGGACCCTCCAGTCCATAGCGAGTCACTATACCGTCTGCGTCATCCCGCCTTCATAAAAACCAATAGTCATCATCATCATCATCATCATCATATATTTTCTACGGAGTTGCGCCACTTGTTGACCCGTTCTGGGCTCACGAATCCAGAAGTCTCTTCAGAGGTCTACCATGATTCCTTCTGCCAATTGGGGAGTAGTATTTCATTACCCTGGGTAATCTATTTCGAGGCATCCTATTTACATGTTGTATCCAGCTTCTGTTGTATTCCAGTAATTTGTCCAAAATTGGTGTTACTTTTAACTCCTTTGCAATTTGTGCATTTGTTTTGTAATCTGTCCCAAGTGTGTCCTGCTGTTCTTCTCATGTATTTCACTGGCAAGACTCACGGAAAGAAGCCAGCACTGTAATAAAAATAACTAAAACATAAGCAATAATTTCTATTATTCTTTTCGTCCTAGTTTCATTAAGAGCATTTCTTCACTGTCGTTTGTCAGTTTCTGTTGACAGAACGGCACAGATCTTGTGGATAAACAAAGGAAAGGCAAAAGGAACTTTCTTTTTTACCGAGGCTCTGTAACCACGAAGGAAATTTTGTCATAGCAAATTTTATTGAACTGGGAGCAAATGCGCAGGTCAGATGCTAGACCCCCCCCGTGCAGCACACCTACCCTGCGCGCGCAGTAACTTAATATCTTTACTTCCATTTGTTCAGTGATCTGCCTCAGGTACTTCAACATCTTGCCCAGAGCCCGGCAAACTTCCACTGGATGGCAGACTGAAATGGCGATTAAGAGCGCCCACAGAACCTGTTTCTGTCTCAGTCGTGCGCCTTCCTGTTTCCAATCCGTCTTTAACTTCCCCTTAATTCCTCCCTTCTTTCATTCTCTCGTTTTCATCTTCATTGCTTCCAGCTTTGTTTCTTCGTGCCACTTGCTCATTCGTGCGTGTTCTTCTCCCTTGCATTCCTTCACCTCGTGCCATGTCACTTCCTGTCTTATTCCTTTCCATCACGTACTTATTCGTTCCTGCGTTGTTTCATCTTAATTTCCCACTTCTTCTTGCCTCATTCCTTTTCCACTCTGTCACGTCATCACCCATTTCTCTTTGTCTTTTTCTTGCAGTGATTTAATTTCTTGCCTTCCGTCGCTGAACAATCCAGCGGCCAATCATTGAGAATATCCAGTGACGAGAGCCGGAATTTTCATTTCTTCTGTAACCTAACGCACGTCTATGCCAACAGTATGTTCGAGACTTCCAACTTATTCTGAAAGTGTCATAAAATCGTGTCGTACTTCGGTAGGTTTGTGTATCCCTGATGCTGCACCCCTGTGCTCACTTTATGCCTAATTCCGAGAGAGCGGGCTCCACCCCCGACCCGCTGCCGCGTGCCTGTGTAGTCGAGCTCTGCACCTGCCGGTCCTGCCATCAGCTCCGTGCAACAGCGTCTCATGTCGTCATGTGGTCACAAAAACATAATTGGATTACCTTACTCATTTGTTTCGTTGGTCTCAAGCCTCTCCTTTGCTGTACTAATGGAGATATTGTTTAATGGCGAGGTGGTAATGAACCTCGCATTGTGAACTTCAAAATAAATGTATGTATCATACATCACGCGTGTCTTTTCAAATAATACCCAGAGGAAGAGTGCGTGGAGCCGTGCCTTCACTATCCCATACGTCTTAATCGCCTGCACTTAATTAGACAGACACTCACTCGCGTTTCATGTATTCATGTTTTGCCTCTTTTAGTTACTTTCTTCCTTATTACTTTGATTTTCTTCTGGTTTTGCTTGTTTCTTGTTTCATTTGTGTCAGGTTGGTAACACATGTCAGTCTTTCGTATATTGTGTGCAGACATATTTAACCGCTTATCAGGCAGTTTACTGCAAGGACATTCATTCACTACATGGGATGAAGTGCATGGTGTGGATTAGCTAAACAAGAAATACTGAGCAGTTGATTGAACCCGAAGATCCATTATAGGTTTCACAGAAGCCCGCAACATGACTTATTCTTAATCCAACAACCAATTCCAACATACTCCAAGGTCTCCCGAGTAGTCCCTTCCCGCCAGTTTTCCAGCCACAAACATGTATGCGTTTCTCTCCTCCCCCATGCGTTCTACATCCCCCACCTATCATTCTCTCACTATTTGACGATAATTGCATATTGTGAAGCTTGTCGTTTTGGAGCTTGGAGCTGGAGTAGCGTAGTTGGTGCAGCGTTCGTACCCTGATGGGGGCAAAAGGCAGTGTTGAAGGTTCATTTCCTGTACATGAAAGGTAGTTACGGATATTTAGAATAGTTCAGCCTGTATGAAGTGTTTATAGTCTTCGAAATTAAGATTGCGGTCTTCAAGGGTGTGACACCGTGTGTTGTTTAGTAGACAGGAAAAACTTACTGCTTACTTCCACAGGTTAGAAAATCCTTCCTCAATTTTTTACTTTGCAGTACACTTAGCCCTGTGCCGTATGTTTCTATAATGCCCACCAGTCGCCTAGCCATTCTCTTGGTATCAGCCAGAGCGGGGTGGAGGCGAACACACGGTACGAATAGAGGGGGAAGCCACGAGCGCCATTGTCCCCACTTTCCAGCGAACTCCTTTCCTTCGTCACACGATAGCGCCTTTTATTAAAAGATTTTAAAAAAAGCAGAAGTATGGGCATATGACTATATTAACGGGGTAAAGTTAAAATTGTCCCTATACAGGGCACGAGGGCATGTGTGGGAGTGAGAGCATACCTCCACTCATTCCTAACCTCGTCACTGTATGTACCACAGTAACAGGGATGTTACATTTTTGCACTGTACTGTGCTGAGCCAATCTGTGATGTCTGGCTCTGAAGAAAAAATCCGCAAGTCAGCGTTGTTACTGACTGAAGTGGATGGAACTTGAATCATTATCATGTGACCAAGTTACGGGCCGCACTGTCTTTTTTGAGGGGTGTTTGCATAGCAGCGAAAAGCGCCTACTAGTTTTGTCTTGCCCGTCCTTCCGTCTGTCCCTCTATCTGTCTGTCTGTCTAGTCTACATGTATCAGCTCGGCTTCCACTGGACAGATTATCGTTAAATGTAACACTGGAGACTTTGGAAAAAAATCTGTCAAGGAAAACCAAATTTCGTTAATATTCGGTAAAAAAAATACCAACAGTTACGTGAAGATCTAGGCGCATTTGTTACTGACAGTGACACATTTAGCTCCACAGTACAGAGAACAACAGTAGTAAAGAGATCGCACTGATAGGCACGTTCTTATGAGCAGCAGAAAAGCGAGCTGCTAGCGTTGTCATATCCGTCCGCCCTTTGGCATTTAGCTCTTCGTTTCCAGCTGAACAGATTTTAGTCAAGTTTGATTTTGAATATTTTTTTTTTATTAAAATCCGTCAAGGAAGTCCACGTTTGGTTCAAATCGGGGAAAAAAATATCGGCCACTTTACATTAAAACCTAAGTATTAATAACCGATTCGCAAAGTAGAACCAATAAGATGCGACGTTTCTAAATTTATTTATTTCTGTAAGACGCTCTACATGTTTCAGACGGGTTTTCCGTCCATCATCAGGAGCTCAAAACTGCACATACAGCGTCAGATATTTGTCAGACCAAAACTGCTACCTGCTGCTAGCCTGCCAGGCTAGCAGCAGGTAGCAGTTTTGAGCTCCTGACGATGGACGGAAAAACTGTCTGAAACATCTAGAGCGTTTTACAGAAATAAATAAAATGAGAAACGTCGCATTTTGTTGGTTGTACTGTGCGAATGGATTAGCGATGCACGGACCTATGAATGTTAAATTTGTTAGTAATCATATTGTTACCGGCGACTTTAATCGCCATACAACGCCGCTGACACAGACATGCAACGCAACAATGTGAAAGAACGCATTGTTTTATATTGTTACGATCATGTAACAACAACACGCGCAGAATGCATTGTTTCGCTTCCATGTTAACAGTGGTTACACGCGCGCGCGCGCATGAATGTTGCGTTACACGTCAACTGCATCATAACTTGTTTGCCTTCACAGCTGCGCCTCGCTCCTCGTGATATCACGGCACGTCCCTACGTTGTTGTTGTTATGACTGGTCCTTCGGTATTTTTTCTGGTTTTTCCAAGCACGCGTTTCAGTTCAGTCTCGGATTTAAATCTCGCAATCAATCACTCTGACGTCACAGTGTTTAAGCAGGGCCTGCGCATCAATCACGACAACGACGGTCTGACAGCTGTTCACTCAGTAATTGTCAATGTCTGGAAAAAGTAATTAATGAGCTCATAAATGTGTTATCATTGCCTATCAGGGGACCTTGGAATGATGATGATAACAATCATCGTCGATGTACTCGACACTCACAATTGGATTTGGTTTTAGATTATCTGTAGTATTTTGTGTAATATTGAAAACACGCGCTTGTAAAATGTGACGCCGTGTAGTTTGGTAGGTAAGTAACTGTTTTCTCTATCTCCTGCAGTAGGTTCCCCCGAAACGTCAGTATATACTTACCAAAGCACGTTGTGTCGCGTCTCATAAGATCGTTAGCGTAAGAGGGGCAATCGGCGCCGTCGGAATCTCATATCGTCGTGGTGTGTTTTTTGTTGTTTGTATGTAAATTCAACGCCATTTTTTCACAGCAGTTTTATTTGTTAATTAACGTCTTGACATGTTCCGGCCATTACTGTTGGCCATCTTTATGGAGCGCTCTTTAGCATGTGCAGCTTGTGTTGCAACTCATATGTCGCAGCATTAACTAACAAATAAAAGCGTCCTGCAACCAGTTGGCGATGAATTTACACGTGTAATATATTCTGACGTTTCGCTGACCGTGCAGTGCATCTCAGTATATTTATCTCAGCATTTAACCAACTCGATGCACAAAATTTTTGTCTCACAATAAGTTTTATTTCATGCCTCTACATGTTTCGAGCACATGTGCTAATCGTCAGGAGGTCAAAATTCCATTACGCAGCCTCTGGTATCATCACACCTATAGGTGTAATATAGTTGAACCGGAACTGCACAACATTAAATTTGTTGCTGTTGTTTCTAAGATTGTCCATAAGCTTATTTATTACGCCATGAATGTGTGAATAGTGGAGGTAAAGAAGCAAGCGTGGTAGATGTTGGCTAATAAGGTATTATTTCAGTTCTCCATTAAAGAGGTTTTGATTGATCAGGTGCAATTAACAGGTGGTTACTTTACCTGTCTGTTTTTCTTTTTGTTTAACCGTCCGTATGCCTAAGCTACGTACATTAATTTTCTAAGAAGTGTTTTGAACCGTTTGTACATAGAATGGGAGATCCAACTGGGATATAGACAGTAAATATCTACTGGATTTCAATGTGTTTGTAATGACAAGATTTTAATTCGAACGCATGCCTTCTTCTTCTCTTAATTGCCTTTGTACAGGTATCAAGATATCTGATAACACTTCGTAACCAGTACACACAATTGCTACTCTTACTGTCCGATACTGCCTTGTATATCTAGCCAACTCCTCGCCCGCCACCTTACTGCGACTGTTCCTTAAGACACGGAAACATTAATATTCCGAATAATTGCGTCTTTCGAGTTATGGGCCACTTTGACTCTAAGCACAGCAATAGCTGGAGGCTGTGCTCCCTCCTCCCCCGCCAGAGTGAGTGTGTGTAAATCACGCGCCCAGTGAGGGGCAGTGGCAGGTAGAACCGTGCACCTGCGCTGAGTCTTCCAATACAGACACCGTTCACACCAGAGCGGCTGTGCTGCCGCTCCGTTAATGTCATGGCCACTACTAAGTGACGGTTACAGCGTGTGGGCATATCGCGGTAACATAAACTGCAGTAACATTTCAGTGTCGTATAAGAGACCGCATGCTTATGTTTGTGTTCCTGTTTCAAACGTCTAAGATGGTTGGTGTGTTATCACAGAGGTTGGTACAGTACAATACGAGCACCATAGAGCAGGGTGGCCACAGAGCAGCTCGCGCAAGTTTCTTGCAAAGAAATAATACTGTAAAGTAAAGTTCACCATGGAACAGGCCATGAAAGCCCAAAGGGGGAGTAGATGTGTAGCTCTGCTCTTTCTTTAACTTCGGCGCTAGATGGGGGTGGATGGTCAACGCCCACACCCCGCCGCTTTACCCCCGGGACAGACCCGATACCCATTGTATAGGAGGCTGGGTGGGCCCCAGGGCTGGTCTGGAGTGGTGCGGAGAATCTCGCCCCCCCAGCGGGATTCGATCCCCGGGCCGTCCAGCTCGTAGCGAGTCGCTATACCGACTGAGCTATCCCGGCCCACGAAATAATAATGTATTTTTTTTTATGGCGCAACAGCCCCTAGTGGGCCATTTTTTATGCTTCACGATCACACTCAGACATACCACACTCGGGATGATTCCTCTGGACGAGTGATCAGCCTGGCGCAGAAACCTTTACCTGACATCACACAACACTCACAAGAGATAGACATACATGCACCCGGTAGGATTCGAACCTGCAATCTCAGCCAGCGAGAGGCTGAGATTGCGGGTTACGAGATTACGAAAGTAATTCAGTATATTTTAGCTGGCGCTTAAAGGTCTCGGAGTGAGCTCCCTTAGGACGGTGCTATAGCACCGAAACATGTAGCAGTGCTAATAAACTTTGCGATTACATGTGTTATGTGTGTATTTGGTTGGGTTAATAAAAGAAACTAAGTCAGATTAAACACGCACGGAATGAACGACTGTAAAATATTGAGTTTACATGCGTGAGGCTGACCGTGAAGTAGGGCTAAACGCATTTTCGAAAGAAATAAGGCCTGAAACTATCAAACTAAACTGCTGTAGTTGGATTGACAGAAATAAGTAGATATCAAAGAGGCAACCCCCGTTTTATTTTAGTCGTCCTTGACTCCTGCTTAAGTTTCCTCCCAATTTGCGGATCCCGGATTTCGTCTAGCTGGCCACCCCTTGCCGTAGTGGGAAAATCATACAATACATTTAACTGTGCAGGTGAGCCGGAATAGCTCAGTCGGTATAGCGATTCGCTACGGGCTGGACGGTCCGGAGATCGAATCACTTTGGGGGCGAGATTTTCCGCACCCGTCTAGACCGGCCCTGGGGCCCACCCAGCCTACTGTGCAGGAGGTACCGGGTCTCTTTCTCGGCGGTAAAGCGGCCGGGCTGTAGCGTTGACCACCTACCCTCCATCTAGAGCGCCGAAATTAAAGAAAATGTACAGCTACGTCTCTGCTCCCCCTTTGGGTTTTCGTGGCCTGTTCTAGGGGTGAACTTTACCTTTTTAACAAATGGATTAGAGTTCGTGAGAAGCTGACAGTGTCTCAGCTTGTGAAAAAATTGTGTGCCATTTATGGCACCTACCGGGCTTACTTGAATCCGCTCCACGCTCTTACGTGTTATGTTAAGCCAACAAGGCATATACACAGCTTAAGTTAACCAGTTGTACAGGAGGCTGGGTGGGCCACAGGGCCGGTGTGGACGGGTGTGGAGAAGAAACTACATCTTGCCCTCACCGGGATAAGAACGCCGAACCGTCCGGCCTGTAGCGAGTCGCTCTACCGGCCGGGACCTTCCTTAACTTAAATTATAGAGATTTTAAAGAGCAAGGAAGGGACGTGTACTGCAGAAAACACGGTGTCACCAGTTACGTGCATTGGAAATGTCTTTTGAGACTGCAGCAGCGCAGTGTCAAAACGCTTGCAGGTCGCTCTAGTGTGGACGTGGCCCGCTATCCTACATAGCACAAGAAGGAGAACGGAATAGCTTTTTAGGATCAGTGCTCGCCCAAATCAAGACCGTTAAAAAGAATGAGATAAAATGAGATGGGATAAAAAAAAAGGGAGATTTCGCCTTTCCATCATTTTCAATACCTGGACGGATGGCAAGTTTCTTTGTCTTCCTCTGGACGTTTTTCATTCGGCAGTTTGTGAGAGAGAAAGACAGTACGTTGTTATTCCAATGATATTTAGCATGACCGTCCCAGAGCGTTAGGTACGAAGGGCAGTAGGTCCTGTAATTGGCTGTAATTCTATTCCAGCGCATACGTAGAGACGAATTAGATGCCGAATCACTAGACATAAGCCCTAACGACTTAGGTACTGTACAAGGTCACTGTGACGTTACACACAGGACGCATAAAATTCAGCATTTCCCTTCACTCAGTAGTGTGTATAGTGCGCCAGTTTGAGTGTTTAATATCGTGTTGTCACTTAACACTATATTGACACGGTAAAGTTTTCCGGTATATGAGTACCAGGCCCAGGAAACTTAGCGGAGGAATACTCCACGCATTTTTAACCTCGGTACAACGTAGAGGTGAATAATCAGTTTCAAATATCCGTCGTTTTAACCTGTGGGAGAGGTCTCCGGTACCGATTGGCTGGGAGGCTGGGTAGGCGTCAAGGCTGTTATGGTCGATGCAGAGAAGAATATCCTCTCCCCCAGTCTGGAATCAAACCCCGACTGTCCGGTCATTTGTCCCGTGGTCTGTTAAATGCGCGGAGGGTGGGGATGTTTAACCGCTGGAATTCTTGCTCCAAAAGCGACCTCACTCAGACCCACTCCCTAGGCGTGAATTAACTTCTTACGCACACAGTTGTGCCCAATTGCGTTCCCACGGGCCGCTGATATGGATCGTGATGTTCGGACTTTTTTTTTTCTCCGTGACATGAACAGCGTTTAGGATTCGGCGCTAATGAACCTCGCATCTGATAGAGATATTAACTGCAGTCCTTACATCCAGACCACTTTCTGCTGCACTGTTCTCGTCTGAGCGTCTTTCTTTCTTTCTTTCTTTTTTGCTGTCTGTGTACCGACACTGACAGTTCCTTCTTTCTTTGTTAGTCTGACCTCTGTCTACATGCTCATTATTGGTGTAGAGGGTCATTGTTGTGCCTGATCGCACTCAATGACACACACTCGGTAGTACTCCTCTGGGCGAGGGATAGGCTAGTCGCAGAGGCCTCACAACAAACAAAATTCACAATAGACAGACATCCATGCCGCCGGCGGGATTCCAACCCGCAATCCCAGCAAGTGAGCGGCCGCTGGGATCTGTCAGTTCCTCGGCCTAAAAATTACGTAGAATTTTGGGGGGGTTCCTGAACGATGAAGTGTAAAGGCTTCACCCTGGAGGGACTGAGGTGAACGACGATCCTCAATCAGACTAGCGGATAACCCTACCAAGATTCGAAACAGGCATTTTCAGGGGTAAACAGATTTTCCAAAAACGCAGGAGCGATGTCAAAATTCTAGGATCCAAAAGGGTGACATGACGTTCCACGCTGTGGTCCCACACGTGCTAGGAGCCACGGTAAAAAATTTAGTCGCCTCTTCGACCTGGCTCTCGGGATTTGTTCATGCCTTCGCATCTTTGGAACAAAAGTCCGAAGCCTTACCAGTGCACATCAACGTGTTCGGTCGTCCCATCTTGATTACACTTGAAGCTACTATAAAGATGTGCAGTAAGTGGAGGCGTGGCTCCTCGCATTCTTAACCTCAGAAGTAGATGGACATGAGTGGTCATCTTCAGTCCCTAGCAGTTTCATCCTCAGAACGCATTAAGAAGAAGGCTGGTGGGCTTTAGATCTTGTCTTGACGCGGTGAACAAAGGAAGAACTCTTTTCCCCAAACGGGAATCGAAATCCGATTCGTCAGTGTTCCCCCAAATTTCTTTCACTATGAATTCTACAAGCACAACGGGGATGCCGCCACTCGAAATGACAGTGAAACGTTCCGTGATTGTAAAGTGGGTCAAACTGGCTCAAGATCGTCGTTAATTGACTTAAGCCATTTGGCTGCTACTCTGGCTTTTCCTACTCTGAACTTCCCTGATTGGTGGCCAACAGGAGGCCGTTACTTTATCAGTCCGTCTCTGGGTAAATGACCAACTTCATGCACAGTTACGTTACATAATACGTTTATTATTATAATCCTCTACATGTTTCGAGCAACTCTGTGCTCATCATCAGGAGGTCGAATTGTATTAATACAGCATCTGGTATAGTGTTCTGTGTAAGTGACCGTCCGGTGTGCAGGTTGCAGTTCCTTCTCAACCTGCACACCGGGCGGTCACTTACAGAGAATACTAACTATACCAGCAGTGGCAGGGGGGGTTGGGGTGTTCAAACACGCCCCCCCCCCCGAAATTCCGAAGGCCCTTCAAAATCGTGCCAAACTCAACCCGATAACTCTTAAAAATTGCTGAATTTAGGACGCCAACACCCCCAAGATGTTCGGAAAAAAGGCAATGAAATTCTAAAACTACCTAGATTCGGAATTGTTTTACATTAGCAATGACAAATAAATTGGTTGTCATCATAAATAGTCTTAAAGTACCAAAAATGAAGAAAATTTTACTATATGAAATGAAATCTCTTGTACGAAATTACAGCTGCCTCCAGAACCCCTGACTAGGGGGCTACCGCCCACAGATCCCCGTTCTCTCTGTCCTCTGTCCTCAACTGAATTTGTTGAACCCCCCCCCCCCCC
>Ga0123352_10009496_pt1 | contig 15213 bp, 10 predicted proteins | sample TergutLab28metaG_FD_89700 | JGI IMG/M metagenome (GOLD analysis project Ga0123352, IMG submission 89700) | Labiotermes labralis P1 segment gut microbial communities from Petit-Saut dam, French Guiana - Lab288 P1 | ecosystem: Host-associated > Arthropoda: Insects > Digestive system > Gut ... | reverse complement strand
TAAAAAAAAAAAAAAAAAAAAAAAAAAGTATTACGTATTCTGAGTGTGTGTCTGTAGCCTGTGGTATTCTGCATGCAACGCGCATGCGCCACATTGTCATCTGTGGCCTGTCCGGCTCTAAAATATTTTTCCACATTAGCTCAAACAAGACACGATTTTCGGAAAATCGTTATTGAACATAAAATATGTTTTTTGATTTTCTCTATAACTTTCGTCCGAAACATTCCTCATTCTAAGAAGAAGTGAGCGGGATATGATCAAAAAAATGTATTTAGGTCTTCTTGTAAGGTACCCAATATTCTTGTCCTATTATAAGGAAACCTGAAATTTCTCAACAGATTTTCAAACAATACTCTAATACCAATTTCATGAAAATCAGTCCAGTGGGAGCCGAGTTGTTCTATGTGGACAGACAGACAGCCAATAGTCGATTTTCGCATTTTTGTGAACGCACCTACAAATCAGTACCCCAGCTCAAAACTGAAACCCCTTCTTCCCAACTGTCACTAAAAATTGTGCTGAGTTTTTTCGATTCTTGTTAATCTACACTGCACGTCACGTCCTGAATCTGGATGGCTCATTCACACCAAAACTGGTTATGGGAGTCTTCCACTATTTACTTTCTTTATGTCGTCCAATAAAGAGAAAGGCAAATATTTAACACAGTCATTACCTTAACCCTTTACCTGCTAACATGGAGAATATGGTGAGCTCCGAATAATGCTAGCAAAGGGCAGATGAGATTTAACTCGGCGTTTAAAGGGTTAATGTTATACAACTATTTCAATTTTGGATGCCTTTCCTGTCAAACAATCTCGTACCTTTACTTATAAACTCACGGCTCCACGCTCAACAAATTATACAGCCACACATAATATACAAGAGGGCCGACCACAAAGCGGCTCAGGCACGTCACTTGTGTTGCATGCGAAAGTTGCCTGTAAACGGTAACACGTAGGCAGCATGTATGCACAAAAGGTTGAGAGTGAAAGGAATTTTAAAAGACTTTCTAAAAACAAGACTCATGCCTGCAATTTAACGTGTTGTATTTGAACAGAAATATGCAATCAAATAAGATATATTTTACTTCATTTTATTTTGTTTTATTTTGTTAATGCGTGGCTCTTGTCTAAGTTGCCTCCTGATGATGCAGTTCCCAAAACTCATCCAGTTGTCCACCCCTGATATTTAAGTACATGAAACCTTCCATGCAGTAATGGCATCCATATGTGCTGTCTGCCCACAGACAGACTTCAAGTACAGGCTTTAAGCAGCATGATAAACTTAAAGATGAGACATTATATTTAGTTGCAGCCACAAAAACCTGTTCATATTACAGTCTTCAAATTCAGAAAATATTGACCAACATGCATTAAAAATTTAATTTGCATGACTGCCTTGCCACATCCATTGTCTTGAAACAATTAAGAAATGTGCAAACAAAAGTTCTCAAATTTTAAAACCCAGATAATGAAACACCCATACAAGCAGAATGATATCAACAAATTACATACAGAATGATTCTGAACAGGAGTAATACGACATGTGAAAAAAAAAACTTCATTACTCATTGGACAGGAGTTTCAGTGGTCCTTTGAGCCTGCCTATGGATGGTTTCAAGGACAGAAATCCCTAACCTAACCAGGTATTAATTCCCATTAGTCCTGTCCATAGTCAGTTCCTATACTGAAAGACCCATTCCAGTTTTTCTTCACTACTTTTGCTGATAAAGACCAAAGAGGAAAACACATATAGCAAGTAATTATGTGGACACACACATAGACCATTTAGTATGAACATTATATTATAAGAGACGGATAAAAATTTTTCTTTACAGTTAACTTCATGAATTTACATTGTGGTAAATAATGCTGCAGTAATCACTGCCTCTCAGAAACATCTGTCAATGGAGGTAATGATTAATGTAACTGCAAACATCAAGTGGAGCATGTCACTGATCAAAGGAGAGACTTTGATGGATTAAACAAGACAATAAATTGTTATAAAAAAAAGAGTGGCCATGTAACACAGATATTTCCAACAAAACAACTCCATAATGATTCAGCTTAAAACTCAATTATCACAGTTCTTCCACTTCTGTCTTCAACATGTGAACACTCTCTTTTGTTATATGTGCTAAGTGACATGTGGCATACAGATTTTAGTGAGTTGCAAAACAGAAGAATTACTGCTCACATGAAACTAATAAAGAGTTTTCTTTATTTATTCACATAAATCAAACACTGTATTCCATTTCCATATTTGAAGGAATCAAACGGTTTTTAAGCATTTTGCTTCCTCTCAGTTCTCTATCCCGTGACTAATGTAAACCCATCACGATGTAATATATGAATAATTTGTCACAAAATGGCAAAAACAAACTTGTGGAAAACATTAAAAATGAAATATTTCACAAAATTTATGTTAGAACTGTATTCAGATGTGTCATGAATGGCAAAAATTTGGGTCCATGTAAAGAGACACACTGTCATTATATGGACAGCCACAGTAATGACCTGAAAAGTTAAGCCACAACATCCATAATTATTCTCACAATACCCACGTATAACACTTGGAAGTGTCAATCTCTGTACTATGCCAGTAGTCTTTTGGAAGAAAACTGCCACTCTACAAGATGAATATTGCTTAGCTTTCTACATATGTTATTACAGATGTTCAAGTTTTAAAACCCCATTCAGTGCTGTTTTAATTAAATTAACACAGGAATTTCCAATTCCAAAAATTAATTTAAGTGACCCTTTCATAATATTAGCAGAACTACATTAAATTCTATACAGCATAAAAAAACAAACACAGAGATAGAAAAGACAAAAAGAATATGGTGGAAATGAGGTTATTAGGAAAGCATGACATGTTCTTTTACTTTACAATATTTCAACACTTACAGTCAACTATTTTATTTTTTACTTACTTACAGTCAGCATCTTCCATGTTCTGGCTGAGGCAACTTTTATGAACTCCTTTCCTCGAATTTCCTTAGTCAGCTTCCCGCACTTCCACTTGCGAGAATAAAAATCTGATATTATACCTAAGAAAAGAAAAAATTTTATGTAACTCAAAATATATGCAAATTCAAATAATGAATAATAAAATGTATATTCTCATTTAATATGCTCTGTCCCATTCATATTCAGTATCCAATGTTTAGTTATCAAAAAGTAGTGAATATAAACACAACATTCCACAAATTTTAATAATTATAATTTTTGAACCTTTACTTAGCTAGTTAATATTAAGGCTATCAAACTGAGTCATTTCTTGCTTTTCTCCATTTATGTTAATCAAAATTAAGAGAACGCTGTTTTTTCTAATAAGGTCACTCTTCTCTACAGATAAGTATTAGTTCAGAACAAGTGAATATATCTTGAAGCAGAGTATGTACATCCTGAAATCACTTTGAGAAAATTTTAAATTACTGTACTTCATTTCAAATTATAAAGTATCTAAATACAATTCAGTATACTTTTAGCCATAGCTGACTTTTATTAATGCTATACGTATATAGGGTTGTATAATAAAACTACATGTTGCAATTCTGAAATGTGCAATCCCCATTGTGTGTATAAATAAATAGGTACAGGTATTTAGTCAATAACACAACAAATATCTCTAATGATGTTTATTGGAGAATGATAACAAATACATGTTTCGGCCTATTCCATCCATCATCAGATGGGCGGAATATGCCGAAACATGTAGTTGTTATCACCCTCTAATTAACATCATTAGAAATATTTGTTGTGTTATTGACTAAATACCTGTACCTATTTACATGTTGCAGCTTAGAAACACCAGCGTCACGTCAAATCAGAATGTAAGTTGCTATTAAAATATTAATATATAACAAATAAAGTGTACAAATTACTTTTGTATAGGCTTGGGCAATAAGGATCAAAATGAACACAAAATTAAACAAAATTAATTTGCAGAAACTTTTGAGGCATTCCATGCATTTGACACTTGAAAAACTCTGCAATAACCAGTCAAGCACCCATAACTTTCATGGGCCACATGACCTTGCTCTCCGAGCAGCTCTACTATAATGTATTATGCACATATAACTTTCATGGGCCATATTCTGTTGCCACTTAAAAAGCTGTGCAATAACTATTATGGACTTTCAGGTCTTTATGTCTTTAACAGTTCTGCTGTATGCGAGCTTCTTCGAGTTTTCAGAGTAGTGTGGCTCAGGATTCTATCATTTTGGGACACTAGTCTTGTGTCATTAGATAATACTAGAACTACTGACCCTTGAAGAAGAGAGAGTATATTCCTTTCTGACAATGGTATCTGATTACCCTCTGACATGCCATCGTATCAAATAAAACCAGAATGCTCAATTATTTTCCTAACTATTAAGCACCTACATCTTTACTCTGGAAATGTTATAAAAATAAGCATTTTATAGTTATCGTATAAATGGTATCTGCGTAACACTAAATATAAGTAGTGTCAGATCATCCCAGTGGATCTTGGACACACTAACATCTGTCAATGCTCTAAGCACAATTTGCCATTCATCCATATCAGGATGTTTCTGCTTCAGGTTCCACATCACAGCAGTCACCGTCTTCACAACTGTCATGCCAAAGTCATAATAATCTTACAACAATGCACACAAGCTAAGGTGTAAAGAAACATCAGATACTCTGTTCCTTTACTAAAGACACACAGAGTATATCCAAACAGCAAGCACTTGGTAACACCGAGTTGTGTTGATACCAAATTATAATCAGTTGAATAAACCCATCTTCCTTTATATACTATATTAATTGGTCCATGCAGTGTGAATGTTTTTTAATGCTTATTCACTACAAGTAAAATTTGTTCCCTTATTCAACAGTTTCTTCCACGATGATTACAAATCTGTGAATCTTGTAACACCTACAAGTGACATCACAGTGGAAATAAAATTTAAAAAAAAAAAAACTTATTATGCAATCGAAATAGATGTAGAGGATATGATTCGAACTACATTACCAAGCATCCCACATAGAGGGTCTGGACTCATATACCGCAGTACTTTATATGACATCTCATAATACTGCTCTGTATTTAAGAAGGCCCTGAAGATTAGCTCTCTGGAAGGGTTAAGGTCATCCAAACCAATGGTGGGAAAGTACTTCAAAAAAGACCTCAGCTACTTCCTTCCACATCTTTCCCACCTCATTAGTCAAGGTCACACTGCAATTCAATGGCCTGCTTGCTGACAAAGAATTGTTGAATCACACAGCAAATAAGCAGGCAGTTTTTGCACACCATATGATCTTTGCAGTACACTGTCTCGGCAATAAGTGTGGCAGTTGTGGCAGTTTTTTCAGCCACATCTTGAGCACCAGAGAAACCAAATGAGAACAGTGATATCTGAATAATAAATGTGTAACTGGCAACCACCACAACAGCATATATTTAGTAAAATGGCATCAGATTTTTCAGGCAAGAAGTCAACCAGCATAACCATGAATGAATGTGATAAAAGTAGCACACAGTCCTTTCAGAGCAATCTCAGCTCCTGCAAACAGGAACCTGTAAGCAAACTGTTCAAACTCCATTCCCTCTTTCAATGAAATTTTGTGTTAACATTGCTCAGTCCCTTGGAAAATTTCTCAACAAGGAATCACTGTATTTTCTTATATGGAAGATTTATTTAAGTAAAGAATCACTCTGCCTTCACTTTACAGCTTCAAAGTTCTGCAAAACTGTCAAGCAGATGACAATACTTTGCAGAATACCTTAATAAAAAAAAAAAAATACACACAAACACACACAGCCATCTCTTTCTTCTTCTATTCAACTTTTCTCAGCTGCATAGCAGTGGGCTCAGAATGAGGATTTGTCACTGCTGCAGAAGTCTGACAGCATCAGGCAGTTGATAGTACAAGACAAAATGGAAAGGATGTGGAAAGTAGCCAAGAACTGCACCCAAAGCCTCCTAAAAGCTATTTTTATCTTAATGGCTTATTGGGGTTAGCATTTCGGGTATCAGCATAGATGATGAAATGGGCAAGATAAGAAAGGATGCCAAGACAGGAACCTAGGATTTCCTAAATATCATCTTCATTGTTTTATATCAAACTGGTCAATGGATATGGTTAGGGGTTTAAGGACTTACTGCAAAAACTTTAATAGTGCAGTTCTTTGGTAACAAATTCTAGCAAAACAAAATCCAAATAGCAACAGAAAATACATTTCTTATTATTTGTGAAGCAATTACAAAATGAGGAGCAATTACAACGTTAAAATCACTCTCTTCTGGCATGTGACACTATATAGTTTTCTAACTTGAAAATTGAAGCAGCAGATTCCTCCAAAATTTAGTACCTACTTACTGAACTACATGGTATCATATTGCACAAAACAGTCATAGTCACTGCCATGAGAAACTTGAAATTAAAAAAAAAAAGTACTTTCTAGAAATGAACAACAGTAACAAACTGTAATGCACACATGATTTGTCAGCAATGTGCTTCCAGCATTACATTATTGTGCAAAAATGGCTTGAAAGTTATTAGATTTAAATTCACAATGTTAAGATTTTCTCTTAACTAAAAATGTTTTCAAAGTTCTGAAATAAGACCATTGGTGTTCATTAACAAACAACAGTAGAGAAACGATTTTGAACATTGAGGAGTCAAATCGTCTGGGATGTGACACTTGGCTGCTCAGTGACAAAGCTGTACATCCCAAAAGAACAATCCTCAGCAACACCACTTTGAGACACTCAGAGTGAACACATCCTTAAAGAAACAATACCCAAAGACTAACCATTATCAGGCTTCAAAACCTGAAATTAAAAAACTAAAAAAAACACTAACATTTCACCAAAATTATTTTTTACAGTAACACTTTTTTCTCTGTTAGAGGAACATTTAAAAGCTGAACACATGAATACAGGTATTTATCATGAACTACAACATACTATTGCATTTTGCTTTACTATGTATGTACCTTATCTCCACATTTACATGCACATATGAAAATAAATATACAAAAGACTGTGAATATATTCACACTCAAATGAGTGGTCACCTTACACTGAATGCTTAATAAAACTAAAACTAACAAAGGCACAAGCTACAAGAATAACCTATATGTACATCTACTGGTCCTATACTGCCCACACACTACAGGAACAAAATGTTATTTCTATTTACTTATTTCATTTTATTTCATTTTATTCATGGTTTAAGAATTTGATATTTTATGTTTTTATATATTTACAAGCTATGCTCTTTTATTATATTATCATAAGTATGTTAATGATCAAACACCTTAGTGACTTATGTGACTATAGGATTTGGACAAAGGTAGAAACATGTCACATTGATTCCTAAAGAGGTTATAAGTGGATGCGACACTTTATGTGGGTTATATTCAGTGTGTTTGGAGTTATAAAAATGTCTGGAATTGACTTGATAAAGGCTAATTTTGGCTGAAACACATAGTCACTGTTGATAATAGTTAATAACTTTATACTGTACTTACAGCAGAGCTAAACATATAAACCCCCACCCTCCGTTATACTGGTACTTTTCAACATAATAGCTGTGAAAACCGGATCTGATGGATTTAATTATTTGTAATAAAGTAAAAATATTGAACTCTTCCTCAGAGTTAAGTTCATCAACCTATCAACATCAAAATTCTTAAAACAACACTGTAGTAAAGGCAGTCTCCAACATTGGTATCTATCTCCCAGACCACACAATGTCACACCTCAGAACACAGTCGCCTACCTTCCTAGCATTTCTTTAGCATTATTATATTTTACTTTTACTTCTTATCAACCATCTTTGCTCCAACATATAATTCATTTAATCTTGGAATATATGTTTCAACAACAGCCATTTTCAAATCACCATCATACAGGACCATTAAATCATTACTCCTTCTAATGGGTACCAACATTTCAACAGAATATGCCACCTCTGCCTTTGCACTAGATTATGCCCACTGCTGGACTCCCTTCTATCCCGAAGAGAGACACATCATGCCACTCCCAAACTGTGATATATCTCTACAAAATTACACGACATCAGAACTCCGAATTGCATAATCTTAATACTGACTACCATGGAAACTAGAAAGTGCTACATTTGGAGTATGGATTTGAACGGTGATGTAACTTGGACGCTTCAGAAAGTTGATCAGAAATACCCAGAAAGTTTGGAAACGTGGTGCGGGAAAATGAAGGAGAAGATCAGTTGGACTAATCATGTGACAAATGAGGAAGTGCTATGGAGTCACAAATAATAAAAAGAAGGAAGACTAACTGGATTGGTCACATCTTGCATAGGAACTGCCTCCAAAAACAGGTTGTTGAAAGAAAAATTGAGGGAAGGAGAGATGTGACGGGAAGTAGAGGAAGAACACGTAAGCTGCTACTGGATGACCTTAAAGAAAAGAGAGGAAACACTAGGTCGTACTCTGTGGATAACTCGCTGTAGAAGAGGCTATGGTCCTGTCGTAAGACCGACAACAGAATGAATGATCACCATGAGAACCTCAAAGCTAAGATGACCACTTGTTATCTAACATATTCTTATTGCGTAATTATACACCACACGCAGAAGAACAATACAATTTATACTTACTAAGATACTTTATGCTTTAACTAACAAACAGTCGTCATCGACATCGCATTAACCTCACGGAAGATAAGAGATATTTCGTATGCGGAAAGTTTCGATTGCGGTTTGAAACTATCGACAACCAGCGCGGGATTCTTTTTTTTACCGTGGATGATAGAGTTTTCTCGTAACGCGTGTTTTATCATGAACCATACAGCCTGTTTCCATGACAAACACACCGAGTTCTTTGGCTCTTATCCGTGATAAGACATTATTTCACAGTAAATGCGTGGAGGTCATGTCTGTCAATCCCACGCTGATTTATCACAGTGCTTCAACCCTTGGCCGGGTTATTTTGTTGAAGATAGAGGACTGTAATGACAAGTTGTCGGAAAATTCGGGTTTTCGGCCATATTGATCCAAAATACAGTTCAATTGGTCCACTAAGACCATAAAGAAACGCTCTCAATCCACTTGAATTAAGATTATAAATGAACTTCCTCGAGATACATATAGCCAACAAGTAAACTGAAAAAAGGCAATTGGGAATTTTGTGAACTACGACTGTGACATCTTGCGTCTAAATACTTCTGTTGTTGACATCGTATTAATTGGGAACTCTTAACAATTTTCAAACCTTGACCATAATACACAACACTATTCTGTACCTAATAGTAGCGAAATTTTTCCTTCCCAAATCACTGTCTAGCAAACTTCGTGGCACTTCTCACAAAGCTAGTTGATTTTATGTCAGAAAGTCATATATGGGTATATGCTACACAGTTGTGAAGATTACACAGTTTGTGAACAGTCGCTGTGAATACACTTTTTATTCTTCTCACAATGAATCCATTACGTGAATCGTAACTTCCGTAACCATTCTGATTCCCATTTAAGAATACACACGGAACAGAAAATCTATAACAATACAGTTGAATTTATACTTACTCTTTTCTTCAACAGATAAACTGCCACAGACGCGCCGTTATCATCCTATTGACAGGAAATATACGTCCAGTCTCCAATATGTCGTCTTAGCGTAGTGGTAATCTGTGATCACGAGCATTTGGTTTGTGATGTGTTAGTTGGAGCATTTCGTCGTATAGTGACCACAACGGAACGACACTGCTTGACATCCATAGATTAATGATGAGCAATCTAGCGACTTGTTAATAACTCTGTCCCTGTGACCGCCAGCTATGGGTAGTGGTGATTTATCTTTTAATGTCGCTGATCGCTCGTACTGTTGGAGAATATTAACCACGAATAGGACCTCTTAGCAGCTATCTTTACAAGCCTACAAATTAGTAAAAGGAGGGTTGTAAAAGAGCGGGCACTTTAATAGTGATACAAGATTTATGGGTTACTCATAATCATTTACCGACCATTTGGGCTTTGTTCTTTATCATGTACAAGGGAGATACTTGTGCTGCTCGTTACGTGGAATGCCGAATTGATACATTTATTTTGTTTTATATGAGGCGTCCTTTGAATTGTTTATTCATTATTTAATAAGTATACGAATAAAGAAGTCCAGAAATCGCCAACTTTCTGCTTTTTCGACGAATGAGTGACGCTCACTGTGAATTAGAATTAACATGAATTACACACAGCAGCTGTACCGAGAATTAACCTAAAATTAGAATATTACTCAGTAACAAGAGAAGTTGTCAGTACCAGGTATGGAATTGCGCCATAATACTCATTGATTGCAACTACGCTCTTCTGAGTTATTACGCAGCAATTGGTGGTAACGTTTCGCGACAGCCTAATGGTCCAGTCTTCAAAGGTCAAGATGGTAGTTACAAAATTCTAAAATCCTAACAAACGTGAAAAAGATTAACAGAAAAGTGACGTCAATATTCTCGGTATGTTCAGATAAAAATGAAGAGGCGTGAGAGGACTAAGAGGAAAGAGAACCCCTTCAATTCAGATGTTGATAAATTCCATTAGTTACTGTAGTGATTCACACGACCCCAGTGCGTAACCTGTTACTGATTAACCAGTGCAAAGCTAGTGTAGTAACTTCGTCACTGATGACAGTTACACGTTGCAGTGATTACTGCCGGATTTAACCGTTACTGGCTATCAAATAAAATGAAACACCCATTCATTCTCTAGGCTATGGCAGACGAGGTTTCAGGCTGTCAAAGAGGTGCAGTTCAGATTGTCTGGGACAATGTGTCCCGCCACTCGGTGTTTGAGTTCGAGACCTCGTATTGGGCTAGTCTCGAAAGAAAAAGATGTCGAATGGCAGTTACCAACCCGAGTTATCAGTACAGCATGTAACCGGGTACTGCAGTGAAATGTCAACAGTAATTGCAACACTGTTATCGATACATCGCTCATCCATCATGCATATTTACTCACATCTGGCGTACACAGGTATGGGTCAGTGCTACGTCGCATTTTTGTGATGCGAACGGGATACAAAGATTATATATAACGTATTTGACACCATTATCGGCGCCGTTTCAAATTTAATAATTTTTAATGTTAGGTAAGAACTTGGCATCCGTGTTTTTACATGGTTTAATGAATTCCATCATAAAATACCATGAAATAAGTCATGCTGTCTCCTGATTCAGTGCAGCATTCCGTGCATACATGACGGCATAATTAAATACTGGCACATTATGTTACCTGGCAACTCATATCACATTTTATTCAGTTGAATGAGACGGCTGGCGGCCCAGTGCCTGCCGCTATTCAATTTTTCGGGCGTCGGTGTCTACGCGTTTTGGTTAAATGTGTTGCAGTTCGAAAACGGATCTTACCAAATTTACAGACTCTGCCCACAAATACGTGTCACACGTAAAAGTGGGATGAAAGTGGTTGCATTTCAGGCCACGGCAATTCGTTATTTTGCCTGAAAAAATCAATGGTTGACAATATTCCACAAGTAATTAATTCAAAATTTTACATTTACATCATTATTGTACAGTACTATTTTTCTATTTATAGATCAGTGACTTGGTCTTCAGGATTGTCACATGCCCTTATTTGGTGTAAATAGCACATTATTAGGACATGCATGCATGCATTGGGGAAGGCAGGTACATAATGCAGATGCATAATACATATTCTAGAAAGTCACAATAAACCCTTCTTCTCTTTTATGTTATAAAAGAAAAGGGGGGGGGGGTGGAATTGCATAGCTGGTTAAAGTGGTGAAGTATGCTACACATACTTCATTACTAACAATAGTTTTGACACGTGTAAAGTCCAAATCACTTATTTGTTTCAATGAAGAGCATTCTATACACCCATCCCTGGATTTTAGCTGGTTTGCAGTAGCTTCGCAAAGTCACAGGATCTCCCCAAGAAAAAAACACATCATTCAGACCCTTCATTACACAGGAAGATAAAAACTGCTGGACAACTCGATTAGGTCTTCAAGTCATACAGTTGAAGGAAAGAAACACGTAGCTCCAATCACAATGTTTGTGCAAAGAAAACATACTAAAATTACCAAAACACTGTTTTGGCTGGAGGGAAGTAAATAATTCACAGATTTTTGCTTTTTGCGGGGGATCTTGAAACCTAACTCTGTGAAAAGCAAGGGATTATGTATTCTTAAAAATTCACCAAACTGAAACATGTTCAGATCAAATAACAGAATCTGGTCAGATACGCGCATCACATCACATAATCTTACCATCAGGTGAGGTAACGTTATTCCCTGTTTTATCAAGAACCACATCACGTGTACAAGTACAGCGCCAAACAGTCTTAAACTTGATGATAAGACAGGGCAAGTCGTCAGCTGCGCAGCTTGGCCGCTTTAACTTGGAGGAAAGAATTTCCTGTATGCAATTTAGAGGAGCCTGCAAGGATTCCAGAGCCAAACTCTACACTGAGCAAGAGAAAAATTCACCACTTCTGCCATGAATCAACCCCCAATTCTTGGTCAAGGACCAACCCGCAGCCTAGCCACTATGCTTACTCAGCAATTCAAATAAGAGAAATGTGACAAAATTGATAAGGGTGTGAAGAACACTGTCATGAAAAAGCCCCCCCCCCCCTCCCAACACAGACACACACACACACACTCGCACGCGCGCACGCACCCACGCACGCGCTCACACACGCGCACGCACACACACCACACACACAAACGCACACACGCCCGCACGCACGCCCGCACACACACACCTTCTCACCTCTCCCCTCTCTCTCTCTCTCTGTACATCATGTTAGCATACAAGTACAAAAAATTGAAACACTTTTATGAACCTGTTTACATGAAACAGATTCAGCTGTAGCTGAAATGTCAGATATACAACTTTAACCCGATAAAAACTAAAGTTTACTCTGTCCATTGCATGGACGCTAATAGGGGGAGTAGCTGTACAGACCCACTTATTCTTAAGCTCAGTACTGGAGATGAGTGAGTGGCCGAATTTACACCATGGCCACTCTGCCCCTGGGGAAAGAACCTCGGTACCCTTTGAATAGGAGGCTGGGTGGGCCCCAGAGTCAGTTTTGACATTCTGGAGAAGAAAAAAATCACTTGCCACTTCTGGAATTTGAACACCAGATCATCCAGCCTGTAACCTAGTCCATATTGACTATACTATATGATTTTGAACCAGTCCAGCCCTGGGGCCCACCCAGCCTCCTGTAAAATGGGTACCGGGTCTTTCCCGGGGGTAAAGTGCGGCCGGGGTGTGCTGCTAACCACTCACCCCCTTCTAGTGCCGTGGTCATGGAAGAGTAGAGCTGCACCTCTACTGACTCTCTGGGCCACACCGGGCCTGTAATGGGATCACTTTACCTTTTTAATATGACTTTGAAAACTGTGATGACAATAGTAATTTTCCGTTCTCATTAGCTTATATTCAACAGTTTCAGAATTTCAAGTAACGTAATAATAATAATAATAATATAACAACAACAAAACATATTTCATGGGCAAAATAACATCACTTGTAGCACAAACTGTAAATACTGAACAGCTGCAACACTATATAGCCTGTTTCCGGTATATAATTGTACATACCTTGTATACGGGTGACAAGAAGAATAACAACTGAAGGTGAAATAATAGGAGTGAAAAATCAGGCATTACAAGCCAAATATCATGTGACAAAAATACTGCAAACAGCAATGGACAGCAACTGCAAACTCTGTACATTATATCTTCATGTCCTATATTGGCAACAGAACAATACATAAAGATATATGATGGAGTGTGTACTGAACTGCACTTTAACATATGCAAGAAAATAGGGGTAGAATTAGACAACAAACACTGGCATGACTTTGTACCAAAATCAGTCAAAACGAACCAGGAAGGTAGGTTACCATATTGTGGAACCAACAGGTATGAAACGACAGAACCATTCCTAACAATAAATCGGACATCATAACCCGTGATAAACAAGGAACATGTATGTTAATAGATGTTGCAATTCCTGGAGACAGAAAAGTGATCAAGAAAAATCTGAGAAGATTTTAAAATATAAAGACCTCGTAATAGAAATTCAGCGCATGTGGAATGTGAAAGCAAAAGTGATACCGGTAATAGGGGCAACTGGAACCATTTCACTATCACTCAGACAATACCTGAGCAACATAACAGGAAAGCACAAAATTAAGGGGAGAAAAAAAAGCAGCCACATTGGGCACTGCACAAATGCTACTGAAAGTGCTAGTGTAAAAGTACAAAACATATTTATCGCATAAAATAACATAGCATGTAGCACAAATTGTAAATATGTAACAGCTGCAACATTATATACGATAGAAACATGGTTTGTTTCAGGTATATAATTGTAAATACCCTGCATAAAGGGGATAACAAGGGTAATAACAATAAATTAATTTTAATTTGAGGTTTACTTCCTCAAGAATCAATTACAGTCCTATGGCTGCCACAGACCACCTGGTCCAGCAGTACCCAGCCCTTTTCTTTCTTATTCCTCCTCCATCTCTTTTGGACAAAGCAAAGCAGAGTATGTTTGACTGATATAAAATTCTGTTAAATCCAGTAATAAAAATTGATCAATTGGAGACTCAGTTTTTTCTGTACTCTTTCAGTCTGTGACCTGGAAACTGGAAAAATTCAAATCACTGTTGAAGGATACAGCAAAATGCAATATTCGTATAAGCCTACACTACATTTTTTAGAATACTTAGAAATTTGTTTGGTGGTACGCAGAAAAGTTAAAAAAAATCTTTTGTCACATGGATTTATAAATTACACCTACAGCAATTTGGGTTAATCCCTCAATCAGCAATTTTCCTTAATTTTGTCAAAAATGCTTTCTTTTTTATTTCATTTCAGATATTTAATGGGTAGACAAGGGTGATGAGGTTCTTTTCCGAACGAGTGGATATGAACGCTAAACTGATCAAAATTTTAAACTTTATCACTGTGATTAATAACTTGGTACACTCAATCGAACAAAAATCCATCGGCGTGATATTTCGTACGTCCCGCTCAGGCAGTGACGTGCGGTACAGTAGCCATCATAATTCGAGTCGTTTTTCTTTCCCCGTATTTGCGCATTCATAGCGTTTCTCTGTCTTCCATTCATTACAATCAATCACACCGCGTTTATATTAACCGAAAACAAAAATACATCTGCATAATTTCAAATTAAAACATTAATTAAAC
>Ga0123352_10009495_pt1 | contig 15217 bp, 8 predicted proteins | sample TergutLab28metaG_FD_89700 | JGI IMG/M metagenome (GOLD analysis project Ga0123352, IMG submission 89700) | Labiotermes labralis P1 segment gut microbial communities from Petit-Saut dam, French Guiana - Lab288 P1 | ecosystem: Host-associated > Arthropoda: Insects > Digestive system > Gut ... | reverse complement strand
GGTTCCTCCGCCCATCATCAGGAGCACATAACTGTACATTCGGCTTCAGGGTTTTTCAATCAATGCAGCTGTCGGCTGGTATCGTGGATGAGATGGAACATCTCATCCACGATACCAGCCTGCAGCTGTATTGGTTGACAATACCTGAAGCCGAATGTACAGTTATGTGCTCCTGATGATGAGCGGAGGAACCGCCCGAAACATGTAGAGCATTTTCGAAATAAATAATAAAAAATAATTGCATCTTGCTGGTTTTAATTTAAAAAATCAGGCCTATTTCGTATGATACAACAAATAGCTAATAATTCATTAAATGGCAGAAACCTCTTTGACTTTATTTCCAATCTGTTCTATGCTTGCTACGTGTACGGCCCATCTCATCCTTTTAGATTGAAACATCCTAACACATGTGCACATTAGTATGTGAATATTATTTGAACATTATTTTCATATTTTGTTCTGAAGAGTAGGCAGACGTTAGGTCGATGCACTCTACGTATATCTTAGAAGGTAACCGTTACAGAAACTCACTTAACGTCGTTGTAGACAGAACCGAGGCAAATGGCGGTTGGCAGCACTGAGATTGGAGAAAATTTTCGTTTGGTCCCTCCACCATGTCACGCTCACCCCATACGTTGAACCTGTTCGTCTCTGTGACATCCGCACTGCGTCCGCACTGACGTTGGTGGTAAAGTGGTTCGCAAACCAGTCGCACCCTGAAGTTCCAACCAGCAGTTACGTATTCAGTTTAATTGCCAATTCTCTGGCTTAACGAAACTGGGCGCTGTGCATATAGACGTCGCGATGGAGTGTTTGGCATGCTGCGGTTTCGTCCAGGGAGTTCAGTCGTGCTTTTCACCGATTTCTGGAGGAAGAAGAAACAGGATACAAACAATAAACTGCGCATACCCAATTGTGGGCCTCAGGCTCTCTAATCCCTTTCACATAACAACATTTATGCGTCTTTGTGTAAGGTAAAACCGTCTCTCTCTCACAAGGCTGGTGCATTTCGTTCGGCCTACTATAGTTTAATACAGCAGTGGCTATATAATTCGTTCTATCATACATGTCACAGTGTACGACGACCTGTCCAGCTCCATTAATACCCTGGCGCCTCAGTCACTAAATTTCTGAAATGTAGTTGGTACTACGTGATACGAATTCACATCGCTTGGCGACCATAGGGTGTGCAAAAACAGTGAACCAATTTTGGGTCGTAAATAAGCACTGTGTATGGAAAAGTACAGTTTATGTCCTAATATATAAACATTTTTTTCTGGTGCCTTTTTTTTGTCATCATCATTGTCTTCGTTTCGTCAAATTCGCCATCACATTCCCCGTTATCTTGCTTGTCTTATTCAGTTTCGAACTTCGTCTTTTGTTTTCCTACATCCTGTTTCTCTTTGATGCTACAGGGTGTTTCGTCATTCGCCTTTTTTTTTTTGCTTGAGTCCTTCCTGTCCTGTTTTCGTACATAATAATAATAATAATAATAGGACTAATCTTCTTCACCTTATTATTACCTTAACTTCTTCACCTTTATTTTCCTATTCTTCTTCTTCATTGTTTTCTTGTTTCGTCACAAGGCAGTCTTCTGGTTTCGTATTTCCCAACAACAGAATTTTTTGCTATATTGTTTCACAACAGCTGGATATATATATATATGCACTGTATACACACATACATATACAGTGATACCTCGGCTAACGAAGATAATTCGTTCCGGAATCACATTCGTTAGCCGAAACGTGATTTCCCGTTTAATTCGTTCTGGACGCTGCCCACTATTTAAAGATGAGTTTTATAAAATAGTAAAAAGCACACTATAAAAGGGAAAAACTCACCAAAGGATGAGATGAACAGCTACCCAATTGGGTGAAGGAGAATGGAAAAATAGAATGAAAACCTGACGATCTTTGCACTATTATACTGAAAATATATTACACACTTTATACCAAATAACTGAAAATATGTACACAACGTTTTTAATATTTTTCTTCCAAATTTTCAAAGTTTATTCAAGGTAAGCCTCTTCTTCAGTAGCTGGCCTCTGTCTCTTTGCTAAAGGAGAAGTGAAAAATCTGTCCAAAGTTGATTGAAATTCTCTTTTTTTTCAGAATGTTTTTAAAGTGATTCAAACACTTGTCTTCAACCAAGGCACAAATTCTGTTCATTTCAGCTTTGTTGGGATTCCACTTTGTAGCCAAAGACCGAAACTCTTCCCAGTAGTGCAGCTCATTTCTTTGTCACACACATACGGACGGAAAAGATAGGCTCCTGGAATGGCCCGACCGTTCATGTTTGCTGCTTTATGTTAGCGCGCGCATCCACTAAAACATACGTTAGCCGAATCCATATTCATTAGCCGAGTCCGAAAAACAGCGAAAAAAATCTTCGTTAGCAGGGTCACTCGTTAGCCGAGGTATCACTGTGTATATATACACACACACACACATACACACTTACTTACGTACTTAATTATTTACTTACTTCATGGAGCAGAGTCTTTCTTGAGAACCTAACCGGTTTTCAGATATATATATGTACACACATATGTATCAATATAAACATACACACGTTTGTGTGTGTGTGTGTGTGTGTGTATGATGACACGTGAAACGTGAAAGCAAATATCGGAGGGACGCACCAGCTGACGGCTTGGCACGTCACTTTCAAGCAGGGGCGGTGGACGGCTTGGGTGATTCTCACCAGCCTGGGTGTTCACGGAAAAGTTCAGTCGGTGCGGTACTTGTATGCGGAAGTATAGCTGTTCAGTTTCTTTCTTGTTTTTCTACCGCGGAACTAATAGAGGAAATCACGGATACTTCTGTTCTTATAGGTTGGCCACGGCTGTTAGTGCAGTAGAGGTGTGGGATGCTACGCGAATCTTCATACCGAATTTTTTATTAATTACTGAGCAAATTTTATTTTATATATCGGGGTGAGCAGAAGTAGGTTTGCAGTTGTGACTAGGCGAAACACAGAGTTTATTCTTATATTATATGTGTAAATAATGAAGGCCGGCAATTTGAGCACTTACGAGATTGTACCTAAGTGCACTGTGCTATTGTGACATTCTTTTGAGTTAATAAAGCTACTGTAATAATCATAACCTGCATGTCTTTTTCCATACGAACAACAGTAAACCTACTTTTGCCCACACCTGTATATATATATATATATATATGTGTGTGTGTGTGTGTGTGTGTGTTTGTGTGTATATATATAAAAGCAAGAACATTATAGACGGAATAACAGTCAAATTAAGAAATTATATATATTTATATAAATTTTATACATATATATAATTTGACTTATTCCGTCTATAATGTTCTTGCTAATATATATATACATATATGTGTGTGTGTGTGTGTGTATACACACAGATACCTCGGCTAACGAGTGACCCTGCTAACGAAGATTTTTTTGCTGTTTTTCGGACTCGGCTAACGAATGTTTTAGTGGACTCGCTCGCTAACATAAGGCAGCAAACATGAACGGTCGGGCCATTCCAGGAGCTTATCTTTTCCGTCTGTATGTGTGTTTCGGCTAACGAATGTGGTTCCGGAAAGAATTATCTTCGTTAGCCGATGTATCACTGTATACACTATCAAACAAGGCAGACATATGCCTGGCAAAAAACGAGTACGTCTAGCAGTAAATTTAGGGTAAAGGTGCCTTGTCTTTATGTCGAAGAACCGTAGCACGCCGCCACAGAGGGTGGAGGTGTAATCCATACATTGTTAACATCGGTAGACCATGGTGGATTTTAGCTTCACGCTGTGGCTGTTACTTCGTCGAGGAAAAGCCGCCTTTTGTTCACTGGATGGGCAGACAGATGTGGCCCAGACACCTTCTGAACGAATACTCTTCTCGGACTGACTGACCGTCGAGCTGAAGGCAGTAGGATACTTCGAAACCTCCGTTACTGTTTACCACTCAGCATTGCGTAACACCCTGGAAGACTTCAGTTTTCTATGACACTACTGCGAGGAACTCACATCTCGGAATCACTGTCTTTGTCGGGCATTGAACGCCTTGTCGTTCTCTCCTTTACCACTCTATACTGAGTCAGATATTGCGAATCAAATAAATTGCTAACTGCATGAGGTAACGTCCTACAATAGTCTTCTAGCTGTTCAGGAAATCCATCCCTTTTGTGGAAGCCAAAATTTCATCAACGCCTGTAGAACCAATCACTGTTCCATGCCCTGAACCAATGTGGCGTTCAATATCTCACGCTGCTTCAAAGAAATATTTTAATTTTATCCTCTAATTTACGTCCAAGTCTTCGGACTTGTTCTTTTCTTTAATTTTTCCAGTTAAGACATCCTGTTGGTTTCTCTCATTTTATGTTGCGCTCTGATGACTGGCACAACTGCAGCTCATATAAACACTCTTCATTACTCGGTGACGGTCTTCGGACTTCAGGGCAGTGGCGTACCCAGGAATTTTGTTCGGGCGGGGGTTCAACAAATTCAGTTGAGGACAGAGAGAACGGGGATCTGGGGTCGGTAGGCCCGTAGTTAGGGGTTCTGGAGGCAGCTGTAAATTGGTACAAGAAATTTCATTTCATATAGTAAAATTTTCGTAATTTTTGGTACTTTAAGACTATTTATGATGACAACTAATTTATTTGTCATTGCTAATGTAAAACAATTGCGAACCGGCGGTAGTTTTAGAATTGTACTGCCTTTTTTCCGAACATCTTGGGGTGTTGGCGTCCTAAATTCAACATTTTTTTTAACAGTTTTCACAATCGGGTTGAGTTTGGCACTATTTTGGGGGCATTCGGAATTTCGGGGGGGGGGGGGTTTGAACCCTCCCAACCCCCCCTCGGTACGCCACTGCTTCAGGGCACGGTAAGTCTTATCACTGGATTCCAGCGTCTGGACGAACGTGCATATCCGTCTTGAGGTCTGCACCCTGAAGCCGGAGACAGCATGGGCCTGCGGGTTTTATCCATTGCAGTAGTGCACGGCGTCACAAGCCGCTCGGAAATCCTCAAGCCTTACCCACCTTTATAAAAACCTTAAGAAGAAGCCAAGCAGTTCATAACAAATGAAGTATTTGTGGAGCTTCCATCAGTGATTAGCGTTCCCGCCCCGTCTTAACGTGACCTTACATATTTAGTGACGTCATTAAGTCATCCACCATTCATGTGGGTCTGGTAGTTGAGCTGCCGAAATGTCAGCTGCCGTAAGGAAATGTCAAAGAAAGTGACCTGACATTTGGACATAGAGACCATGAGGCCAGGCTGTTACAGAATTGAGGATGGTTTTCATTAGGCCATTCCGCTAGCCGTGTGGTACAATACTACAACTAATTATTACAGCTTTAATCCCGAAGTTGCGGGTTCGGATCTCGGAAGATGATGTTTTCCCATATTTACACGTGCTGTCATTGACCTTGGTTTCATCTCATCTTCATCAAAAGAGGATTGATTTTCCGATTTTCATCCAAGCAGCCGCACGTCTTGCCTGTCTTAACTCTTTAAAACGCACTGGTAACTGTATTCACCACCTTAAGTAGGCTTTGTGTTTAATCTAATTTTTGTTTTTATGGCTCCAAATGTGATTTTCAGAATAAACGGCGATTATTTCTGTAATAGTTCTGAGTGTTGACCTTTGTAATGCAGTAATACAGGGCTTCTTTTTTTCGAGTTTGGATACATTTTAAATATTATTTATATGAAATATAGGCTTCATTGAGTAAATATGCAAGAAGTATGTACAGCAGAGGAGACTTGAGTTCGAAACTGCGTGTGGCACAGGGGAAGAGGGCAGATTTATGTAGTTTCCAGTTGTTTGGGACCAGGCTGTCTGTCCGCTGTTTTTTCCCTTCCAGTTTGGTGTCTTTCAGAATTCAAGAAGTATAATTTTGCGTGATGTTTTATATGGATATAAAATTAATTTCGCACCTTAACTGTGTGTGAGAGCAGAGGCTGAGGAGACACTTGTCCCTAGAGGTGCAGGAGGCTAGCAACAATTGCACAGGGAGAAGGTTCAGGGTTTGTACGTCTCCTCAAATATATTATTAGGGTAATCGAATTTAGGAGGATGAGATGTGCAGGGCATGCTGCACGCATGGAGAGAAGAGAAATGAATACGGAGTTCCGGGGTGGGGAAGTCTGAGGGAAAGAAACAGCTCGGAATAATATTAAAATGAATTTTGAATGTCATAGAGTGACGTATACTGGATTTATCTGGCGTAGGATAGGGACAGGTGGCGGGCTGTTCTGAAAACGGTCATGAACCTTCGGTTTCCATAAAATACTAGGATTTTTTTTGACTATTTGAGGTTCTGTTAGCTTGTCGAGGATCTAATAAATCCTCAAAAATTACGCTGCCGCAGGGAGATATCTGCCTAGTTAAAAGGTAAAGTGATCCCGTTGCAGGCTCGGTGTGGCTCAGAGGATGGGTAGAGGTATTAGCTCTACTCTTCCATGACAGCGGCACTAGAAGGTGGTGAGTGGTCAGCAGCACGCCCCTGCCGCACTTTACCCCCGGGAAATACCCGGTACCCATTTTACTGGAGGCTTGGTGGGCCTCATGGCCGGTCTGGACGGGCGGAAAATCTCGTCCTCATCGAGATTCGATCCCGGACTGTCCAGCCCGTAGTCAGTCGCTATACCGACTGAGCTACCCTGCCCACGATATCTGCTTAGTAACTTATTAAAAAGGAAGAGATGATTGATAGATAAATGAATTACAAGAAAACGTAAAACCTTCAGTAGAATAAGAACGATAAATTTAATAGTTAGTAAGGAAATTACTTTGAACGAATTCATGAGTGACTGCAGTAATGAACAGGACAGGCAGTGTACGTATTACGTAACATTGAGGCGCTTTCATGCAACCATGGTTGCGGTGGAAAAGAAATAAGTATTACATATTCTGAGTGTGTTTGTACCCGTAGGTATTCAGTATGCAATGCGCATGCGTCGCGTTATGTTGTAAGCTGTGACATGTCCGGCGCTGCCATATTTTTGCACGTTATCTAAAAAAGGCATGATTTTCGGAAAATGTTTCTGAGTTTGAAGTTTGTGTTTTCATCTACTCTGAACCTTTCGCCTGAAACGTTTTTCATTCTAAGAAGAACTTGGTGAGATACAATGAGTGTACGTGGGTCTTCATGTAAAATAGCCGCCATTCTTGTAAGATTTTAATGAGACTTGAATTTTCGCGTCAGATTTTCGAAAAATACACGACAAATGTTGTGAAATTCCGTGTCGTGGGAGCCGAGTTGTTTCATACGGACGGCAGGATAGACGGACGTGACGCCTTTAGTAATTTTGCCAAAACGCCAAAAGAAAAGTTAAGGAAAGGTGTATTTTGCTTGAGCTATTACAGGCTTCTTCGACTTCTTGACCGTTGAAGATGAGACCGATCGGTTGTCCCGAAACGTCGGTACGGAATCACCGCCATACACTGCCTAATATCTCAACAGAGCGCAGATCTCATATATTAATTCTGTATAAACAAACTCCAGGTGGCAGAGTTTTCCTTGAGCAACTGCCACTTACTCAAGATATGTTCCATACAAGAAGTTCCTTCTTATTTGTGTAAACTGGCCGTTCGTTAGTGTCACAAGAACTCTTAAAACAAATGCAGTGATACCTCGGCTAACGAGTGACCCTGCTAACGAATTTTTCGGCTAACGAAGATTGTTTTCGCTGTTTTTCGGACTCGGCTAACGGATATGGATTCGGCTAAAGAATGTTTTAGTGGATGCGCGCGCTAATATAAAGCAGCAAACATGAACGGTCGGGCCATTCCAGGAGCCTATCTTTTCCGCCTGTATGTGTGTGACAAAGAAATGAGTTGACCACATCACATAGGGGAGACACACCAACCCGACCGGGTTGTTTACGTTCGAGATAGCGAGAAGTGAGACTCCTGATAACATAACGGGAAATCACGTTTCCGCTAACGAATGGGATTCCGGAACGAATTATCTTCGTTAGCCGAGGTTTCACTGTATACAGATTTCACAAACAGTAAGTTTTTAGGTGCAAAAAGACATAAGTGTTTACTTAATTAGAAGGTAAAAAGGTAAAGAAATACCATTACATGAAGGTGGTAAGGTTGTCAGCCCTACGCACCGACCGCCTTTACCTCCCGGGAAATATTCCTGGTACTTATTTCTGTTAGAGGCTTAATCGACCCCAGAACTATATTGCGACCGGAAGGATTATGTCAATAAAAAATTCCAATGACATAATCGGGAATCGAGCCCGTGACCTTCCGACTTGTGGCGCAGTGCCTCAACCAACTGCGCCACCAGCAGCGTGCCCCAAATAAAAGTTGGATTGGTAAATTACTCTTTAGTGAAATTCATTCTGAGCCTCTTAAGAACCAAGTCTCGATTTGTTGGCTCTGCTGTCAGATCCCTTGCTCAAATTCACGAGTTTATTTTTCTTCTTGGGGCTCTTTTGTGCCGTAGAAAGGCGTGAAAGCTAGGGTGAGACGAAGCCATGAAAGAAGTAAATATACAGGAACTGAAGACGGAAAAGATCGAAAGATAGACGTAGGTAAATAAGGAATGTTATTTTTTTCTTTTTTGAAATCTTCAAGACATTCCCTTGCGCTGTCACTAAATGTACATATTGCGCGGTGGGTTGCGCACACAGAATGTGTATTTATGTTATGAATCGTCAAGCTCGTTAAAGAAAGTCGGTGCCAGTCTCTGCATTATTATTTCTGCATATCCTTGCTTATAACCACTCTGCCCTCTCTTTGTTGACAGTTCTGTGCTCCCATTGGCCTACGCCATTAATTGTGTTTTATAGGAGCCAGCCCGCTGTGTTATACAGCGTTCATAAAGTGACTTAAGGGCTAGCTATATGCATGCGCGCGCATGCATATAGCTAGCCCTTAAGTTCCCTAGACAACCTGATGATGGCCAATACAGGCCGAAGCATGTAGTTGTTTCCATCACAGTCATTAAATACACCTCAGTGATTAAGTTGTGTTTGACTACATACCTTTTCCTAGTGACTTATTCAGCCACAACACATCAGGATATAGTCAACAGTACGTAGTTTGGCTACATGTCTCTGTTCTAGTGAACCATCTTCAGGCCAATATTTGATATATGGACATTGTGCATTTAGTGATGGGATCCCATATTGTTTAAAAACCTTCTTTATTTTAAAATTCCAAGTTTAAAATCTTTTAACTGAATGTATTTTTAAGTTGAAATAAATTTTATTATGAAGTACCTACGCACTGATTGGAGTTCTTACATACGTGGTCGGACAGTTAAGTTCGCGAACTCGCCACCGTGTGCTTGCCGTGGCAGCACTGGACAAAAGCATTAGTATGGTTTTATGACGTTGACATATCAGCGTTTCACAGCTGTATTGTTGATCTATGGCAGTCACTTTCTGAGTGGCATCTATTACTGTCTGCGTATGTTTTGGTGTGCCGCCGCGAAAATGTCAGAGCTTGAATTATAGCAGCGAAGTTTATAGCTATTAAACAAATAACTCTCTTCGAACGCCCTGCCTATTCACCGGATCTAGCCCCCAGTGACTTTTTTCTGTTCCTGACGATAAAGTAAATATTGAAAGGAAGGCATTTTGACGACATTGATGACATCAGGAGTAATACAACGGAAGTTCTGAAGGCCATTCCACAAAACCAGTTCCAAAATTGTTTTAAAGGGTGGACTAGGTGCTGGCATCGGTGCATAGCTTCCCAAGGGGAGTACTTTGAAGACGACCATGGTGGTATTCAGCGATGAGGTATGTAGCACTTCTACCGCGATGAGTTCGCGTACTTTATTGTCCGACCACGTGTGTTTTAAATTACATTCAGTTAATGGATTTTAAGCTTGGAAATAAAAAAAACTGGTTTGTAAACAATATGGGATCCCATGTAGCCGAACTGTGCATTATTGACTATATGTTGATGTTGTGTTTGAATAAATCACTTTATGAACTACGTCATTAACATTACGAACCTAGTATGTACATAACCTGCGGTTCAGTTATTTTGTGACTGTGAGGCAGAGTGGAATAGAACGAAGGGCGGGGGAGGGAGATGAAAGATGAGAAGGTGAATGACTGGAAGTGAAGAGAGGGGAGTAAAAGATAACGGGACAGTAGAGAAGACAAAACAAGGAATGGTAGGGAAGGGTTAATGAGATTATAGACACAGGTACCACGAACTGTCTTCATCTAACGTGCAGCCCCAACTTTGACCCTGCATCCTGTGCCAGTCTTTGGGTTAAATACCCACACGTGAGGAAGTTCCATTACAAGAAACGCACGTTCGTCAGTTTTTACTCTGTAGGACGGATTGTCTGTTAATAATTGAAACTGTGGTTGGTGAGGCTTCAACCGAACTTGTATGTGCTGTTATCGATTTCAGTGTGCCAACCGCAAGAGACATCACGATGGGTCCCATAGCACTGTTCTGAATGGATTTTGTGACACCAGGTATTGTTCACAACTATGAATGTTGGCCTTACTCCTAGGCTGCAGACGCACCTGGCTGACGCCGAACTTTTCTGCTATGTTGTTATGTTAGCAAGCATCCCCCCCCCCTCCCTGTACCCCGTCTTTGAGGGGGTGCAGTACTGTTTCTTTATTGGAAGAGCAAACCTGTGTATTAAGTTCGCTTGTTCTTCCATTCATAATCATACCCAGTGCGAAATATTTTTTTAAGTCCTTAAATGAATTCTCTGGTTCTATGGAAATTGGACCTTTATTACAGTCATAAAAATGCTCCGCCACAGGGAATTCTTCACCACACGTCGCTTTTTAAAAATTGTTTGTGTTCGCCTTGTCGCAGGTTCAGTTCCCGCCCCAGAGGCCGGCTGTTATGATGAAAACTTCCCCAGTACGCCTGTTTAAACGGTGCTGTAATGTGGCTACGGCCGCTTTCCTCCATATATTTTCCAGCCCACTTCATATAACTGTTGTCATTCAGCGATAATTAACTTCTGCAGTTCGTACAGCGTAGTTTCTGTAACTTCGCAGTGCAATGTCGTAACTCCGAAAGCAGCTGTTGAGTGAACAGCACTTTTGCGTCGTATCTCTGAGGTCCTTGGTTGAAATCTCAGCCCAGAGACCTGCTACCCTGACAAATGTTTGTCGACGCTCTCCTCCATGCCATTAGAAATTGTATCGATACTTTTTTTTCCTCTCGGATTTGTCTACGACGGTTTCCTGCCAGATCCCTTTACAATTCGTTAGTTATTACTCGTCCTTTCTTGTGCAATGGTATGTGGAGTGTGCTACTGAGGGGTGAGGGAGGTAGGGAGGGAAGCGTTGCGCATATTGCAGGTTGCAGTAACGCAGAAACGGGCAGCTGTATTCTTCAGACGGTTGTCACGTGGCAGCAGCTGCCGCCATTGCTTTGACCTCCACAGGAGAATAACGGGAAGTTGTTGCGTAATGCTTCGCTCACTTGATTCGTGTTGAAATTCTCAGAAAAGGGTCTTTCTTTTCTTTCGCAGATTTTCGTCACGCATTTGTGTGTTATAATAATACTTACTTACTTAAATGCATACATACGTACATACATATATACATACATACTTACTTAATTACTTACTTACTTACTTACTCACTCACTCCATGGAGAAGAGTCCTTCTTGAGAAGCTAACTGGTTCCCAGCTACTTAAGAAATTCCCCACATTTTATGGAACCCGAAGGTTCATTACCGCACTCACAAGTGCCCGCCACCTGTCCCTATCCTAAGCCAGATCGATCCAGTCCGTGCCTTCACATCCCACTTCCTGAAGATCATGTGTTACAACAACAACAGCAACAATAACAACAACAACCATAATAATAATAATAATAATATCTCCTTTCTGACATGCACAGCAGAATGTCTCAGTTTTAAGCTACTGGATGACCTTAAGGTAAGAAGATGATACTGGAAATTGAAAGAGGAAGCACTAGACCCTGCGGTGTGGGAAACTGGCTTTGGGTGAGGCTATGTGGGTGTCGTTAAGACATACAACAGAGCGAACAGATGATTTAAGCGTTTTATTCAACGGTGCTGTCAGTTGCTAAGATTACCCAAAGCAGATGAGAGATGAGTGAATTGGCATGGAGCATTGGCGGAGTGATACTGGCGGGGGAAATCTGCGTTTTTTGGAGAAATGCATGGCCATTGCAACTTTGTCGACCACAAGTCCCACGTGTACTGCAGTGGGATCGATAGTTGAGTTGTGCCGTGGCGATACATGAATCAGTTCTGTAGAAGGGAGAAGAAAATATGCATGTGGGATTTTGAAGAAATTGGTGTGTGGAGAAAAAGTTGACCGGCGTCAGAGGCATCAACAGAAGTTGTTTCTGTGAAGGCAGTTTGGTAGACGTGAGAGAGAGTGGAGATACAGTGGCATCTCGCCATTTGTTTGAGTTGAGTGACCAGCGTCACGTTCCGGCCACCTTATTACAGGGAAAGAGCCCCACCTACTAATTAATACATTGGATGTGCCCCAGGGTCATTGCGCGGATGCTTAGGAAAAGAGGGGACTGTCTTGTACATCCTGAGAATCGAACCCGAGTTCTGGGTCTTTCAGTCCGTAGCATACTGATTGCACCGACTGAACTGAGCCGGGTGCTGAGGGGCCAACGGGAGACCGTCGAGAGCTGCATATTGAGGGGTTCTAGATTAGTGCGCACCTTTCTTTATATCCTTCTTTCCTTCCTATTCTCAGGGGCAAGCGGTGGCGCAGTTGGTTGAGGCACTGCGCTACAAAGCGGAATGTCTCGGGTTCGATTCCCGATGGTGTCATTGGAATTTTTCATTGACATAATCCTTCCCGGCCGCACTGTCGACTCAGCCTCTAACAGAAATGAGTACCAGGAATATTTCCTGGGGAGTAAAGGCGGCCGGTGTGTAAGGTTGACCACCTTACCACCTTCATGTGCAGATTGTCCTGAAATCTGGGAGCCTTAACCTCCTGGAACCCTCAGGGCCTGTCCAGGCCTGTAATGGGATTGCGTTATCTTTTTCCCTTCTTAGTCGGATCTTTGCTACCTACTGATTGTAGCTGTAGGGAGTTACTGTTGCCCCTGAGCGCGCGCGCACACACACACACACACAGACAGATTTGGTAGGAGTCCTCTGGACGAGGGATCGGCCCGTCGCTGAGGCCGCTACCTGACAACACACAACACAAGAGACCAACTACCATGTCCACAGCCAGATTCGAACCCACAATCCCAGCAAGCGGTCGGCAACAAACCCACGCCTTAGACTGCGCGGCCCCCGGGATCTGCATTAGTACCCCTCACCCAGTATTACAGGGTTGGCGAAATCAAAGCTGTTAGCGTATGCAGACCACGTAGAACGCGTATTTATGTGGACAGGGAAAAATACATTTCGGCTGGGAGAGCTCAAAGCATATCAAGTTTTAGCAAATAAGAAGCTCATGGGATGACGGTATGAAAATAGGTTTTAGTGGCAAGGCTACGAAGAAAGTGCAGTGGGCTGCACGTTTCATGTACATGATGATGAATTTCAGAGTTTCTCGAAAGAAGGAAATTGCCTGACTACGGAGTTGGCTACTTAAAGCAAGACAGTTGTTCCCGTCGATAAGTCAGCCAACAAGTGAAACAGGACATACGTTTCTACGCCATGTTTCCGCGACTGTACGTCTCCTAGCAACGAGCGCGTGTTGTGAGGATGTGATACCAGAGGGCAGGCAAGTCGACTGGAATGTGCTGATTTCGTCTGTAGGATTCCCAAAGCACAGTAGCAGGAATACCGGGCGATTCAGAAATGTCGTGTCCGCCGTAATGAACTCAGCCTCCGTACTAAGGTCTTTGGTTCGGCGCTCCGGCTGTTCGTATGCAGTGCGTAACGGAGCGCTTTGTGAGGAAAACCCTTTTGTCTGCCCTTCTGTTAGGGCTGTTTAAACGTCCGGATTACATTACTGATTGGAATGAAATTTGGTAAGGCGTGTAGCGTTGTGAATGTTCTGGGTTTGATTTTGCTTTGGTTAATATTTCTTCGTTGTAGGCATTTATTTGTATAGGATCAATGACTGAATCGCTGCTACGCTTTAGAGGCCATCTCGTGGCTCAGGTGGCTAGTCTCCGGTCCCTAACCGCGGACGTCCGGTTTTAATACGAATTCAGGCCACGTGGGATGTGTGGTGGACAGGGTTTCACAGACAGGTTTTCACCCCGAGCACTTCGATTTTTTCATATCATTATCATTCCATCAGTGCTGCATATGCATTCATAGGCCAAGAATCGACAGAGTTCTTTAAACACACACAAGGCGTTTTTACGTTTCGTTATACAGAGTGTCCGAAATATGTTTTTTCATATTTGGGTATATCATTCCTAAGAACCAGTTGGTTGAGGCACTGCGCTACAAGTCAGAAGGTCGCGGGTTCGATTCCCGATGGTGTCATTGTAATTTTTCATTGACATAATCCTTCCGGCTGCACTATGGCCCTGGGGTTGACTCAGCCTCCAACAGAAATAAGTACCAGGAATATTTCCTGGGAGGTAAAGACGGCCGTTGCGTGGGGCTGACAACCTTACCACCTTCATGTGCTGACTGTCTTGAAATCTGGGAGCCTCAACCTCCTGGAACCGTCAGGACCCGTCCAGGCCTGTAATGGGATTTATTTGCCTTTTTTTACCTTTATTTACCATTACTAAGAACTCGCTTACGGCACCGTTTCTAAATACAACCCGTGTGAAAGATCAACTCAAAAAGTTTTAATTTTACGCGAGGCTGGAGCCAGCCGGGCGTTCTGCCAGCTAGCTAACGTTCGCCAGTGCCGTAAAATGGTCTGCAGGCCGCAAAAGGCATTCTGCGTGTTAGCTTTTCACGCAACGAAATCTGTTGTGTAGCGACAATTTCGAGAAAAGCAAACCGTCAGTACGTGCTCGGTACGAGGGTGAGAGGCCTGTGCAAACAGTGGTCACGAGACTGTTGGGAACGCGTGGTAGGAGGGTGAATTCTGTTTGATGCTGCTTGTCCCACTTGTGGCGCTCACATTGAACTTTATTATTTACTAACTGCCGTTCATAAAATTTTTTAATTGGTGTTTTAGTTTAGTTTTTTAAACGCTTCACTTAACGTAGCCTTCCGGGCTCTCTATGGCCCTGGGGTCGTCTCAGCCTCTAGCACAAAAAGTACGAGTGCTATTTCCGCGGCTGGGGGGGGGGGGGGCCAACCGCCCCCCGGGAGGGGCGGCAACCCCCCCCCCCTACTGTTCCAGCCTCCCGTC
>Ga0123352_10009493_pt1 | contig 15217 bp, 9 predicted proteins | sample TergutLab28metaG_FD_89700 | JGI IMG/M metagenome (GOLD analysis project Ga0123352, IMG submission 89700) | Labiotermes labralis P1 segment gut microbial communities from Petit-Saut dam, French Guiana - Lab288 P1 | ecosystem: Host-associated > Arthropoda: Insects > Digestive system > Gut ... | reverse complement strand
GTGGTGGTGGTGGTAGTGGTGGTGGTGGTGGTGGTAGTAGTGGTGGTGGTGGTAGTAGTAGTGGTGGTGGTAGTAGTGGTGGTGGTGGTGGTGGTAGTAGTAGTGGTGGTGGTGGTAGTAGTAGTGAAGGAGGTAGCAGTGGTGGTGGTGGTGGTAGTAGTAGTAGTAGTATTAGTAGTAGTAGTGGTGGTGGTGGTGGTGGTGGTAGTAGTAGTAGTGAAGGAGGTAGCAGTGGTGGTGGTGGTAGTAGTAGTAGTGGTAATCTGCAACAGAGGTCACAGAAAATATTTTCACACACTTCCAAGTTCAGTTAGTTACTGATGTCAGTTGCTTCAGTTTAGAATGTCAATATCGTATTTGAGTCATACTACAATTTACATTTGTAGATATTCGCAATCCAATATGCACGCTACAATCTGTTTGCTTTATGGAATAGTTTGTTGCCGTTTTATCTTCGAATAAATTGTCATTAGTCTGCGAGGTACAACGCCTGATTTGTCCTAGTCTTCAGAGGGTTAATAGAACAGTGGATATAAATGTACTTGCAGGAAATTGTCATTGATAATTAAGGAGCACTGCGGAAAATGAAATAAATAATAAAAATGGGAATGCCGTTTTAGGATTAGTAGTGACGACAGTAATTCTGCAGTGCTGTAACCAGCTGTTCTCAGTATCACTAATAAGTTAGGTTTGTTGGTTTTTTCTTCCGGTCTTGAGAGGAATGTCTTCGTATCTTCGGGAAATTCATTAATGTTTTAACACCGGTAATATAGGCCTGTTCTTCACGACTCTGACCCTTTATTTTCGAATGTTCGTTTATGCATGTGTCACTGCTTGAGTAGTTTCGTCTTTACGGCCCTTCGGTTGACTGTGGAAGGACGTCCAGTGTGCTTGATCCCATTTAGTGAGCAGTCGTAGTAAAAGGTAATCGCATTTTGCCCGCGCTTTGCTTTAAATCGTAAATTAATAATGATCGTACTTAAAGGATTTGTTTTACGTTAAATGATACATGTTTAAATTCTGTGACCACAGAAAAAGTTTCTAAGTTTTAAATGATGATACTGAAAACGCTAAGTCACAGGGCATTCATGTTGAGTGTGGTATGATTTTTCGATGCTACTTGGACGTGCTACTTGAGCGTTCTTTTGCAGAACATCAGCGTGTTTGACATCGTGTTATACGGAGATGTGGACGCAAAGGACAGAAAAGGAGGGTGGAATATATCGACAAATGAGAGTTTCATAATTTACAGAAACAGCTTGTCACGAAATATTATTATAAGGATGAGTAAACGAAGAAAGGTAAGATGGGTTGGCATGTAGCGCGCAGGGAAGACGAGAAAAGAATAATAATAATTGGAAGGTTCGAAAGAAAGGAACGACTTCACAATCCTAGGCGCAGATATAATTATAAGTTGCCGGTGAGAAGTCTGAAAATGTATGCGTGGACTGCATTTCAGTGCGTTTGTATCTCTGCCGTTTCTACAACGACACCACGATCGACGTGCATTTCGATGCTCGATTTTGGCGCTGTACTGAAATGCAGTAAGATTTATATTTTTGCCCCCGCGGAATTTAAATGGCACAACGACTGATTTTTGTTTTTGTGATTTGTGTGTTGGTCAAAAGAATCAGACGGGCGCTTCAGAATTTCATCCTTCTGCATGTGCGAGGAACAGGCAAGTGAATGCTCTTGTGCACCAAAATGCAGGTAGTTTTTCAGTGCAAAGTGGTTCCTAAAACTGCCATATCGTACATAGGATGAAACTAAAGTAGTAATTTTTATGTATAAAACAGCCTGTGTCGTCTCTTTTTAATAATGCCAATTGTGGTATTCAAGTGCAGTTATGTGTGAAATAAAATAATATTCGCTTCATCGCCTTCGCCTATAATTTTTTTCCCCCAGCTGTTTACTTGTGTGTGTGTGTGTGTGTGTGTGTGTATAGGGTGTTTCAGGAGGAATCTGCCGTACTTCGGGAGAACGTTACTCAGGTTAATTTACATCGATATAACCAAATATGTCTGTATCCGAATTTGAACGGTAAAGACGATGATGACGCTAGAGAAATATGGTCTGGCTGTTCTGCATACTGTACCTGTTTAACCTTTTGGCGCCGGAATTGTTTTTTTAATTTTAGCACACCTGTATATAAAATTTGAATAATACAGGAACCAAATACATTATAAGTATGAAACAAACTGCATTTTGAAGAGAAAAATACGGAGAGTATATACCATGTTTAAAATATTCAGTACCTCTATTTGTTGAATAAATATATAAAATGCAATTTTAGAGGTTAGCGGTGCGGTACGACCACTATAGTTGCCATTAGACGTCAAAAGGTTAACATGATGGGCAGGTCCGTCCATGAGCCGATAGTCTAGCCTGTCTATGCGGAGGCGAGTGTGCTGTGTGAAGTACTTGGATCTCCAAGGACGATTTTTATGAAACTAGTGCGAAGTTTTCTTATGTAGTCAGTGTCTTTATGATGTCACTCAGATGTTAGTCGGATGTTAAGTACAACTGTTAATGTTACAAGAACTGCAAATTTCTCCTCGTTTTAATATGTGTTAGGTATTCCATAAATGTGGAGACCGCGGTAGCACAGTGGTTAAGGTGCTGCGTTACTAATCAGATGGTCGCTGGTTCGATTCCAGATGGTGTCATTGGAATTTTTCATTGACATAATCCTTTCGATTGCACTATGGCCCTGGGGTCGACTCAGCCTGTAACAGAAATGAGTATTTCCTGGGAGTAAAAGTGGCCGATGCTGACAACCTTACCACCATCCTGGGCCATTGTCACGTAATCTGGGAACCTTAAATTCCTGGAACCCTCTGGGCACCTCGGGCCTGTAATGGGACTGATGATTCCATAAATGTATGACAGTTCTCATTCTTCAAAACTTCTCTCGTGTTATCTTCATAACCGTTCAAAATCGGATATAGGTCTTTTGGTTAAGTCGCTGTAATTTAATCTAAGGAATGTTCTCCCGGATTAGGGAAGATTCCTCCTGAAACACCGTGTATATTATCTAGTAGTGTGAACAGAAAATTATATTTGGGACTGTTATTCTTTATAATTGATCTGAGTGTAAATTATAAAATTAATCCCTTAAACATTAAGGTTGTATGACGTGTCACCATTTGTTTATTTTATGCCGATTCATGGATGTGATAGAGTTCTGTTTTTATTTTAGTAGTTAATTATGATCTTTTCAAAACGCTCTCTTTGCTGGTTGCCTTGAAACAATAAGTTGAAGATTTTACAGGCCCGTATACGCGAATAGGGTTTCGTGTTTATTTTTGATGTGCTTAAGCTTAGTGATGCTTGCCTCAAACAGCAGTGTTTCTTCTGACAGTGGCATTTGTTTTAGTAATAGAACGCAGTAAATGGTTTACTGATTGCATTGGCGTTTTACGGTAAACACTGCAGTTGATGGCCCCTTTCTCACCCCGTGCAGCTCTACCACAGGTCATTGACATTTGTTCGACAGGACTGCGACTTGAAAGTGTTTTATCCGGAAGTGAAACTAACTTTTACTAATGCAGGTCACAGAGTTCAATTTCAGTATTAGTTCCTACCGGTGCAGGGAAATGTTATTTAGTTAACTGAAACTAAATATGTATTGGCAGGTGCCAGAGGGACTCACGCCCTGCCAAACCCCAAAATTCACATCCGGTGTCATTGAAAATTTAGGGAACCAAAGGAGATAACCAAAATTACTTACAATAAAAAATGAAGGCTGTCGGTTGAGTAGCTAACAAGCTAATAAGCCGGTCTGTCTCAGCCATCAGTTTTGTCAACTCCTCGTGGGAAAAGTTGCTGAAAATTCAAGGAAGTGTCTATTATATTAAAAAATACTAAATGTAAGATTATGTTGTCTACAAACGACCTTTCTGCGTCATAGCACATATAGGTTAGGGGCTCTTGATAGGGCTCATAATTACACAATCCTCTTTCCACTAAACTGAATAACGTAGTTCTTTAACAAACAGGATTTAATTGTTTGATCTCTAACCAGATAGAAGACAACATAAAATAATTGTATTAACTTCGAGGCACAAGACACTTAGTATTCCGATGTTTAAGTTTGTCGCTAGTTTGATTCTGAAAACCCCCAAAATGTTGCTAATTGGAAATATGTCATTTTGTCGCTAAGCGAATATTGAAATCCGCTATGTTTAGTAATCACTGTCAACCACAGATCTACCACGTTACAGAGGATACGGGCTGGATAAGGGCGAAAGGGTAAGGTAAGTTGGGGTTAACAGGAAGGTTGAATTCAGGGGAAGAAACTCAAGTACGTTTTGAGACAAAAATAAAATCAAAGTGACTGTGGTATTGGCCGGTGCAGTTTGTAATTAGTGCGGGCTTAATGGGCTATATTCATTCTGATTTGTGAAAATATTTAAACGATAAACCGTTTGTGAGAAAACATATAATTTGTTAGTTGCATTAAAATTGGGCATTACAAACTGTGCAGCACCTCTGCTTTATTGCAGGCGCAGATTTCGTTGGTATCAACAGCTTCTTATGCTGGAGTGGAAATATCTAGACTAATCTTAGTCGGATACCTTTCTGCTCTCCGTATTAATTCATAGTCCTCAACTAGTTGAACTGAAGACGCTGGCCTTCGGGTCAGGTGGTCGGCTTGCCAGTATATTGTGTGTCACGGCGTCGTTGCCCCTGTAAAGAATTCGGTCTTCGGCTGATGGACGTTGTGTATTTGGTGTGTTGAAAATACGGGAGCGGTGCAGTCTCTTCTTATTAACTCAGCAACGTCTGCCCACTACACAACCCAGAAAATTTGATATCGTATGAAAATAATTTGAGACTGAATATTCCATACTTATGGGTTATAATACCGTGCGGATTGGTAAATAGGTACCACCGTTTCGGAGGGTATAACTATGTCCATCTGCAGGGTAGTCGAAGAAGAGTAGCTGCTCGGTTTAAGCCACTAGGAGTAGTAGCTTCATTCTCTGCCCAGCCGGTGTTTTTGGTTAACAGAGGGATCTGGAAAGAAGCGACAGTAGATTTTCAGGGTATACCAAGAGGTGAAAGGATGTGAGAGAAATCTGGGGCGAATAACTTATCGCCACGTTATCCTCAAGAAGCTCTGATTGGAGCCATTGCCTGTTTACGAAACAGGTCTGTGCCCTTAGCTGCTGTCGAACCCTTTTCTGCCTATCCAGATTACATTGCTGCGCTTACCGAAGGATCATGCGTTCAGGTTTCGACTGGCTGTTTCTTCGTCGATGACCATGTTTCCACTTACCGCCTACACAGTTTCAACTGCGAAATCAGTGCCATCTACACAAATGTCATTCAGCGTCAGTCATAACGTGGCCATGTTCTTTGCGCTGACTTCCTAAATGTCTAGCAGAATCGTTATGGGTACACACCTGATCATTCCGTTCTACCTGGATTCTGCAGAGTGTCCCATCTTCATAACGTAGGGAGCTCCGTCGTTAGGTAACTTGGCCAGGTGTGGGCCGTTTAGAATCGAGGCTACCGCCGCAACCCAACGGCTCGTTGCACGATATCCTAGCGTAGGGTTGGTGTAAAGTTTCTAAAATTATGACATTCGTTAGCAGCATAGACCTTTCGAACCCGACCTAAGTTTTTTCTTTTATGCTGTATTAATTAATTAGTTTCCACGCCACAGGAGCATGTGTCTTACGGTCGTGATTTTATGTGTCCCACATTATCAGTACTGTGATGACAGACGTCTTCAGCCTATCATCCAATTGTCGCCCTCTGTACATGACTGATGTCTAATGTGTACCCAAATTATCAGTGTTGTCTTTTGTTTTAATCCTGACAATTTTAATGATTTTGACCTCCTGTTGGGTTATGGAATGTACAAGTGTGCGCAATTGAGAAAGGCGCATGTAGCCATAGATGCTGACATGATCTGTACCTACATACAGGCCCACACACACTCCAGCCAGCCAGCTCTTATCAGTGTCTATATATATATATATATATATATATATATATAAACACAGTGATAAAGTACTTAATTAGTGTAGCCAAGGAACTCTGTTGGCTTTTTGTCGTTATGTAGCTTCCATTCACATCAGACATTGTTGGTGTTAGAAAACGAGAGGTGCTCTTAGTGCACTATTAAGTTATTGTATTGTTTTGTGCCATCTCGTCACTTTTATGCAAACAATTTGTAATTATTCATTCATCATTGTGTTTGTCTTACGACAGGTCCATAGCCTCTTCCATAGCGGTCCCTACACACAGTGGGGTCCAGTACTCCCTCTTTCAATTCCCTGTACCCTCTCTCTTTTCCTTAAGGTCACATAGTATCTGATTATGTCTTCTTCCTCGTCTTCCCGTCACCTCTGTCCTTCCCTGTAAATTATGTACCCGAAACAAGTCATATTTCTAGGGTATATATTTTTTGCAGCTGCTCTGTGGCTAGAATTTATTGTACATGTAATGCTGTTTCCCACGATACACGTTTTGTCATTTTATATTATTATTATGTGTGGTGGTGGTGGTGGTGGGAATAGTAGTGATTGCAGTTGTTCATTAGGTTGTTGAGTCAGCACATAAATAAATTTGAATGGGATTGAATTATTGTTGTGTTTATTGAGGTGTTTTTGTCAAGATGCCTTTTCTTAATTTTTCAAATGTATTTTATATATATATATATATATATATATATATATATATAGTCCGTGAAATTGTGATTTGAAACTGTTAGTAAGGGCTGTAATATGTAAGACTGGCTGAACGGGAGGGTTGTCTGCGGAAACGGTGTAACGATGGAATATGTCAAATATTCCCTTTCAAATTTCAGTGGGCCTTTCGCGATTATTTATAATAATTCTCGCAAACATTAACCCAACAGCGTGTTAGACTCTTGTATGATAACTTAATCATCTGTGTTAAAGCAGGTTATATATATATATATATATATAGTATTTATTTTTCTGTGTGGCCTGTAATTGAATTATTTATTTTGATAATGGCATGAGTAATTCGAATATATTTGCATTTTTACAGATTCGCATTCGTTAAAGCAAAATTACACAACATTGCAGCGTATTTTAAAATGGTAAAAGTACAGTGTGTCCCACTCGCTACCGAACCCGGCATTTCTTTAATAATTGTAACACCAATGAAGATATTGCAACGAAATTTGAACAGGAGTACGTTCGTTGTGTGAGAAATGAAGAGGAATGTGTCTGTAGGCCGCTTCCAATTTCGTTGCAATATCCTCATTAGTGGTAAAATTATTAAAGAAATGCCGGATTCAGTAGCGAGTGGGACACACTGTAGTTTCTGACATGGCCATTTTCGACCGACTAACCATAACTGTCTAACATTCACGCACCCTTCCTTAGAGGAAGTAACACGAAGTACAGTTTTTTCTTCATCGCAGTACTCATTGGCTGCAGTTCGTCCTGACCACTAATGAAAAGGGAAGTCAAGGTTAAACTAATTGAAACCATCTCAGGCTTCGGACAGACTCCTGTTTGTCTGTGGGGCAGCCCGTCGTAAATGCTTGACGACATAACATATTTTTAACCTGTCTGCTGGCTTTATACAGGGGTGTATGAGCTTTAGCTACTGAAAGTTTATCAACCTTTTAAAGATCAGAATCAACCTCAATTAAATGAGAAGATTCATTTTGTGCCACAAGGTAAATATCCTCCTCCTCCTCCTCCTCCTCGGTTATAAAAAACAGTCACTTAGTGCTGTATGGGGAAGTAATCGCTGTTTGTTCTGAGATCTATTCAAAACACATAAATAAGCAAGATCGGAAGAATGTAGAATTTCTGAATATTAAAGCTGGTGGTACATATAGTGACCACTGGGCTTTAAAGAGTTAATGAGAGCCCATGTTCTGCGTAAGGTCACGACAGTCGCACCCTGTCTTGCGGGGTGGCTGCTATGTCTTGCGGGATGGCTGCTATCCAAAACCCCACTCATCGTTTATTCTAGTTACAGTTGACCTTTTAAGGTTCCTTGTCGGGAATTTTATAAAATTATTTAGTCACTGTGTTCAGAATACCCAATGTTGCCGAATGACGAATCGATTTATTGCATACGTTAAAGTTACAGTAACAAGTCGGTTGTTCTAAAGGTATAGCATGTGTACAAAGCAATTCCTCTCTGAAGCAACTCGCGGAGACCTCTCCTTTCTCCTCCTCTTGTCTTCATTCGATGTGTTCACCATTATGTGGGCCGTCTGGCAACCCAACCTGACTGTCTTGCCTTATCGTTCCATAATTAAACATGTTTTTCCTAAACAGACGCCACGTTTATTAACCCTATGAAGCCCAGAAGAAGAAGAAGAAGAAGAAGAAGAAGAAGAAGAAGAAGAGAAATGGAAATTTAAGATTGAGACATGTTTGTGCAGGTAACGAAGAGGCCAGTGATAATATAAACATACAGGAAGTCCTGAAAGCGTTTAGAGGAAATGTTTGTACAGAATTAAGGGACAGAACAAGGAACTGTTATAAAAAATGCGATTGCAGCGTGGCCATAAATGGCAAAAAGTTTGATTGTCTGCAAACTTGCAGGAAAGTGTTTGGCCCTTACGTTGTTGAACATTGTACAGCGTAGATGGGATGATAATAAAATAACAGAAGGACACAATAGTGGGATACAAAAATTGTCGTATATTTAGACATATCAGAATGACGGTTTAGCAGTGAAATTTGATATGCTTTTGCGTCGTGTTGAGAGTTGTATTAAATGACAACTTTAATTAATGTATGGTTATGAAACGCCGAATGACAGGCAAGGAAGAAATGTACACGAGATAAATAAATTGAAGGGTTTTGAACGTGGACATAAAAGTGACAAGAAGAAGTTACATAAAGAAGTAAAGGTGCAGAAATATTTTTACCCGTTACTTTGGTGATGGAATTTACCTGTGAAGGGGAAAACATATTGAAACTTTCGGTTGTTGGTGGAGGCGGTGGTGCCGGAGGCTACCCCCTTCCTGCCTTCTGCTGTACCCCCATCCACCCCACCCCCCGGTCGTCCTTGAACTAGCCAAAAGTGCTGGTGGTCGTTTATGTCAACGGAAAGGCTAGACGACGAGACGCTTACTTACACCGGAGCGATTATCGTAGCATCCCGAGGAAGATGTGGTGTCGTCGATCTGGGTGTTTGTGCGTGGCCTCTGTATATTTGACCGTTTTAATGGGTGGTGCGACATCATATAAGGGACCAGGGTAGACATTACCAGACTGGTAGTAGTAGGCATGGCATTTTTAAGAAGTAGGCCTAGATAATGAAAACCCAAAAGATGTAAAATGGCAACTGGGAAAGGAGAGAGAATTCAAACAAATATTTGAAATATATATTAATGCATGAGGGATGAGAATGATGTGGATACGTTGTAAGACTTAACGAAAGTATAGTAACAATGAAAGTTTTGAAAATGAAACTTTATTTTTATTTAGAAAACGCCCAAGAGGAAGACCGATATCAGATCAGGAAAAATGTCACACAGAAGCAAGAAAAACAGGGGAAGAAATTGAATAATAGGAGGACGGGAAGGAGGAGGAGGTGTGGGAAGACAGATATGAATGGGTATCTTTGCTAGGCGGTCCACATAAAGTGGAAACTTATAAGGAAGGAAAAAATAGATTTATAAATCTTGATTCGGAAGTGCAATGAAATATGTACAGTCTGTCGAAGAATGCAACGAAACTCATTTTGCTGTTAATTTGCGAAATAGGACTACTTTATTTTATTGGAGGATGGCTTTTCTTAGTAAATCCAGTTTTTATATTAATGGCTTGCCTGTTTCAGCTGGTACCTACAACTGTTCATCCTTCTAACTTCATTATGATCATCCCTGACAGTGTATTGCTTAATATATTCGTATGCTCTTCAATCCATGACACTGGATATACCCTACGTGCATTGTTCGTACCTGGCTATCAAGAGCTGAAACTCTTCAATATTTTCTTTTTAAATTTTGTGATGACTTGGGTGCACCACTCCAAGATACATGGATGATACTGTTCCTTATAAACAATTTTAACTATACTAATTGTCTTGCAAAGTTGTCAAGGAGGTCAGCATCTCAACATCATGTTGAGTTGATAGGCATAATAAGAATAATTGTCGAATATACGTAGGTGTGATTGGTCTGTTGTATTTGTGATGCTTCTTTCTGTTCTCTGGTCTGGCTAATCGTATTATCATAGTGATCGTCGTCCACGTCATCTTGATCATCATCCGTAACGCAGCAATTTACGGTGAACGTTATCGGTACAACCACACCACTGTACGTAAGAATCTTCTTGAGGCTGTGCAATATTCCTTCTGGCATCAGTGTTCTAGTTGCTAAGTTGTTTTTTTGTTCTAGTATTTATCGTGTTCCTTCTCTTATCGATCTCTGTGTATAGCTAACCTTTATTTTGCAGTTTGCAATTTGTTACGTATTTATGGCTGCAGAGATAACGATTTGCCCTGTAGAAGGTTATTTTGTGTGTAAGCAGTCCTGTGCACACTGTGCAGTTAGCCTTCTGAATTCAGCTATTACGCTTAAACCGAGATGCTTCGTACGAATGAGAAGTCAAGAGTAGCGTAGGCGCCATAGTGACGAGGCTACATGCTGCATGTCCGAGGAATCGTGTTTCGATTTTCGGCAGTGTCTTGAGATTATTTTCTGTTCAAATCGTCCAGACCGCTTCAGGACTCCACCTAGCCTCCTATCCAGTGGCTGACGCGGCCGGGGCTTGTATTTTAGAGTCAGTTTCTTTCGACGTCCGTGCCGTATTAGATAAGATTTTACTGATCGCTAATTTCCTCCGAATAGAATACAGTGGAAATATCGAGGGTACTTCCGTTAAGCCCGGTGGTTATATAGCATATGTAGCAGTGCTGTTATGTCATATAATTGGTCGCAGTTAAACCGTACTTACTCCGTTTTCCTTGCTTTTCCGAAACGGATTTAAGATGGCGTTGAAATGCGAAATGAGTTACCCATGCAGTTAGCGTTTATTACTATCCATACGTTCGTGTTATTTTCACCAACTGCCACTGTTATCACTTCTACCAAGTCTTCTGTATTTCCGTGCAACATCGAATTTTCATCTGGGGCAGCGAAGTCACTTAAGCGTTGGCGGTTCGTTGCAAGATACAAGTGGCCGTTTCGCTGAAATTTTTGCAATATAGTGCCCAGATTGTTATAATGAGAAGACTTTTAAGATGATTACCACAAGGGCGTTGAAGAGGGCCGCTCATGTAGCACGCATTGCCAGTATCTATGTAGATGACGTTATAAAATAACCAGTGTTAAACAGGTATGTCACTGGTAAATGGACATGATAATTTAAAATGGCATTTGTGGAAATACGTCGTGGACATATGAACTGCATTTTGTTGTGGCGACCTTAGATATAGGTCTGTACCTTGAACACATAAAACACAATGGATTTTGAGAGAAGGAGCGCTTTCAACACTGACTGACTGACTGACTGATTAACTAACTAGCTAAGTAACTAACTAACTCACGCACTCACTAACTAACTCACTCATTCACTCACTCACTCACTCACTCACTCACTCACTAACTTCATGGCCGATAGTACTCCTTGAGGATGTGGTCAAGAAATTACCTTCGTTTTATGGAACCCAGCGTTTAATTACAGTGTTCACAAGAGCCGACTTCTGAACCAAATTAATTCACTCCGCGCCTTTCCAGCCTATTTCCTTAAGATTCCTCTTAATATTATCCTCTCATCTATCGCTTGATACTCCAAACTGCAGATCTTTCCTTCCGGCACCTGTATGCATTGTTGTTGTTGTTGTTGTTGTTGTCGTCGTTGTCGTTGTTGTTGTTGTTGTTGATGTTGCTGCTGCTGCTGCCGCCGCCGCCGCTTCTGCTGCTGCTGCTGACGTAGCGTGGTTTGCTCTGTGACTGTGCTAGTTATTTGGCTAGATGTCGGTGACGGAGCTTGAGCGTATTAACAGCTTGTAGGCTTTCGCGTTAGCACAGAATGTGAAAATTTACCTACTTCTTCCCATGTAAGGATGTCCAAATACGTGCCGGGATGTATTGCTGGTCTAATGATTGTACAAGCCAGTGGGAGAGAAATCCACGGTTGTTTTCCCACAGGTGAGAAAATTTGCTTGCTTTGCTTCTCTTCCTCTCTATACTTTGTTGCAGCCTCTTGGCTGCGGGTAGTTGATACGATTACCAATATTCCGACTGGTTTGTTCTATGTTCTGTATATCTTCGGATTTGAAATCCCCCTTATCCCACATATTGTATGTTTTGCGGGAAAATCTTTGCAGATAGTTTGTAGTTCCAAACATGCGATCTTGTGGCATGTGACACCGTGTGTTGTAGTAGATGCGTACAAACATTTCAGAGGAACCAGCGGTTTCCATCTTCAGGATGTAAGTGGTATTTTGCAACTACAGTCCATGAAGTTTGACCTAATTCGACGGAAACTCGATCTTAGGATTGTGTGTGCTCAAGTCCAACCAACACTGTACCTCATGTGGTAAATTTAAGTTTGGCTTTATTATAAATTTACATTATGCAATAAAATATTAGCCGATCCTGATGGCCGCGCGATCTAAGACGTAGGTGTGAAGCCGCTTGATTGCTGGGATCGCGGGTTCGAATCCCATTGAGGCCAGGGATGTTCGTCTCTTGTGTTCGTTGAGCATTTTGTAAGAATCGGCTTTTGCGATGAGCAGAGTACTCATTCAGAGGAATCTTACTCTGTGTATGTGTGTGTGTGTGCGTGCGTGCCGCAGCAAGACAATGAAGTAAAATATTAACAGTGTAAGATTTTTAGGGCTGGAGGTATGCAATGAGAAGCATGAGCTGCAGCCGGAACTGCTTATGCTTTTGATAAAATCTGTAAGGGCAAAAATAATTTTTTAGTCTTATGTAATGCCAACAACTTTTGAAAGAGTGCAATTAATCTGCAGTAACGAATGTGTATGAAGATGAAGCGCACTGAAAGGTGCGAAATTGCTAATAACGGATTTTTAAAACAATTTTCATCCGATGCTGTTGGTTTCCGAGTAGCCGAATTGTTGTCTTCGGCCATAACTAAATTTTGCCCCCCCCCCACCCATTCACATAACATAGCGTAATTTTGTCAAAATTCGAACAAGAACGTTTCCCTTCACATCGAACTCAGTCGTTTCAACGACGTTAATTGTACTAACCCTTTATTTAAATACTTCATTAAACTGATCCGTATTTGAAGAACGAGAACGTACCGCACAGGAAACGACTTCAGCTTCCATTATCAAAACGAGCCAGTTAATGTTGTGTAGGAAAATAATCGCTGTTAGTTTGGGATCCGTACGAAATACATCAATGTATTCTGTCTGTAGAACATAGAATATTTTCACGTAAAACCTGCCGGTGCACAAAGTAAACCATTATAATGTGAACGGGATAACCAAACAATAACTGCAATCGGTGTGTTATTTTCATGGATTGATTGTTGTAAGCGCGGTTCTTTGACACTGCAGGCAGAGTTGGAAATTTTGATCTGCTGGCCAAATGATTAATGTTCACCGCATCAGTATGGAAATTAACATTATTTCTCCTTGTACGTAATCCTCCTTTAGGTGTAAGAAATCAGGCTTCGTGACTTCTTATCGCAAGAAAATCCTGCCCTTTCGAATTACAGATGCACGCTATACACATTTGTTAACTAGTAACGGAGATGGCATAGTCGTGTAAAAGAGAGAAATGATGAAAGATTACATAATGTGATCATGAAACGTGCATCTGTCCTAACGCGTGTCTGATTTCGTCATGAATATTTCTGTCGCTCGCACGGTTCTAACTCCCGATATGGCAGATTGTTGAAGACTTATTTTGTTTTGCTTCAGTATACCTTTCTAGGTACTAGGTGTCAGCACAGTGCAACTTATTAGAATACTGACACTCTTATTTCATTGCTACGTGGGATATTCAACTTGTTTTCGCTGCATCTGTCTCTTTCTGCCGATACATTGTGCTTGGCTGTGTGCACTGAAATACGTGAAAGATTCGAAAAATAATGATCAGATTGGCGATTTGTTTCAAGAATGTAACTAACTAACTGAAAGTGAAGTGAATTGTGTTAAAAAAAACACTGGCTTTCTGTAAGGGTTACTGATGGGCTACATTTCAGACGCTTGCCCAGATGTGTTAAATTAGGGTACATGTGTCCAAAATAGATTACGGAATTCTTGTGATTTGTTAACGATAGGATCTGCGTTTTTCTTTTTATCGCGTCCATAATTCGAAACCAAGTTTTGTAGAAATAGGCTTTTTATTTTTATTAATTTTTTGTTAGAGAGGTCAAAATCAGAGCTGATTTGGAGAAGTCCATTAAGGAAACGAAGTTCTGCATTGGACTGTAGTGCCATCTAAGAAGAAGAAGAAGAAGAAGGAGTGGGAGGGGTAGGAGGAGGAGGAGGAGAAGGAGAAGGTAAATAATAATACTACTAATAATAATTTCTTGTTATATTTGTCCAATAAGTAGTTTTATATATTCGCCAGCGATATGAAACATGGTATTGCTGTTTATTGTGACAATGTAATACAAGAACAGATTTTTTGTTGTCAGGATGTGCTGCAAAAGACTTCAAGTTCTGTTATATGAAACTTTCCCTCTCTTAATACGCCGCAATGTCGTTACGCGATGTGATGCTGGATTTGACTTGGTTTTTCTGCTTGCTTTCTTCGCCATGTCTTAGTACGCAGACACCCCCTCCTTGCTACTCCCTGTCCCACTAATTACACGCAGGCGTTTACGTGAAAATTTAAAGAGCTGAGCGTTTAATCTGAGCAAGACTTGCGTGTGTAGATACAAGACTAGACGTTTTAGTGGGTGGCAAGTTGAAATATTTCGTGAGAAATTAGCAGTACTGTGCTGCAGCATAAAGCGGATGTTGCTTCTCATGCACGCAGATACATCCTTCTGCCACCTTGTTATAAGCATTCGGTGGCACAAAGAACACAAATTTCTGTAACTTCTTTTTGAGTCTGTAGATTTTTGAAACACGACATTGCACACTGCATTTATTAAGTAAGTTTGCTGTTGAACAGCACAATTATTACACGTGGTATTGTCATCATTGTCGTCGTCATCACCACCACCACCGCCACCAATTCATGCTACGAATATATTGACATTATTGGGTGTGTGTGTGTGTGTGTATATATATATATATATATATATATATATATATATATATATAGTGT